>Ga0310810_10012046_pt1 | contig 10137 bp, 6 predicted proteins | sample NCmetagenome_FD_207641 | JGI IMG/M metagenome (GOLD analysis project Ga0310810, IMG submission 207641) | Soil microbial communities from experimental microcosm in Duke University, North Carolina, United States - NC | ecosystem: Engineered > Artificial ecosystem > Soil microcosm > Unclassified ...
AACTCCTGGGCGTCGGCCCAGGCGGTGATCGTCGGCAGCTGCATTGGCGCGTCGCGAACGACCTGGACCTTGAACAGACGCTCGACGACGAGCGCCTTCGTGCGACCCACCATGTCCTGAAAGAGATCGAACGCTTCCTTCTTGTACTCGGTCAGTGGGTCGCGCTGGCCGTAACCGCGCAGGCCGATCCCTTCCTTGAGGTGGTCGATCGAGAGCAGGTGGTCCTTCCACTGGGTGTCGATCACGATCAACATCTCGTGGCGCTCGAGCGCCCGCATCAGCTCGTCGCCGAGCTCGCGCTCGCGCTGCGCGTACCGCTCCTTGACCGCCTGGCCCACCAGCTCGGCCAGCTGCTCGCGAGACGTCACGTCGTCATACTGTCCGCTCGCGATCTTGACGTCGAACTGCCGGTGCAGCGCCTCGGCAAGCGCGCCGAGATCCCAGTCTTCGGGATGCGCACCCTCGGCCGCGTTGGCGTCGAGCGTATCGACCACCAGATCCTCGATCCATTCGGTGACGTTGTCCGCTTGGCTTTCGCCGTCGAGGATCTGCCGGCGCATACCGTAGATGATCTCGCGCTGCTTGTTCATCACATCGTCGTACTCGAGCAGGTGCTTGCGGATCTCGAAGTTGTGGTTCTCGACCCGCTTCTGTGCGGTGGCGATGGCGCGCGTCACGAGCTTGTGCTCGATCGGCTCACCCTCCTCCATGCCCAGGCGTTCCATGATGCGCTGGATGCGCTGACTGCCGAAGATGCGCAACAGGTCGTCCTCGAGCGACAGGTAGAAGTGCGACGAGCCGGGATCCCCCTGGCGGCCCGAACGACCGCGCAGCTGGTTGTCCACGCGTCGCGACTCGTGCCGCTCGGTGCCGACGATGTGCAAGCCGCCGAGCTCGACCACGTGCTGGTGCTCGGGCTCGGTGATCTGCCGTGCCTCGGTCAGGGCCGCCGCGCGCTCGGGCGCAGACGCCGTCGCCGGGTCGAGCCCTTTCTTGCGGAGGATTTCCTTGGAGAGAAAGTCCGGGTTCCCGCCGAGCAGGATGTCCGTCCCTCGTCCGGCCATGTTGGTGGCGATGGTGACAGCGCCCTCCCGGCCGGCCTGGGCCACGATCTCCGCCTCGCGCTCGTGGTACTTCGCGTTGAGGACCTCGTGACGAATGCCGCGCTTCTTGAGGAGCTTGGACACGGCCTCGGATTTCTCGATGGAAACCGTGCCGACGAGCACGGGCTGCCCACTCTCGTTGCGCTTGATGATGTCGTCGACGACCGCGTTGAACTTCTCGCGCTCCGTCTTGTAGACGACGTCCGGGTGATTGATCCGGATCAGCGACCGGTTCGTCGGGACGACCGTGACGTCGAGCTTGTAGATCTTGGCGAACTCCTCGGCCTCGGTCTCCGCGGTGCCCGTCATGCCGGCGAGCTTGTCGTACATCCGGAAATAGTTCTGAAAGGTGATCGTCGCGAGCGTTTGATTCTCGCGCTCGATGCGCACGCCTTCCTTTGCCTCCACGGCCTGGTGCAGGCCGTCCGACCACCGGCGTCCGGGCATCATGCGGCCCGTGAACTCGTCGACGATGATCACCTCACCGTCTTTGACGACGTAGTCGACGTCGTGCTTGTACAGCGCGTGCGCGCGGAGCGCCTGCTGCACGTGGTGGAGGATCGTGATGTGCTGTGGGTCGTAGAGATTGTCGACGTTCAACAGCCGCTCGCACGTCGCGATGCCCTGCTCCGTGAGCGATACTGCCTTGGACTTCTCGTCGACGATGTAGTCGCCCTCCCGCTGCTCCTCGATCTCGGAGAGCTTGCCCTCGACGATGGTCGCCGCGCGTTTGAGCTTGGGGATGATGCGGTCGATCTTATAGTACAGCTCCGTCGACTCCTCGGCCGGCCCAGAGATGATGAGCGGCGTGCGCGCTTCGTCGATCAGGATCGAGTCGACCTCGTCGACGATGGCGAAGTGGAGCTGCCGCTGCACGAGCTCGTCGAGGGAGAACCGCATGTTGTCCCGGAGGTAGTCGAACCCGAACTCGTTGTTCGTCCCGTATGTGAGGTCGCACAGGTACGCGGCGCGCCGGTCGATCGGTCGCAGCCCCGTCATGCGGATGTCCGCCGTCGCGTAGGCCGGGTCGTACGTGAACGACGCCTCGTGCTGAATCACACCGATGGACAGTCCGAGCGCGTGGTACAGCGGGCCCATCCACTGCGCATCGCGTTTCGCGAGATAGTCGTTGACGGTGACGATGTGCACGCCCTTGCCGGTGAGCGCGTTCAGGTACGCCGGCAGCGTGGCGACGAGTGTCTTGCCTTCGCCGGTCGCCATCTCGGCGATCGTTCCGTCGTGGAGCACCATGCCGCCGATCAACTGCACGTCGAAGTGCCGCATGCCGAGCGTTCGCCGCGCGGCCTCGCGGCACACCGCAAATGCCTCGGGGAGCACGTCGTCGAGGTCCACGCCGTCGGCGAGACGCTTGCGTAGCTCGTCGGTCTTGCTGCGGAGCGCCTGATCATCGAGAGCCGTCATGGCGGGCTCGAGCGCGTTGATCTCCGCCACCACCGGCATCATCCGCTTGACATCACGCTCGTGCTTGGTGCCGAAGATCTTCTTGAGGATGGCGTCGATCATGGCAGCGACATTATACGCCCCGGCCGCGCGCCGCCCCCGCATGCCGCGCGCGCAAGAGCGCCCGCGCGTGCTCCTCCGCGGCTGCCCCGGCGGCATCGCCGCCGAGCATGCGCGCAATCTCGGCCACACGCGCGTCGTCGGCCAGAATCTCGGCGTCCGCTCGAGTGCGACCGCCGCGTAGACGCTTGGCGACGCGCACGTGCTGCTGAGCGAGCACGGCGATCGGCGCGAGGTGCGTGACGCAGATCACCTGGCGACCGGCGGCGACCGCGGAGAGCTTGTCGCCGACGGCCGACGCGGCCCGGCCGCCGATCCCCGCATCGACTTCGTCGAACACCATCGTCGGGGTATGTTCGTAGCGAGCGAGGACGACCTGTAGCGCGAGCATCGTGCGCGCAAGCTCGCCGCCGGACGCGATGCGCGCCAGTGCTCGCACCGGCTCACCCGGGTTCGCGCTGAAGCGAAATTCGACGCGCTCCGCGCCCATCGACGTCCACTCGGACAGGTCGACGACGGCGACCTCGAACGACGCGCGTGCCATGCCGAGCTCGCGCAGCTCGCGCTCGACCATCGTGGCGAGGCTCGCGGCCGCGGCGCGGCGCGCCTCACCGAGCGCCTTGGCCGCGGTCACAAGCTCCGCGTGTAGGTCGGCGAGCCGGCGCTCGTCCTCGCTCAGCAGCTCCTCGTGGCGTTCCAGACGCTCGAGCTCGGCCGCCGCGTCGGCCCGGAAGCTCAACATGGCGTCCTCGGTGTCGCCATATTTCCGCGCCAGGCGTTGGAGCGCCTCGAGCCGGTCGTCGATCGCCTCGAGACGACCCGGCTCGAAGAGGATCGTCTCGCGGAGCGCGCGCAGCGCGGTGAGGCTGTCCTCGATGTGCGCCCGCGCGGCATCGAGGCCGTCGACGGGCGCCACGAACGCGGTATCCACGCGGCCGAGATCGATCAGGACCCGGCTGGCCCGGGCCAGCCGGGTGAGTGCGGCATCCGAATCGTCCTGGAGAATCCCGCGGACCTCTTCGAGCCCGGCCGCGAGACGCTCGGCGTGCTGCAGCCGCCGGCGCTCCGCGCGTAGCCCTTCGGTCTCACCCGGCCGCAATCGGGCTGCGTCGAGCTCAGACACCTGGAAGCGCAGCAGATCCTCGCGCTGCGCGCGGTCACGCCCGGCGCCACGCCGGCGCTCGAGCTCTCCGCGCGTCACGCTGTACTTCGAGAAGAGCGCGACGAACCGATCTCGGAGCCCCTCTGCGTCGGCAAAGCGATCGAGCAGCTCGAGCTGCCGTGCGGGCTCGAGCAGGCGCTGGTGTTCGTGCTGACCGTGGACCTGGACGAGCACGTCACCGAGCCGCTCGAGCAATGCGACGGTCACGGCCGCGTCGTTCACGAACGCCCTGTGGCGGCCGCTCCGCGCCAGCTCGCGCCGAATGACGACGTCGCCGTGCTCCGCCGCGATTCCCGCCTCGTCGAGGACCGCGATGGCGGCCGCCGGCGCGGCAAAGATCGCCTCGACGGTTGCGGTCTCGGCATCCGCTCGGATCACGTCGGTCTGCGCGCGTGCCCCACTGACGAGCAGGATGGTATCGACCACGATCGACTTGCCGGCGCCCGTCTCGCCGGTGAGCACGTTGAAGCCGGGCGCGAACGGGACGGTGAGAGCTTCGGCGACCGCGAAGTTCCGGATCCGCAGCTCGCGCAGCATCCGGCGACGATGCTAGGTCAGCCGCCCGCCGCGCTCAAGCTGTATCTCAGCGCTCACCCCACTTGAGCTTGGTCCGAAGAACCGAGAAGAAGTCCGTTCGCGGGAACCGGACGAGTCGCACGCGGCCAGCCGCCTTGCCGACTTCGACGACATCGCCCTCACGCAGTGGCACGCCGACCTGACCGTCGATGGTCAGCATGACTTCCTGATCGGTCATGAGCGTCATCTCGATACGCTGCGTCGCCGGCAACACGATCGGCCGGTTAGTCAGCGTGTGCGAGGCGATCGGCACGAGCACGATGGCGTCCATCGTCGGAAACAGGATCGGGCCTCCAGCCGACAGGCAATACGCTGTCGAGCCCGTCGGCGTCGACACGATGAGTCCATCCGCGCGATATGCCGTCGCATGGCCGCCCTCCACCGCGACCTTGAGATTGATGATGCGACTCATTGCCGACTTCGTGATGACGACGTCGTTGAGGGCGGTGTGCTGCCCGACGAGTGCCCCGCCACGGAGGTGACGCGCGGATAGCAGCATCCGCTCGTCGATCGCCATGCGACCAACCAGCGCCGCTTCCACGGCCGGAATCATCTCGTCGAGTGTGGTTGCGGTCAGAAAGCCCAGATCACCGAGGTTGACGCCGAGGATGGGTACCCCGAGATCCCCGACAGCGCGTGCCATGGACAGCAGCGTTCCGTCGCCGCCGAGAACCACGAGCAGGTCCACCTGAGCGGCGAGGTCTGGCTTTCGGGCCATGGGGAGCGCCGTCGTCGGCACCAGCCCCGCCGTTTCTTTCTCGACCACGACGGGCAACGCGCGTCCGCTGAGCCACGCGATCAGCCGCTCCACGGCCTCGGGGGCGCCCGCCGCATCCGGCTTCGCGACGACGCCGATGCGGGTCACGCCAGCGCCTGCACCGTGCGGTCGATGATCCCTTCGAGGTTGGCGGCGGTCCGCCCGTGCATCGACAAATGTAGGAAGAATTCGCGGTTGCCCTTCGGTCCACGCAGCGGCGATGCCGTGACACCGAGGACATGCCATCCGCGGAGAACCGCATATCGGGCAAGACGCTGCACGACCGCACGATGCTGCGCGGGATCGCGCACCACCCCACCCTTGCCCACGTGTTCGCGGCCCGCCTCGAACTGCGGCTTGACGAGGGCGACGACCTCGCTCCGCGGTGCGAGGACGTTGAACACCGCGGGGAGCACCTTTTCGAGCGAGATGAAGGCGACGTCCACCACCGCAAGCGTAGGCTGATCACCGAAAAGCCGTGGGTCGAGCGTCCGCGCGTTCGTCCGCTCCATGAGGACGACGCGCGCGTCCTTACGCAGCTTCTCATCCAACTGCCCGGTCCCGACGTCCACGGCATACACCATGCTGGCGCCGCGTTGGAGGAGGCAATCCGTGAAGCCTCCGGTGGAGGCACCGACGTCGACGCAAATGCGTCCCTTGATGTTCGTCCCGAAGTGATCGAGCGCGTGGGCGAGCTTCTCACCGCCGCGGCTGACGTACGGCGATCGGCCCTTCAGCTCGATTTCGGCCTCGGTCGACACCAGCGCGCCCGCCTTATCTGCACGTTGGCCATCGATCAGCACGTCACCTGCCATGATGGCGCGCAGCGCTTTCTCGCGCGTCTCGAGCAGGCCCTTCTCGACAAGAAGCCGATCCAGTCGCATGCGCATCGGCACGCCTTCGATTATAGACATCTGAGGATCCGGGCCTCCGCTCGCGCGCTTTTCGGCCGCCGGAGGAGGAACAGCAGCACGACGCCTGTCAGAAACCCGCCGATGTGAGCGAACCACGCTACGCCTCCACTTTCCGCGCCTCGTGTCGAGGCGCTCACGGTGAGATAGCCGAACAGGAACTGCATGACGATCCAAAACCCGATCATGGCCATGGCCGGGATGTGTACGAACCGCCAGACGAAGGCGAACCCGACGAGCGTCAGAATGCTCGCGTACGGAAACAGCAGCACGTATGCGGCGAGCACTCCCGAAACGGCGCCGCTCGCACCGATCATCGGTACCGCGGAGTGCGGCGCGCTCAGCGTCTGCGCGACGGCCGCGCCGACGCCGGCAAGGAGGTAGAACACGAAGAACCGCCCGTGTCCGAGCGCGTCCTCGACGTTGTCCCCGAAGATCCACAGGTAGAGCATGTTGCCGACCACGTGCAGCGGATTGCGCGAGTGCATGAACATCGACGTGAATATCGTCACCACGGGACTCGGAAAATCGTCGAGGCTCGCGCAGGCTCCGCTGAGGCGGCACGGCATGGCGCCAAAATCCTGCACCAGCGCGTCCGTCGGTCCTCGAGCGCCGATCGCCGTCCCGGCGCCGAGCGCCAGCTCGTAGAAGTACACGGCGAGATTGACGGCGATCAGCGTCGTCGTCACGACGGGCAGCGACTGGCCGCGGACATCGTCGCGCAGCGGAATCATCGATCTGGCTCCGCCGGGCGCAACACGACCACCGTCGGACGCGCGAGGTAACGCTGCGCGACACGCGACACGTCCGCGACGGTGACGTCCTCCACGGCGTGGGCGAAGCGCTCGGGCCAATCCCATCCGCCGCCGACGACCTCGGAGAACGCGAGATACCAGGCGTGCCGCGCGCTCGTCCGGCGGTCCATCGCCAACATCCCGATGATCCACGCCTTGGCTCGTCGGAGCTCGCGCTCATCGATGGGCTCGCGTCGCACGCGCTCGATCTCGGCAAGCACGCCGGACACCGCCGCGTCGGCGTTCGTCGGTGCAGTGCCGAGGTACGGGACGAACAACGCCGGTCCCATACGATTCGTCATCCGAGCTCCGGTGGCGTACGCGAGGCCGCGGTGCTCGCGCAGCTCGACGAAGAGCCGGCTCGACATTCCACCGCCGAGGACCGCATCGAGCACCCGCATGGCGGCGTAGTCCGGATGGCTGACCGGCGGCGCGAGAAACCCGACCAGGACTTGCGCCTGCCGGGCGTCACGCTCCACGAGTCGTCGATCGGCCCGCGGTGTCGCATCGATTGCGACGCTGGCGCCGCTCGGCGTGGCGGACGGGACACGGTTGAAGAGGTGCTGCGCGACGGTGAGCACACGCTGTCGCGGCACGCCACCGGCGACGGCGAGCACCAGCCGGTCGGCACGATAGATCTCGCCATAGCGCACGAGCAGCGACTCGCGCGTCACTCGGGCGATGCTGTCGACCCGGCCGAGCGCGGGCCAGGCGTATGGATGATTGCCGTAGACGTCCGTGAGCACCGTGTCGAATGCGCGCGAGAACGGCTCGTCGGCGCGACGCTGCAACTGGCCGAGGATCAGCTTCCGTTCTGTTTCGATCTCGGCGGGCGGCAGTGTGGGGTTGGTGGCGACGTCCGCGATGAGCGCGAGCAGTGCCTCCCAGTGCCGCGCCAGCGCCGTGCCGCGAACCTCGGCATAGTCGACGTCGCCCGATGCATCGAGCGTCCCACCGAGCTCCTCGGCCGCCTCGGCGAGCGCGAGTGCGGAATGCCTCTTCGTCCCACGCAGCATCGTGCGCTGCAGGAAATGCGTCATGCCCGCCGTCTCGGCGGTCTCGGATGCCGACCCCGCCCGCACGAGGAGGGAGGCGGCCACGACGCTGACAGTGGGATCTTCGCGTACGAGCACGATCAGACCGTTTGGGAGCACGTGGCGTACAACGGCCGGCGCTTGCGCCGCCGACGGCGTGACGAGGAGCCCGACGACAAGTGCCACGCTCAGGAGGACTCTCATCGGCGGGGCTCCGACGGGACGAGCGCCAGCCGTGTGTACCGGTTGGGATCGAGGTACCGACGCGCGACGGCACGTACCTGTGCAGCGGTGACCGAGCGGACGCGGCTCACGTACGCGCGTTCGTCGTCGATCGTCCAAATCGTCTCCGCGCGCCCCAGCGCGTTGGCGCGCCCCTCGGCCGTCTCAGTCTCGAATTCGTGGTCGGCCTCGGCGGCGGTAATCGCGCGGCGGAGCTCGGCGTCGGTGACTCCGTCCTCGCGCACGCGGCGAACTTCGGCGAGAATCTCCGCCTCGACGCGCTCCACGTTCCCGGGCGGCAGCTCGGCGATGACGAGAATTCCTCCGGCGCCCTCGAGAACCGACATCGAAGCGTTCACGGAAACCACCAAACCATCGCGCTCGCGAAGCGCCTGCACCAACCGGGACGAGCGAGTGCGCCCGAGAATCGACGCAAGCAGATCGAGCGCGGGTGTATCGGCGTGGTCCAGTCTCGTTCCGGGCCACGCCAGTCCCAGGTGTGCATGCCCACCCGGGTAGGTCAGCTGCTGCCGCTGCGCCCTGAAAGGCGGCGCCGGCGCCACCGGCAACCGCGTGACGCCGCCGCGCGGCAGCCGCCCGAACGTTCCCGCGGCCGCCGCCAGCACCTGGGCCGGATCGACGGCCCCGACGACAACGACCGCGAATGCCTCAGGAATGTAATGGCGACGATAGAAGCCCGCGAGCGTGTCGCGCGTCAGTCCGCGGACGAGGTCTGGTGTCCCGATGATCTGACGCCCGTACGGATGCCCCTCGAACAGCTGCGTGTACAGGTGACGAACGAGCCGGCGACGCGCGTTGTCATCACTCAGACGCATCTCTTCGAGGACAACCGCCTTCTCCTTGTCGAGCACCTCAGCATCGAGGCTGGCGTTGACGGCGATATCCGCGAGCATTTCGATGGCGGGCACCGCGCGTCGGGCGGGAAGCGTCACATAGTAGAAGGTGTAATCCCACGACGTACCGGCGTTCATGCGTCCGCCAACGGCTTCGACGTCGCGCTCGATGAAACCGCCGGGCCGCGACGTCGTCCCCCGGAACAGCATGTGCTCAAGATAGTGAGCGAGACCGAGCTCCGATCCGCTTTCGTCACGCGCGCCCGCGCGCACCCACAATTGCACCGCGACTACGTCAGTGCCGCGATGTTGTTCGATGATGACGGGAATGCCGTTCGCGAGGACGTGACGCTCGAGCATACTCCCGCTCGAGGTCGGCCGCGTGCTGGCCCGAGAGGCGCTACACCCCCACGTCATCGCGAACACGACGAGCACCAGACCGACGCGGGCGGACCGGGCCATAAGCCCTAAAAGCCTATCACGACAGACGTCTTTGGCCCTCGCTTCATCGGTCCGACCTTCACAGATCGCCGGGCATTTTGCCGCGATGATCCGTTCCGCGGCAACGGCACATCGCCTCGGCGACCCGTCTCGTACGAACGACAATAGCCTGATTTTAAAGCAATATTTCGCATCTGACAGGCGTGGCAAACACCTTGCTCTTTCGGAGAGTCGATCGCTTCCCGAACCGTTGGAGCGGTTCGAAGAATCCTTAAGAGGAAGCAGCGCGGTGACCGGAGGGGCCGCGACGAATGGGCGTCGCGCCGGTCGACCCAAACCACCTAACTGATTGGAAGGAACGTGATGAACAGAGTACTTGCAGGTGCGATGGCGGCCTTCGCGGTTGCCACTTTCACGACGGCGACCGTCGAGGCTCAGGCTCCGACGCAGTGCCCGCCCGAAGTTGCGCAGGCAAAGGATCAACTGAACAAGCGTGTGGCAAAGGGCGATGCGGTCCAGGCGCCGCGCTCGCTTGCCGGCGCGCGCCAGATCGAGGCCCCGCGTGGTCAGGATGTTCAGGCCCCGCGTGGTCAGGATGTTCAGGCTCCGCGCGGTCAGGATGTTCAGGCACCGCGCGGTCAGGACGTGCAGGCGCCGCGTGGTCAGGATGTGCAGGCGCCGCGCTCGCTCGCAGGCGCACGTCAGATCGAAGCGCCGCGTGGTCAGGACGTTCAGGCCCCGCGTGGTCAGGATGTTCAGGCG
>Ga0310810_10012047_pt1 | contig 10137 bp, 11 predicted proteins | sample NCmetagenome_FD_207641 | JGI IMG/M metagenome (GOLD analysis project Ga0310810, IMG submission 207641) | Soil microbial communities from experimental microcosm in Duke University, North Carolina, United States - NC | ecosystem: Engineered > Artificial ecosystem > Soil microcosm > Unclassified ...
AGTAGCTGCTGAACCGGATCGAGTAGTCCATCATCTCGATTTGGGATACGTCTACCGGGATGTCCATCGCGATGCGGATGCACGGCGGGAGTTCGAGGCAGTGGTCCGCCTGCCAGCAACCGATGTAAATGATCGTTTCTATAAGGAAGAGGCCAGGGCTGCTCTCCGTTGAGGCTCCACCCGCTTGGAAAGTGACAGGGTTCTGGTGAGACAATGAGACAATGAGAACTACGCGTTTTAAGTGGTTTTAAAAACCATAACCACGTGGTCTTCTCATTGTCTCATTGTCTCACAAAAACCCTATTACTCTCAAGGCGAGAGTTGCAGACTATCCGACTGGCTCCCCTGCGGCCGCTCGTTTTGCCTCGATCTCCTCTCGCTTAGCCTGAGCTTCGAGAGCCTTCCTCTTGGCGCGCGCCGCCCGCTTGAGCTCCCTGCCGAGCTTGGTCCATGAGCCATCACCCTCTCGGAGGGTGCGAGCCCGGCGGCTGATACTGCGCCGCGTCTCCCACCCCGCCTGGGGGGCAACCAGGAGAGCGATCCCCGCACCCAGAACAGCCCCGATTATCATCCCAACGCCCAGCATTCCCGCAGAACGCGAGTCGGAAACATTCTTGTACGGCCGACCGCGCGGTCGCCGAGCGGGGCCTCGAGAGCCCGGGGCATTATTGGCAGCAGCACTCATGTGGCGAGAGCCCGTAAGGGGGGTGGTAAGGTATTTGCTTCACTAGTCTCGATTGCAATACCCATGCGAGGTAAAATGAGCGAGTCTGGTAAGATGATTCTGCTTGTTGAGGATAATGAAGACAACCGTATCGTTTACTCCACCATTCTAAAGCACTTCGGTTACGAAGTGACTGAGGCATGGAACGGAGAGGAAGGGATCTCAAAGGCCCGGTCATCCAGGCCCGATCTCATCCTCATGGACATATCGATTCCTATTATTGATGGATGGGAAGCCACCCAGGTGCTGAAGCACGACCCTCAGACCAAGCACATCCCGATTATCGCGCTGACCGCGCACGCGCTTGCGTCAGACCGCGAGAAAGCGTTCGAGGTGGGCTGCGATGGATACCTGGCCAAACCCTGCGAACCAAGAGCCGTCGTCGCGGAAGTACAACGCTTCCTCGGCAAAAATAATGGGCATTAGTCCGAACAGCGATTCCTCAGACAAGAAGCGGATCCTGGTTGTCGACGACCATGAAGACAACGTAGAAGTACTGCGCGCGCGGCTGGAGGCACGCGGTTACGAAGTCGAAGGCGCGACTAACGGTCAGGAGGCGCTCGACATAGTGGGCAGATGGTGCCCCGACCTCATCCTGCTCGATGTAATGATGCCGGACATGGACGGCCTTGAAGTCGTGAAGCGGCTGAAGGCCGACCGGAATCTTCCGTTCATTCCGGTAATCATGCAGACGGCGCTGGATTCGACGGAGCGAATGGTCGCGGGATTGGAAGCAGGCGCTGACGACTACGTCACCAAGCCGATCAACTTCCAGGGACTCGAGGCGCGCGTGCGCTCGCTCCTCAGGATCAAGAAGCTTCAGCAGGAGCTCGAGGACCGCGAGAAGCAGCTGTCACAGATGAACGACAAGCTGCTGCACATTTCGCTGACCGATGGACTGACCGGCGTCGACAACCGTCGCGCACTGGAGCAGCGGCTGCACGAGATGTTCGAGCACTCGCTCCGGCTGCACGAGCCGATTGCGTGCGTGATGTGCGACATCGATCACTTCAAGAAAGTGAACGACACGTACGGGCATGCAGCGGGCGATGCGGTTCTCAAGCAGTTCGCGGAAATCCTGAAGGATGCGGCTCGCGAGATAGATCGCGTCGGGCGTTATGGCGGTGAGGAGTTCCTGATGCTGCTTCCCGGCACTGTGCTCGATTCTGCTGTCACGTTTGCGGAACGGGTGCGGCAGCGGGTGGAGGAGAATACATTTTCGTTCGAAGGCGGAACGCTGAAGCGCACGGTGAGTTTAGGTGTTGCATCATGGCCGCACCCGAAGATCGAGGGGCGCGAAGCAATGTTGAAAGCCGCCGACGATGCGCTTTATGTCGCGAAGGAAATGGGGCGCAACCGGGTCGTGCGCTTCGACAGCGCAGAATTCAACGCACACACGAAGCCGGATGACGACGCGGATGGCAAAGAAGACTCAAGAAGCGCGAGCAACGGATCCGCGGGAAAGAGCGTCGCAGCTGAGGGACATCCTTAACCGCGCGTCACACGAGTACTACGTCCTCGACGCGCCGGTACTCTCGGACCGCGAGTACGACTCTCTCTTTCGCGAGCTCCAGGAGCTCGAGACCTCACATCCGAAGCTGAAATCCCCCGACTCGCCCACGGTTCGAGTCGGTGCCCCTCCCCAAAGCTCACTTTCGAAGCACGAGCACATCGTTGCAATGCTCTCTCTCGGCAACGCGTTCGATGACAATGAGCTGAGCGCGTGGCAGGAGCGACTGGTGCGACTTGCCGGGAAGGATATCGAAAGCTCCGGCTACACTGTCGAGCTCAAGATCGATGGCGCCGCTGTCAGCCTGACGTACGACAACGGAGTATTCACCACCGGAGCTACGCGCGGTAATGGCAGCATCGGCGAAGTAGTTACGGAAAACCTGCGCACAGTCCGCGACGTTCCCCTCAGGCTGCAGGGAGATCCGCCAAAAGGTCGAATCGAGATCCGTGGCGAGATCTACATGCCGTTCGATCGCTTCGAGCGCATGAATGAACAGCGCGCGAGGGACGGGGAGCCGGTGTTTGCAAATCCACGAAATGCAGCAGCCGGTGCGCTGCGGCAGCTCGATCCAGCGGTCACGGCGAAACGGCCATTGCGGTTCTTCGGATATTCTGTCGCGAGCGATGATCGATCGCTCCTCAAGTTCCGGACGCAGTGGGAGCTGCTCGAGCAGCTCACCGAATGGGGGGTTCCGGTCGCGCCTCATCGTGCGAGGTGCCTCAAGATGGATGATGTCTTCGACTGGGCTCACAAGATCGAGCACAGCGTGCGCGGATCGCTCAACTTCGCGATCGACGGCGGCGTGGTGAAGATCGACAACCTGCATCTGCAGGAAGAGCTTGGTGTAGTCGGCGGCCGCGAGCCTCGATGGGCGATAGCGCGCAAGTTCGCCCCTGACATCGCGGAAACGAAGCTCGTCGACATTCGAGTCAACGTCGGACGAACGGGTGCGCTGAATCCATATGCGATGCTCGAGCCCGTGGAAATTGGCGGAGTGATCGTCAAGCTGGCGACGCTGCACAACGAGGATCTCATTCGGCAGAAGGATCTTCGCGTGGGTGACATCGTGCAGGTGAAACGCGCCGGCGAAGTGATTCCGCAGATCATCGCGTCAGTCCCCGAGAAGAGTGAGCCGAGGGGCAGAGCCTGGCGAATGCCGTCGAAGTGTCCGTCTTGTGGAACCCCTGTCGAGCGCGACGAGGAAGAGGTTGCGATCTACTGCCCGAACGTCGCATGTCCGGGAAGGCAGCTCGAAGGACTGGTGCACTTTGCGTCACGCGGCGCAATGGACATTCGCGGCCTGTCGTATTCGAGGATCGAACAGCTCATCAACGAAGGCCTGGTGCATGATGCAGCGGACCTGTACCGCCTCAAGCGCAATCAGCTTCTCAAGCTCGAGGGATATGCTGAGAAAGGAACTGACGCACTTCTTGCCGCAATCGAGGCATCGAAGGCTCAGCCCCTTTCGCGGCTTCTGACTGCTTTAGGAATTCGGCACGTTGGCGCGATCGCGGCGCAATTACTGGCCAGGCATTTTGGAACCCTCGACGACGTTGCGCGCGCAACGAAGGAAGAGATCGGCGCGGTGCGCGGCGTAGGCGACATAATTGCCGATGGAGTGGTCGCCTATTTTGCGGATCGAAGCGCGAAGCGTCTCATTGAAAAGATGCGCGCGTCCGGGGTGAACTTCACCGAGCCGCGACAGGTCGCAGCAGGAGGCGCGTTGGCCGGAAAGACGGTCGTAATCACCGGGACATTGCCCACGCTGTCCCGAACGAAGGCGACTGAAGCAGTCGAACAGGCAGGCGGCCGGGTTACCAACTCCGTCTCGAAGGCGACAAGCTTTCTGGTCGCTGGTGAAGAAGCAGGAAGCAAGCTGGAGAAAGCGAAAGCGCTGGGAATCGAGATCATCGACGAGGCTGAGCTCATGCGCCGAATATGAAAACAACGGAGAGACAATGACTGAAGCGACGGCAATCAAGCTCGTAGGTGTTGCGATTCCAACTTTGCGCGAGCTTCGCGGTGTCGTGCTGAGGTCAGTCGATTCCGAATCAGCGGTGAGCTCGCTGCGGGATGCCGGGTACGCGGGCGGCGAAGCGGTTTACGATGCCTTCGAGCAGTGGCTCGAAGACAACGGCGATGCTGCGCCTGGCGATCTGCCACTCGAGGAATTCGGTAACCGTATCAGCGAGTACTTCCGCAATGCCGGATGGGGAGACCTGACGTTTTCGTCCGATGAGGCAGAAGGGATAGCGATGGTCGACATCGAAGGGTGCTGGGAATCTGCCGACGTGGGCGAAGAGGCGATCGGATGTCACGTCACAACTGGACTTCTCGCCGCTTTCTTTGGAAAGATTGCCGGCTATCCGGTTTCAGTGATGGAGACCGAGTGCTCCGAGAATGGACAATGTCGATTTGTTCTCGGGAATGCCGAGGTAATGCAGCAGCGCTGGGAGGCGGTCGCCTAGCCGTTTGTTCAGTCGATGTTGTCCGACTCTTCAAGACTTTCGTAAAGGGGATTCGCCTCGAGCTCCCCGTCGACGATGACCTCGCGATCCCATGGCAGGATGATCGCGCTTTCAGTCGCGAGGGCGTGGAAGTCCGGCTCATAGGACCCGGTCTTGAACCCAACCGCAGTCCGGACTTCTGTTGCGCCGGCGTTAACAATTGCCCCGACCGCAAGGCGAAGAGTCTCTCCCGAGTCGCAGGTCTCATCCACGATCAGCACACGCTTGTCCCTGACTTCCGTGGGCGCCGCGCTGAATACAGCAGGTGTATCGCGCGGACCATCGGAGCGATATCGCCTGCTGATGACGATCGAATGGAATTCCTTGCCGAGCATTGCGGCGACGACTGCTCCGGGAACGACCCCTGCAGTAGCTACTCCAACGACGATCTCGGGATCGTAGCTGCGAGAAACCTTGAGTGCGAGAGCGCGCGAGAGCTCGCCGAAAAGCGGCCACTCCACATGCAGAACTCCCTGTGAAGGATCGACGGTTTGTCTGCGTGGTGACATGGCACTTTGAAGCTAGCCCGAGCGGTAACTCCTCGGTAGATTCGGTGCGATGTCATTCTGGAGTCGCTTCAGCGGCGGGAAGTCGAAAAACGAGCAGAAGCGCCTCGATTATCTGAGCGAGGGGCTCGCGCTCGAACGTCAGGGCGATTACGAGGCCGCGCTGACGTCCTACGCCCTCGCGCTGAGAGATCAGCCCACCAATCACCGTGTTCTTCAGAACATGGCGATAGCGTATTCGCGAACAGGCCGCGCCAGCGAAGCGATTCGCTGCTACCGCCGCGCGCTCGAGATCCAGCCAAAGCTCTCAGGCGCGCATTACGGACTCGCATTTCTCCTGCTGAAGCGAGGCGAGACCGACAACGCCGCGTTCCATCTCGAATCATTTCTCATGGATCCTCCCGCACCGAGCGCGGAGGCTGACAGATGGATCCGGCATGCGCGGGAGACTCTCGAACGTCTGCGCACAACTGACGAGCCACCCGTGGAGGACGACCTCAAGAGCGATGAATTCCCCGAGGTCACCGAGTAGATGGGTGATGTCCTCGCAATCGTCAGCCAGAAAGGTGGAGTAGGAAAGACGACAACGGCCGTGAATCTCGCGGCCGCATTCGCGCGACGGGGGCTCAAGACTCTCATCATCGACGTCGATCCCCAAGGTTCAGTCCGCTACGGTGTGGGACTTCGCCGCGATCACGAAAGCGCAGGATTCGCCGACTACCTGAACGGCGTGAAGTCGCTCCGGGAAGTAATTCTTCCGACGGCTCTTCCATGGCTTAGAGTGATTCTCGCCGGCTCGGTGTCCGATGAAGCGGATCACGCAGTGTATCAACAGCTGATCAGCGAGACTGACATCCTGCCGGATCTTCTCGCCACAGCGCGCGCACGCTGTCACGTTGTGGTCGTCGATTCACCCCCGGGACTCGGCCCGATCACGCGCAAGGTTCTCGAGGCCAGTCAGCACGTGATCGTTCCGCTTCAGTGCGAGCCGCTGGCGCTGCAGACCACTCCCCAGATTCTGCGCGGCATCCAGGACATCGCGGCGTTCAATGAACAGCTCACGCTCGACGGAATTCTCATGACGATGTTCGAGCCGGGGAATCCTGCCAGTGAGCGTGTCGTCGATTATGTGAGAAGACATCTTCCGGCCAACATCGTTTTCCCGACGGTAATTCCTCGAACCATCGCGACAGCAGACGCGTTCGCCGCGGGACAGCCTGTCGTACTGAGAAGTCCAGCAGATCCAGCATCGCAGGCATACATCAACCTCGCGACGCTGCTGGCGGACAGGTTCCTTTGAGTAAGAGCGGCGCCGCGATCCCGCTGACGGTAATCGCGGGAGCGATTCTTCTCGCCGCATGCACCGAGATTCCAAGCGGGGCGAACGACATACTCTCGTTCCAGTTCGATCCCCTTCCCTCGCCAAGTGTAGTTCTGGGCGACTCGCTGCGCGACAGCCTTGGTGTCGCTAAGGGCATCACGCTCAAAGCATTCAATTTTTCGGGAACCGAGATCTCGAGTCCTCCGGTGGTATTTCGAGCGATCGATCGCGGAATACGAGTGGACAGTCTCACGGGAATCGTGATTGGCGACAGCGTGCGTCCATCAGCCAGAATAGTGGCGGCGCTGCGCGGGTTGAGCGGAACTGTCAGCATTGCAGTGACGCAGAAGCCGGACACGGTGCGGGGATCGAACGCGTTCGACTCCCTCGCTTATTCGGTTCTCGACACAATCAACATCTCAAATGAGCTCAACGTCAGAGTTCTGACGTATACCCCTGTCGCTGCTGACAGCAGTGTGGGATCGTACCTGGTCAGCTTCCGTATCATAAGTCCGGGAGACACCGCGCTCGCCCGACTGGTGAATGACAACGGAGCGAGATCGACGATCGATACGACCAACTCTTCCGGTATCGCCGGCAGAAAGATCAAGCTCGATGTGACGCGCCTCACGAGCCTCGTGGATTCGGTAATCGTGCAGGCGTTCGTGAAGTATCGCGGCGTGAATGTTCGTGGAAGTCCGGCGAGACTCGTTCTAAAGGTGAAACCAAAGACGTGACGTCGACCGCAACTCTTTCGCAGCAGCATCCGTACGCCGCCGGCGGCCCCGCGCCTGAGCCAGGCACGCTCAACGAGCTGTTTTTCGCTGCGATCGAGAAGTACGACAAGCCCGACGCGCTTCAATACAAGGTCAACGGCAGATACACGCCGATGAGTCACCGCGAAATCGAGCGCCGTGTACGCCACGCAGCACTCGGGTTGATGAGCCTCGGCGTAAAACGCGGCGAGCGTGTTGGGATTCTCTCCGAGAATCGACCGGAATGGGCGATCTCCGACTATGCGTGCCTCACGTCCGGTCTCACGGATGTTCCGATTTATCCCACGCTGCCGGCGGACCAGATTGCATACATCCTCAAGGATTCGGGTGCGGTTGCGATCTTCGTGTCCACTCCTGAGCAGGCGGCGAAGATTGCGGAGGTTCGATCACAGCTTCCGGCGCTTACGCACGTCATCAGCTTCGATGAGGCAGGCGCAGCGGCAGACATGACCCTCGCCGCGCTCGAGCATCGTGGCGCGGCCGCGGAGACGCCGCAGTCTCTCGATGCTTATCGCCGAACGGCGGAGAGTGTGCAGCCCGACGACCTCGCGACGCTGATCTACACATCGGGAACGACGGGATATCCCAAGGGTGTGATGCTGACGCACAACAACATCCGCTCGAACATCGAGGCGACTCGCTACAAGCTTCCATTCGAGGGCAACGATGTCGCACTCAGCTTCCTGCCGCTGTCGCACATCTTCGAGCGAATGGGCGACTATCTCATGTTCGCAACAGGCAGCTCGATTGCGTATGCGGAGGGACTCGACACTGTTCCGCAAAACATGATCGAAGCGCGTCCGACAGTCGTGTTCTCGGTGCCGCGGCTGTACGAAAAAATGTATGCGCGCGTGCTTCAGAACGCGCTTGCAGGGGGATTCGTCAAGAAGCGGATCTTCTACTGGGCACGCGGCGTCGCCGACAAGTGGGCGGATGAGAAGCTCGCCGGACGCGAGCCGCACGGAATGCTTGCACGCAAGTATGCGATCGCGCAGAAGCTCGTGTTCTCGAAGCTCAAGGAGCGGACGGGCGGAAGGCTTCGCTTCTTTGTGTCCGGCGGAGCTCCGCTCGCGCCAGAGATCAACAAGTTCTTCTATGCGGCCGGCCTGATCATTCTCGAGGGATACGGGCTCACCGAAACCTCGCCGGTAATTGGAGTGAACACGCCGAAGGATTTCCGGATCGGCACAATCGGGAGACCGGTGAACGGCGTGGAGGTGATGATTGCGGCGGATGGCGAGATTCTCACGCGCGGACCGGGGGTGATGAAGGGTTACTTCAACAATCCGACGGCAACGGCTGAAGCGATCGACTCCGAGGGATGGTTTCACACCGGCGACATAGGCGAGCTTCGTGACGGCTTCATCGCCATCACCGACAGGAAGAAGGACATCATCGTCACTGCGGGCGGGAAGAACATTGCGCCACAGCCTGTAGAGAATCTGGTCAAGACGAACAAGTTCGTGAGCCAGGCAGTGATGATCGGCGACAAACGCCGGTTCCCGTCGATGCTCATCGTCCCGAATTTCGAGCAGCTCGAAGCCTGGGCAAAGCGGAAAGGAATTCTGTGGACTGATCGCGCCCAGCTGATCAAGAACCCCGCGGTGCTGGCGAAGATGGACGAAGAAGTTCTCGGGCACTGCACGGGTCTCGCTCACTACGAGACACCGCGGAAGATCGCTCTGCTGGAGCACGATTTCTCGCTCGAGAAAGGCGAGATGACGCCGACGCAGAAGGTGAAGCGGCGGGTCGTCGATCGTAACTACAAATCAGTTATCGATTCGATTTACGCTGAATAGTTCCTTTTTGTAACTACGGAACTACGTTAACGACGCAACGACACAAGCTCGGCTATTGCTTCGGCTACCAGTGTGCTCTGGTCCCTCGTGATTTCGGTTAACCCAGGTGGTAGAACTGCGGTCGCTGGCGCGACGAGGCGGGCCGACGGTTTGAGAACTCTTGCGACGTCGCCGATGAGTGTGTCATTGTCGAGCGCTATCGCGTCGACAGAAGCGGTGCCCAAGGGAATGCGGGAATCGGCGAAAACTGACGCCGTGTGTTCGCTGTCGTTGATCAGGGTGCAGGGATTCAATGCGATGACACGACACTCGGTCATCTCGCTTATTGCACTCGCGAGATTGGCGTAATTCCCTTCGAGAACCACAAGCGATCCCGGCCTCGTGAGATTCAGGAATGCCGCGATGCGAATTGCCGCATCTGCATCAGCCGGTTTGGACTCACTCGTGGCGATCACACTTTCTCCTGCACGGAGGTCGGCAATTCCGCCGCGAATGAAATAATTCTCGCCGCAGACAGGACAGCCAAGCTTTGCCTTGATGACGTATCGATCCTGGACAGCGTTCAGTGCCGCGACGAGCCACGTCTCCTCGTGATCGCGAGGACATCGCAGCAGGTCGATCAGCTCGATGTGCATCTACGAGCGTGAAAGGCGAAGCTCGTCGATATTCACGTCCGCCGGCTGAGACACTGCATACATGACCGCATCGGCGACCGCTGTTGCGTCCAGCATCGATGAGCGGTCGGGACGGTCGGTCGTGCCCAGATATTCTATCGGGTCCCAGATGTCGGTATCGACTGAAGCGGGCGAAATCAGCGTGGCTCTCACTCCCGTTCCACGTGTCTCGGCGCGCAGCACTTCGTGCATCGCGCGCGCACCGAACTTCGTCGCGGAGTAGGCAGCGTTACCGGCGAAGATGTGACGATCAGCTACTGATCCGATCGTAATGATGTGCCCGGCTTTCAGCGATTTCATTTCGCTCAGGAACGCAC
>Ga0310810_10012048_pt1 | contig 10137 bp, 10 predicted proteins | sample NCmetagenome_FD_207641 | JGI IMG/M metagenome (GOLD analysis project Ga0310810, IMG submission 207641) | Soil microbial communities from experimental microcosm in Duke University, North Carolina, United States - NC | ecosystem: Engineered > Artificial ecosystem > Soil microcosm > Unclassified ...
AGCCATGCCGGCGCAATCGCCGACGTTGTCGCCCACGTTGTCGGCGATCACGGCCGGATTGCGGGGATCGTCTTCGGGAATGCCGGCTTCGACCTTGCCGACGAGATCGGCGCCGACGTCCGCGCCCTTGGTGAAGATGCCGCCGCCCAGGCGCGCGAAGATCGAGATCAGCGACGAGCCGAAGGCCAGTCCGACCATGGCGTGGAGCGCTTCTTCCTGGCTATGCCCGAAGTGCAGCAGGATCGCGTAGTAACCGGCCACGCCGAGCAGGGCCAGGCCCACCACCAGCATGCCGGTGATCGCGCCGCCGCGAAAGGCGATTTGCAGCGCCGCGTTGATGCCGTTGCGTGCGGCTTCGGCCGTGCGCACGTTGGCGCGCACCGAGATGTTCATGCCGATGAAGCCGGTCAGTCCGGACAGGAACGCACCGATGGCAAAGCCTATCGCGGCGGTCCAGCCGAGCTTGGTGAAGCCGATGACGAAAAACAACACCACGCCGACGATGGCGATGGTGCGGTACTGGCGACTCAGGTAGGCGCTGGCGCCTTCCTGCACGGCCTGCGCGATGGCCTGCATGCGTTCGTTGCCGGCCGGTTTGGCCAGAATCCACGCGCGCGACCAGACTCCGTAAAGGATCGCGAGCAGGGCGCAGCCCAGCGCGATCCAGATGGCGTATTGCTGAAAGAACATCGGATTCTCCCTCGAATCTCAGGCTTTGAACGGTAAAGGCGGGGGGCAACGAAAAATCCGGTCAAGTATAACGGCAGTGCGCGACCGCGCCACTCTTGCGGCGCAACAAAGCGGCGCTATTTGTCCGCCAGCGCATAGTCCGGCAATTTCTTCTTCGCCAGTTTCAGTTTGGGTTTTGCATACTTCGGCAAGCCGCTCACGGCGTCGTAGGGCGGTACGTCCTCGCCGCGGATCAGCGGTTCCAGATAGCGGCGCGCCGCCGGCGTGATGCCGAATCCGTCCGCGCTGATGAAACCGCGCGGCAGTTTCTTCTCGACGTTGGCGATGGCGGTGAGCGGCGCGGGCACGAGCTTCCATTTGAACGGCGTGCCGGATACGCGCTTGATCACGGGCATGACGCCGTTCTTGCCGGCGAGTGCGTATTCGACGGCGGCCTTGCCGACCGCATGGGCCTGTTCCGCGTCGACCTTGCTCGCCACGTGCCGCGCCGAACGCTGCAGGTAGTCCGGCACGGCCCAGTGGAATTTGTAGCCGAGCTTGCTTTTCACGAGCTGCGCGATCATTGGCCCCACACCGCCGAGCTGGGTATGGCCGAAGGCGTCGGTGGTGCCTGCTTCGGCGAGGAATTTCCCGTCCGCATTCTTCACGCCCTCGGAGACGACCACGGTGCACCAGCCCACGCGCTCGACCGTGGCCTTCACGCGCGCGAGGAACGCGGCTTCGTCGAAGGCAATTTCCGGAAACAGGATGATGTGCGGCGGTTCGTCCGCGCGCTTGCCGGCGAGCCCTGCCGCGGCCGCGATCCAGCCGGCGTGGCGGCCCATCACTTCCATGACAAACACCTTGGTCGAGGATTCATGCATGGAAGCCACATCCAGACTCGCCTCGAGCACCGACACCGCGGTGTACTTGGCGACCGAACCGAAGCCGGGGCAGGAATCGGTGACCGGCAGGTCGTTGTCCACCGTCTTCGGCACGCCGATCACATTGAGCGGGTAACCGAGCGTTCGTGCGAGCTGCGCGATCTTGAGCGAGGTGTCGGCCGAATCGTTGCCGCCGTTATAGAGGAAATGGCGGATGTCGTGCGCGCGCAGCACGGCGATCAGGCGTTCGTAATGTGTGCGGTCGGCATCCGGCGATTTGAGCTTGAAGCGGCAAGAGCCGAACGCGCCGCCGGGCGTATGCCGCAATGCGGCAATGGTCGCGGCATCGAGACTCGACAGGTCGAACAATTCCTCGCGCAGCGCGCCGATGATGCCGTTGCGGGCGGCAAATACGCCGACCTTGCGCCGTCGACAGGCCTGGATCACCGCACAAGCCGTCGCATTGATCACGGCGGTGACGCCGCCGGACTGGGCGTACAGCAGGTTTCCGCTGCTCATGGCTTGATTCCACCGTTTGACTAAGTGTGACAACGCCGCTAGGTTAGCCCGTCGGGGTGGCTCTTGCCCACCGCAAGCAGAATAATTCCAGGCACATGCGCATCGTTTTCTTCGGCCCGAACGGTTCGGGCAAGGGTACCCAGGCCGCGCTGCTCAAGGCCGAGTTGAAGGTGCCGCACATTTCCACCGGCGACCTGCTGCGTGCGGCAGTGAAGGCCGGCACGCCGCTTGGGCTCAAGGCCAAGGCGGTGATGGAGGCGGGCAAGCTGGTTTCCGACGAAATCGTGCTCGGCATGCTCGAAGAACGCGTCGCAGAAGCCGATGCGCGCGGCGGATTCATCCTCGACGGCTATCCGCGCAATCTCGCCCAGTGCGCCGCGCTGGAGGATTTGCTGGCGCGCATTCGCCAGCCGCTCGACATCGCCATCGAGCTGGACGTACCGGATTCGGCGATCCTCGCGCGTTGCGAGATCCGCTTCAAGGCCGAGCATCGCCCGGACGACGATCCGGCGATCGTGCGCAAGCGCCTGGAGGTCTACCGCGAGCAGACCGCGCCGGTGGCGCGGCATTTCGCCGACCTGGGCAAGCTCGTCACGGTCAATGGCGTGGGGGCGGTGGACGCGGTGTTCGCGCGCATCCTCGCCGTGCTGCCGCGCGCCGTGGCCTGAGCGCGCCGGCCGCATCCGCTACGACTTCCATGCCGGCGTTTTTGCTCGTCTTGCGCGACGTCATCCTGCTGCGCCGCGGCCCGCAGGACATGCCGCATTCGCCGCGCCTGCTCGTCTGGGTGTGCGGCGCGAGCCTGCTGCTGCAACTGGCGATCGCGAGCGTGCTCGCCATCCCGGGCGATGCGCTCGGCGCGGGCCTGATCGGCCTCGCCTTCAACCTCGGCGTGCTGTATCTGCTGCTCAACCTGCGTGGCATGCGCGCCCGTTTCGTGCAGGCCGCGCTGGCCCTGACCAGTTGCGCCATCGTGTTCGCGATCCTGAGCGTGCCGATCGTGCTGGCCGTGGGCGGCAAGCCGCCGACGCCGGAGACGATCACGCCAGTGCAGGCATTGCTCGGCATGCTCGCGCTGCCGATCGTGGTGTGGAAACTGATCGTCGACGCGCACATCCTGCGCCACAGCTTGAACCTGCCGTTCGCCGCAGGCCTGTTGATCGCGTTGTTCTGGATCATCGCCGAATTGAGCTTCGGCGCGGCAATCGGCGGCCCGGCCGCTGCCGCGGCAGCCTGAGCGCATTGTGAAATTGTATATTCTGGGAATCTGCGGAACGTTCATGGGCGGCGTCGCCGCGCTGGCGCGAGAGCTTGGCTTTGATGTCGCCGGTTGCGACGCGAACGTCTATCCGCCAATGAGCGATCAGCTCGCCGCGCTCGGCGTGCATCTGGATACCGGCTATCGCGCCGAATACCTCGATGCGGCCAAACCCGATCTCGTCATCGTCGGCAATGCGCTGTCCCGCGGCAATCCGGTGGTTGAACGCTTGCTCGACGCGCGCATTCCCTACATTTCCGGGCCGCAATGGATCGGCGAAAACGTGCTCGCATCGCGGCGCGTCTTTGCCGTCGCCGGCACGCATGGCAAGACCACGACGACGGCGATGCTGGCCTGGATCCTCGACGCCTGCGGGCGCGCGCCGGGTTTCCTTGTCGGCGGCGTGCCGGAGAATTTCGGTGTGTCGGCAAGGCTGGGCGGGAGCGATTTCGTCATCGAAGCCGATGAATACGACACCGCGTTTTTCGACAAGCGCAGCAAGTTCGTGCATTACCGGCCGACGGTTGCGATCCTGAACAATCTGGAATTCGACCACGCCGACATCTTTCCCGACGTCGCCGCGATCCAGCGCCAGTTCCACCACCTGGTGCGCACGGTGCCGGGCAACGGACGCCTTGTCGTCAACGCCGAGGACGCGCGCCTTGCCGAAGTGTTGGCCATGGGTGCGTGGACGCCGGTCACGACGTTCGGCATGGCCACCGGCGATTGGCAAGCGCGCCTGATTCATCCTGACAATGGCGCGGCCGAGGGCGGCCGCCCCGCCGACGGATCGCAATTCGCCGTGCTGCGCGACGGCCACGATATCGGTGTCGTACGCTGGAATCTGCTTGGCCGGCACAACGTCATGAATGCGCTGGCGGCGCTCGCGGCGGCCGATGCGAGCGGTGTGGATGCGGCGCGGGCCATCGCTGCGCTGGCCGATTTCCACAGCGCCAAGCGCCGCCTCGAACATATTGGCGAGCACCGCGGTATAAACGTGTACGACGACTTCGCGCATCACCCGACCGCGATCGCGACCACGCTCGCGGGCTTGCGCGCGCGCGTGGGCCGGGCCCGCATCCTGGTCGGCATGGAACCGCGCTCCAACTCGATGCGTCTTGGCGCGCACGCGGACGAACTCGCACCTTCCTTGCGCGACGCCGATGCGGTGGTTTTCCTCAAGCGTCCCGAGCTGGCCTGGAATGCGCAGAGCGTCATCGATGCACTCGATGGCCGTGGCCAAACTGCGCCAAGCGTGGACGCGCTGATCGACGCGCTGCACGAGCAAGTTCGTCCCGGGGACCACGTCGTGTTCATGTCCAATGGCGGTTTCGAGGACGCGCCGCGGCGGTTTCTGCGCAGTTTGCGCTGACACCGATCCGGCCTACACTTCAGGCGTGACGGCCACCGACATCCCGTTGTTTCCACTCAACAGCGTGCTGTTTCCCGGCGGCGTGCTCGAATTGCGCGTGTTCGAGCGCCGCTATCTCGACCTGGTCCGCGATTGCGCGCGCAGCGGTGCCGGTTTCGGCGTGTGCCTGATCCTGCACGGCCGGGAAGCGGGCGAACCGGCGGTGCCGGCAGCGGTCGGCACATTGGCGCGCATTGTGGATTTCTATACATCAGACGATGGACTGCTCGGCATTCGCGCCGACGGCGGCGCACGCTTCCGGGTCACGCACACGCGCGTACGCGACAACGGCCTCGTGCATGGCGACGCGCATTTTTGGCCGGATGAACCCGTCGTGCAGGTGCCGCCCGAACATGCGCTGCTCGTGACAATCCTCGAGCGCCTGCTCGAATGCATGGGCGGGCAAAACGCGAGTGCGCCACGCGAGCGCTACGACGATGCGAGCTGGGTCGGATTTCGCCTCGCCGAGGCGCTGCCGCTGGAGAATCGCGAGCGCCAGCACCTGCTGCAGATGACCGACCCGCTGGAACGTCTCACCCAGTTGATGCACTACCTGCCGCGTTTCCAGCAGCCTTGAGATACCGCGATGACGACACTGACTGCTTCCGGATCGACGAGCCGACGATGAAATACCTTCACACGATGGTACGTGTACGCGATCTCGATGCCTCGTTGCGTTTTTATTGCGATGGCCTCGGCCTGGTCGAAACGCGACGCAAGGAAAATGCGCAAGGCCGCTTCACGCTGGTATTCCTGGCGGCGAAGGAAACGCCGGACGCGGAGATCGAACTGACGTACAACTGGCCGGGCGAGGACGGTTCGACCGAGGACTACGGCTCGGCGCGCAATTTCGGCCACCTCGCGTTCCGTGTTGAAAATATCTATGCAACCTGCGCGCATTTGCAGGCCATGGGCGTGACCATCAATCGTCCACCACGCGACGGGCACATGGCCTTCGTGCGCTCGCCGGATTCGATCAGCATCGAGTTGTTGCAGGAAGGTCATCTGCCGCCGCGCGAGCCGTGGGCGTCGATGCCGAACGCGGGTACGTGGTAGCTCGGCCAAGCGCCGTCGAGGGGCCGCCGCAGGATTTCCGCGCGGCAAATGTGTTATAGAAAATATAACAACGAATAGCTTTACACATATCTACCTTTAATTTATGTTTCAAGTCCCCACAATGAACGCATCGCCATCCGGCGATCATCCAATGGAGATTGATCATGAAACTCGTCGTGAAACCCCTTTCACTGGCCTGTGCGCTTGCGCTGGGCTTGGCATTTTCCGCCACCGTACCGACGTCGGCGTTCGCCCAGCCGGCGCATGCGACCGCCAGCACAGATCAGGCGGCCGCGCGAACCGCGCCGAAACTGCACGCTGCGTTGCGCGGACTGTGGCATGGCCATCTGGTCGCTACCCATGATTACGCGCTGGCGGTGCACGCCGGCAACAAGGCCGGCGAGGCGAAGGCGGCCGACGCGGTCGTCGCCAATGCCAAGCAGATCGCCAACGCGATTGCCGGTTTCTACGGCAAGGATGCCGGTGATGGCCTGCTCAAGCTGCTGGCCGGGCACTGGGGTGAGGTCAAGGCCATCACCGATTCGGCCAAGTCCGGCGACGCGGCTGGCGAGAACAAGGCCCTGCAAGGCGGCTTGAGCAATGCCGGCGACATCGCGAAATTCCTCGCCGGTGCGAATCCGAACTGGACCGAAGGCGCTCTCGACGGCGCGCTGGCGATGCACGTCAACGACCACAAGCTGCAGATAGACCAGATGATGTCAAATGCGCCCGCGGCCGAACAGGAAAAATCCTGGGCCGAGATGCAAAAGCACATGGACATGATCGCCGACGTCCTCGCCGACGGCATCGCCAAGCAGTTCCCGGACAAGGCTAACTAGGGAAGTGAAGTCCACGAGCGCCTTGCGGCACCTCGGCACGACGCAACAGAAGCTGTTGCGCAAACTGCTGGCTTCGCCGCAGGGCGCGAGTGTCGAGGAGTTGTGCGAAGCGCTCGGAGTCACCCACAACGCGGTCAGACAACATCTGACCGCGCTGCTGGCGCAAGGTCTGGTCGCGCGCGCGGAATCGATCCCGAGTGGTGGCCGCCCGCGCGCCTGTTTCGTGTTGCTGCCCGCCGGACGCGAGTTGTTTCCGCGCAACTACGCGTTGATGGCGCGTGGCATGCTTGAATACCAATACGCCCAAGGCGGCGTAGCCGCGGTGCAGTCCATGCTGGCGGCGATGGGCGCCACGCTCGGCACGCAGGCGGCCGAGCGTATTGCGACGGCAGGCGACAATGCCGAGGTCGTGCGCTTGCTTGCCGAGCAACTCGATGCGCTCGGCTACGAGGCGCAAACGGTCGTCGTCGGCGACCACACCGAGATAGAGGCCTTCAATTGCGTGTTCCACGGCTTGGCCCGCGCACATCCGGATGTGTGCCGTTTCGACCTTGCGTTCATGGGCGCGGCGACCGGACAGCCAGTACATCGCACCACCTGCATGCTGCATGGAGAGCCGGCCTGCCGGTTTCGTATAGGCCCGGTGGAAAAGGGAGCGCGATCGGATCAGTCGAGCGCCTGAGCCAGATCGGCGACCAGATCGTCGGGATGTTCGAGTCCGACTGAAATCCGCAACAGGTTCTGCGGCGACAGCGGATGTTCGCCTTCGACCGAGGCGCGATGTTCGATCAGCGATTCGCAGCCGCCGAGCGACGTTGCGTTGGTGAACAGCTTCACCTTGGCTGCGACGGCGAGCGTCGCATCGCGCCCGCCGCGGATTTCGACGCTGAGCATGCCGCCGAAGTCGCGCATCTGTTTGGCAGCTACAGCGTGCTGCGGATGCGTGGGCAGGCCCGGCCAGTTCACGCGTTCCACGCGCGGGTGCGCCGCCAGGAATTCCGCGACCACGCGCGCGTTGCGGCAATGCCAGGCCATGCGCGCGGGTAGCGAGCGGCAGCCGCGCAGCGTCAGCCACGCACTGAACGGCGACGCGATCGCGCCGGTGACATGGCGGAAATGCGCGATGCGCTCATGCAGCGCATCGTGCCGCGCAAACACGAGGGCGCCGCCGAGCACGTCGCTGTGGCCGCCGAAATACTTCGTGGTCGAGTGCATGACGACATCGGCGCCGAGTGCGAGCGGTTGCTGCAGCACCGGCGTGGCGAAAGTGTTGTCGCAAACAAGCAACGCGCCGTGCGCCTGCGCGATTTGCGCGAGCGCAGCGATGTCCGCGACTTTCATGCGTGGGTTCGATGGCGTTTCCGCCCAGACCAGCGCGATGCCGGCGGCGCTGGCATCGCGCACGCGGGCAAGGTCGCTCATGTCGACGGCCACGGCGGCGATGCCGCGGCGGGCGAGGAAGTCCTGTGCGAGCAGCCGCAGGCCGGTGTAGCAATCGTCGGGAATCAGGATGCGCGCGCCGTTCGGCAACGCTTCGAGCAGCGCCGTCATCGCCGCCATGCCCGAGGCAAAGGCCAGTGCGGCGGTGCCGCCTTCAAGCGCGGCGAGCGCGGTTTCCAGGCGATCCTGGGTCGGATTGCCTTCACGCTGGTATTCGTAGCCGGCGATGCGTTCGGCGGCCGGACCGTGCGCGAACGTGGTCGACAGGTGGATCGGCGGTGCGACCGCGCCGGTGGCTGCATCGGGTTCGGCGCCGGCTCGCACGGCGAGCGTTTCAGGACGCATGACGAATCTCCCGGAAGGATTCGCGCGCAGCCTGGATCGTGTCGGCGATGTCCTGCTCGCGGTGCGCGGTGGACAGGAAACCGGCCTCGAACGCCGACGGCGCCAGATACACGCCGCGGTCGAGCATGGCGTGGAAGAAGCGGTTGAACGCGGCGACGTCGCAGGCTGTGGCCTGTGTATACGTTTCCACTTGTACGTCCGTGAAGAACAGGCCGAACATGGCGCCGACGCGGTTCGTGCTGAATGGCATGCCCGCTTCGATCGCGACAGCACGCAGGCCATCGATGAGGAGCGTTGTCTTGCGTTCGAGATCTTCGTAAAAGCCCGGCGCCTGGATCAGCTCGAGCATGGCGAGTCCGGCCGCCATTGCGACCGGGTTGCCGCTGAGCGTGCCGGCCTGATAGATCGGCCCGCTCGGCGCGACCTTCTCCATGATGTCGCGGCGCCCGCCATAGGCGCCGACCGGCATGCCACCGCCGATGATCTTGCCGAAGGTGCTCAAATCCGGCGTGATGCCGTAGCGTTGCTGCGCGCCACCGAGCGCGACGCGGAACCCGGTCATCACCTCATCGAAAATCAGCACGGCGCCGTGGCGCGTGCACAGTTCGCGCAGAGCGTGCAGATAGCCTGCGCGTGGCGGAATGCAGTTCATGTTGCCGGCGACCGGCTCGATGATGAGGCCGGCGATTTCATCGCCTGAACTTGCGAAGAGTTCCTGCGCGGCTTCGAGATCGTTGTACGGCAACGTCAGCGTGAGATCGGCCAGCGCCTTGGGCACGCCCGGCGAGGTCGGCACGCCGAAGGTGAGCGCGCCGGAACCGGCCTTGACCAGGAAACTGTCGCCGTGGCCGTGATAGCAGCCTTCGAATTTCACGATCTTGTCGCGGCCGGTGAAACCGCGCGCGACACGGATCGCCGACATCGTCGCCTCGGTGCCGGAATTGACCATGCGCAGCATCTGCATGGATGGCACGAGGCGCGCGATCGTTTCGGCCATCGTCACTTCGGCCGGGCAAGGCGTGCCGAAGGACAGCCCGGCGCGCACCGCATGTTCCACCGCCGTGCGCACCTTCGGATGATTGTGGCCGACGATCATCGGCCCCCATGAGCCGACGTAGTCGATGTAGCGTTTGCCCTCGACATCCCATAGGTACGCGCCGTCGGCGTGGTCGGTAAAGAACGGTTCGCCGCCGACCGAGCGGAACGCGCGCACCGGCGAATTGACGCCGCCGGGCAGGCGGGGCTGCGCGCGTTGGAACAGTTCGTGGTTCGTGGACATGTGGCGTCTACTCGTGGAAAAGTTCGGCGTAACGGCGCGCCGCTGCGAATATGTTGTCTTCGCCAAAGACGCCGGAAATCGCGGCGACAAAATCGGCGCCGGCCGCGATCAACGCCGTCGCATTGTCCGGCGTAATGCCGCCGATCGCCACTAGCGGCTTGCCGAATGCGCGCGCGGCGCACAACAGATCCGGCGTGGCGCGGCGTGCCTGTGGTTTGGTCGGCGATGGGAAGAATGCGCCGAAGGCGAGGTAATCGGCGTCGGCGGCGAGTTCGCGTGCGCGATCGAGCGAATCGTAGCAGGAGACGCCGATGATGGCGTTGCGACCAAGTCGCGCGCGCGCGGCGGCGATGTCCACATCGTCCTCGCCCAGGTGCGCGCCGGCGGCACCGATCACGGCCGCCAGTTCGATATCGTCGTTGATTATCAGCGACACG
>Ga0310810_10012049_pt1 | contig 10136 bp, 6 predicted proteins | sample NCmetagenome_FD_207641 | JGI IMG/M metagenome (GOLD analysis project Ga0310810, IMG submission 207641) | Soil microbial communities from experimental microcosm in Duke University, North Carolina, United States - NC | ecosystem: Engineered > Artificial ecosystem > Soil microcosm > Unclassified ...
ACGAAGCGCTCGCGCGTCACCCCTATCCGCAGGGGTCGCGCGTGCTCGACATCGGCTGCGGCTTCGGCGACAGCACGAGACTCATCGCGTCGCGGCTTGGACCAGGCGGTGCCGCGGTCGGCGTGGATTGCGCGGCGAATTTCATCGAGCTCGCCAGTCGCGAGGCGAAGGAACTCGGCCCTGCGAACGCGTCATTTTTCGTCGCCGACGCGCAATCGGACGACCTGCGCGGACCGTACGACCACGCCTTCGCGCGCTTTGGAACGATGTTCTTCATGTCGCCAGGTGCTGCCTTGCGCAACATCCGCAAGGCACTGAAGGCCAATGGCACCTTGATGATGGTCGTCTGGCGAAAACGAGAAGACAACGCGTGGGTCTACGAAGCGGAACAGCGCGTCAGGGAGATCGTCCCCGTCGTCAAGCACGAGGAAACCAGCGAGGTCCATTGCGGACCCGGTCCTTTCTCGATGGCCGGGGCGGATATGGTCAGCTCCATGCTGGGCAGCGCCGGCTACGATCGCATCACGTTCGAGCGATTCGACGCGGATATCTGCATGGGCCGTGATCTCGACGAGGCTGTTCACTTCGCGATGGCGCTCGGTCCCGCCGGAGAGATCCTGCGGCTTGCCGGTCCGCGGGGCGAAGCGCTGAAGCCGCAAGTGATGGCGGTGTTACGCGACACGCTGTCGCACTATGTCCGATCCAATGGCGTGTGGGCTCCGTCGAGCACGTGGTTCGTCACCGCGCGCAATTGCTAGGACGTCCCCGACTTCCCGTCCAAGACGCTTCCCCGGCTCAACCCTGGCCACTTAGCTTTTGCTGCGGTTACCCTGTCGAGCCCTTTCCCTGGCGCGCGCGCTGCTGCGCGCGATTGGAGCGCGCCGGAAAGCGCGCCGACCAGCCTCCGTCAGTCAAGCGCAAAGTCGACGACGAAGCGCACGACTTCGTCGAAGGTGCTGCGTCCATAGTAGAGATCACGGATCCCCATGCCGTAGCCGCTCATCGTCCGCAGCGCGATGCGATCCTGGCTCTCGGGTGCGACGCGTGCGTGCGATGCCGCTTTGATCAGGTCGCACAGGTGCGCACGCGTTTCGTCCAGCATCGATTGCGCGGTCGCGTGATCCTCGTGCGACCAGAACCACATGTGGCCGATGTAGGCCATGACGATGTTGAGACGCGGGACGTCGATTCTCAGCAGCTCGCGCACGACGTCATGCAGCCGGCGCCCCAATCCGCTGCGCCGCCCGAGCGCGAGCTTGATCACGCGTACGCGTGTTTGCCGGTCTTCCTCGCCGATCGTCAGCAGTATTGACGCCTTGCCGCCGGCGGACTTGACGACGGCGGCCTTCGAAATGCCGGCGTCGCGCGCCAGGTCGTCGAGGCGCAGAGCCTCGAATCCGTCGCGCGCGATCCTCGCGCGCGCCGCGTCGATGATCCGCTGGCGCGTCTCCCTTCCGCGCGCGACGTTGCGCGAATCCGATCGCACCGGACCACGCTTTCCCCTCACCACGACCGTCATCGGACCTCGCTGTCGATTGATTCGGGTGACCGCGGTCACTATAACTCGCTAGAGTCCGCTATAAATGGTATACTTTGGTCACTTTCTTTTGTTACCCTTCCAGCTTCCGGACCGGTTCCCGGAGCGCGACACTCCGATGAAACAAGGAGACCACGATTGGCAGCGGCTCGCCGCTGCCATCTCGATCGAGGACGCGCTGCCCGCGAAGCGCCACAACGCGACCGCCCGCCCGGAGCACCAACTGCAACTCCCGCTGGGGCCGGTGCCTTGTGTGGGCGCCATCACAACTGCGCCGATCGTGCTCCTGCTCGGTCGTCCGGTAGCCGACGCCCGCTCAACGGCACACGATTACACGTTCACTCCCGCGCGCTGGCCTCTGGCACCCATCCATCCGCAGGCGCCGCCCGCCCTCGGGGAATGGTGGTGCCCGCGCGTGGCGTCGCTGGTACAGCTGTTCGGGGCGCAGCACGTGGCCAATTCGGTCGCCGCGGTCTACCTGACGCCATGGCAGACGACGATGTTCGACGAGCGGCTCCGACTGCCAAGCCGGGCGCGCCTGCTCGAACTCGGGGCCCTCGCCGCATCACGGGACGCGATCCTGATCATGATGCAGGGCGCGGCACTGTGGACCGAGCATCCGGCGATCGCTTCGCTACCGGCCGCGCGGCTGGTGTCGACGAAGTCGTGGCGCAGCACCGAATTGAGCCGCCGCAACCTCGGTGACGAGCTGTGGGACATCGTCCGCAAGCGCGTCGAGGTCCACGCCTGGATCTAGACTACCGGCGCAACCGAAGCTGATTCGGCAACGGCGCGGCGCGCCGCAGCACGTCCTCGGCAAGCCACAGCGCTGCGCGGCGCGCGCGCTCGGCGACCATCGGCAGCGGGAGCTGCACGTAGTCATCGTTGAACACCTCGAAGCTGTAGTCACCGGCATAGCCGAGCGCGTCCAGCTTCACGACCATCTCGACGACGCGGTCCGTGTGTACGCCTTCGCCGGGGAACACACGGTACGTGCGCGCAGTGGCGATCCGCTCCTCGAATGTTCGCGTCTCCTGCCACATGAAGTCCGACAGTTGCACGAGAAAGATCTTCGACGGCTCGATCTCCTCGAGCGCATCGAGCGACGAGTTCGATGCGAGAATGTGATACGAGTCGAGGCCGAGGCCGAGATTGGGGCAATCGGCGCGACCGACGACGTCCCACGCGGTCGTGTATTCGTTGACGACGCGTCCCCACGACAACGCCTCGTAAGCGATCCGGATGCCGAAAGGCACGGCGAGCATCGCGAGCTTGCGCAAATCGCGCGCGATCGCGTCGAGGTCATTCGTTGCGTGCGTCGACGTCGACGAGCACGCGAGCATCACCTCACATCCGAGTGCTGAGCACATCTCGAGCATCGTCTTCGCGATGTCGACCTTGTACTGATGCAGGTGGCCGGACAGGCCTTCGAAGTCGCGCAGCACCTGGAAGCCGGTTCCGCGCAGTCCGCTCGCGCGGACCGCCTTGACGCCCGCCTGCCACCCGTGCGGATGGCCGGCAAAGTCGTTTGCCTTCAGCATCACCTGGCTGAAGCCCGCGTCACGAATCGCGTCGAGCTTCGCCTCGAGCGGCCCGGCGAGCGTGATCGTGTCCATGCCGAATGGCGCGATCGCCTGCTGCATGCTGCGACGCTGCATCACACGCGTCCTTCGCTATGGACGAGCTCGAACACGACGCTGCCAAGATAGGCCTTCGTGATCGCGCCGCGGCGCTCGGTGTGCGCGGCGGGTATCTCCACGAACTCCATGCCAAGCGCGCGCATCGCATCGACGGCGGCCAGCACGTCGGGAACGCCGAGGCCGATGCGCTGCAGATATTCGCGGCCCATCAATCCGGCATCGAGGGGCGGCTCGATCAATTGCAGCATGAACGAGTTCGCCGCTTGCAGCGCCGGCGCGCGCAGGAGCTTCCCTTTCGGCATGATGCCGAAGCGTTGCTCGTCGGGAATCACTTCGGCACCGAAGAGCTCGCGATAGAACTCGACCCAGTCGAACGTTCTCCCCGGTCCGATGTACTGGACGATGCCGAAGAAGTGAATCCCGTGCAGCGCGGGCGGTCGCGGATCGACGCCGGGAATCGGAACGAAATCGACGTCGTAGATCGAAAACTCGCGATAACGGTCGACGAAGTAGATGCGGCTGCCGCCGGCGCCGTGAATCGCCGGAATGTTGAGCTCCATCGCCTCGGGATGGGTCGGCACTTCCCAGCCCCCGCGATCGATCACGCGGTGGTACGCGTCGCGCGCATTGCGAACGCGAAGCGCAACCGCGCTGATGATCGGCGATTCGCCTTCGAGCGCCGCGCGACCCGGCGCCGCCGGATGCGCGTTGACGACAATGTTCAGCGTCCCCTGTCGATACAGCAATACCTCGCGCGAGCGGTGACGAGCGACCGGCCGGAATCCCATCATCTCCAGCACCTGGCCGAGGGCCTGCGGCGCCGCGGTGATGTACTCGATGAACTCGACGCCATCGAGGCACAGCGGATTGGCTTCGTCGCTGAAGGATTCCTGCAGCGGCTCGCGGTTCTGCGACGCGAGGAGAAAGTCGCTCATGGCGTAGGTGTGGGAAGTCGACGTTGGGTTGCGCGGGTGCGTGAATGATTGTAGACCGCGCGCATGACGCGCCGGCTGATGTTCGCGTTATGACCAACCCTGACTGCTCGATAGCTCATGCCGGTTCGACCGGGGCGGCGCGGACGAGAATGTCGGCTCCGTCGAGCTTGATCGGGTAGACGCGGAGCGGGCGTGTCGCGGGCGCGGCGCGCACTTCGCCGCTCGGAATGTGAAACAGCGCCTGATGCAGCGGACATTCGATGCAATCGCCCTCGATGAATCCATCCGCGAGGCTCGCCTCCTCATGCGTGCACATGTCGTGGGTCGCGTAAAACGCGCCTTCCAGGTTGTAGAGGCAAACTGGCTCGCCGGCTACGTCGACCTGCAGCGTACCGCCTCGAGGAACGTCGGCAGCCGACGCAACACGAATCCAGTCGTCATCCATCGCGCGTTCTCCTTTGGGGACCGCTGGAACTATGAGGGGTTCGACTGACAGTGTGCCGATACGCCGCGTTGGCGGCAATCCCGCTCCGGACTATGATCTCGCTCGCGCTCGCAACATTAAGACTGCCGGGACGACGTGAAACCGCACGTATCGCAATTACGCTCCGCTGCGCGGGTCTTCGCACAGTGAGTGCTGCGCCGCGGGTCCTCGAGGCGCTGAACGGCGCATCGCGCGACGAATTCGTTCGCCGGTTGCAAGGCGTCTGCGAGCACTCGCCGTGGGTCGTCGAGCGCGCGGCCGATGCGCGGCCGTTCGCCACCGTCACTGCACTGAAGCTCGCGATAAGCGGCATCGTCCGCGCCGCGACGCACGACGAGCAGCTGCAGCTCTTGCGCGCGCACCCCGAGCTCGCGGGCAAGGCGATGGTCGACCGCACGCTGACCACCGAATCGACCGGCGAGCAGCGCGCCGCGGGCCTCACGCGCAGCAGCGAGCAGGAGCTCGGTGAGCTCGCCGCGCTCAATGCCGCATACCGCGACAAGTTTGGCTGGCCATTCATTCTCGCGGTGCGCGGGCCACGCGGCACTGGCCTTACGCGCGACGAAATTCTCGGGACGTTCAAGCGACGCCTGCAGGCGCATCCGCACGACGAATTCGCCGAATGCCTGCGCAATGTGTTGCGGATCGTCGAGCTGCGACTGAATGATCGCTTCGGAATTGCAATCGAGGCGGGCAATCGCGCGTGGGATCGGGCAGCCGAGCTCGCGCGTCACACCGACACCGCAGGGCAATTGACGGTCACGTACCTCACCGCTGCGCATCGAGCGTGCGCGGCACAGATTCTCGATTGGATGCGCGCCGACGGATTCGACGATGTCAGCATCGATGCTGTCGGCAACGTCGTTGGCGTCTATCACGGCAACACCGAGCGTGCGCCTCGACTGCTGACGGGCAGCCACTACGATACGGTGCGTAACGCCGGCCGCTACGATGGACGTCTCGGCATCCTCGTGCCGCTCGAAGTCGTTCGCAGGCTGTCGCAGCAAAAGCGGCGATTGCCGTTCGGCATCGAGGTCGTGGCGTTCGCCGAAGAGGAAGGCCAGCGCTACGGTGCGACGTTCCTGGGCTCGAGTGCGCTCGCCGGCCTTTTCGATTCAGGCTGGCTCGATCTGCGCGACGCCGCGGGCGTCACGATGCGCGACGCGATGATCGCCGCGGAACTGCCCGGCACTTTCGATGCGATCGCCGCGCTGCGTCGCGATCCTTCACACTATCTCGGATTCGTCGAAGTGCACATCGAGCAGGGTCCGATTCTGAACGACGAGTCGCTTCCGCTCGGCATCGTCACGTCGATCAATGCGAGCGTCCGGTTCATCGGTGAAGCGATGGGCATCGCCGCGCACGCCGGCACGACGCCAATGGACAAGCGGCGCGATGCAGTCGCGGCCGTCGCCGAAGTGATCCTTGCCGCGGAATCGCGCGCGAAGCAAACGGCGGGTGTTGTCGCAACCGTCGGGATCGTCGACGTGCCCGACGGGTCCATCAATGTCATTCCCGGACGATGCCGTTTCAGCCTCGACATCCGCGCACCGCTCGATGCATTGCGCGATGCCGCCTGTGCGGATGTGCTGCGCGCAATCGGCGCGATCGGCGAGCGCCGCGGCGTCGTGTTCGACGTTCGCGAGACGATGCGCGCGAGCGCGGCGCCGAGCGATCCCGTCTGGCAGCAGCGCTGGGAGCACGCAGTCGAAAAACTCGGCGTACCGCTGCGCTGTCTTGCGAGCGGTGCCGGTCACGACGCGATGCGAATGCACGAAGCAATGCCGCAGGCGATGCTGTTCGTTCGCGGCGAGCACGCGGGAATCAGTCACAACCCGCTCGAAAGCACGACGAGTGACGATATCGAGATTGCCGTCGACGCATTCGCAGGCCTGCTCGACGCGCTGGCTGCCGAGCGCAGCTGACGCGCGCCAATCAGCCGAGCGAGCGCAGCTCCCGCAACGCGACGGAGAACATCGCCGGATCGAGTGACGGTGCCGCGCGAAGCTCGCCTAGAAGCTGCCCGGCACGCTCGATCGCGCGGCAGTTGCGTTCCTGCCACGAAGCGATCAACGCCTGCGGATCGTCGATGCTCGCACCGCCAATCAATACTTCGGTCGTCACCGTCCGCTGCAACGCCGACAAATCATCCTGCATCGCGCCCTTCGCCAGCCGGCTCCAATGCTGGTCCTCCGGCAACGCGGCGAGCTGGTCGCGCAGCCACGGCAGGCCGAGCTTCGTCGATACGCTGAAATAGATCTGCGCGACGAGCTCGACAGGCCGTCCCGTCGCGTCGCCGACTTCGACGATGTCGAGCGTCGAATACAGCGTGTCGAGAGCAACGACGCGCGCGGCAAGCTGTTTTGGCACGCCGCGCGCCGTGTAGCCGTCGATCGCCGCGTCGACGCGCGCACGGTCGGCGCCTTCAGTGAGCTCGGGCAGCCGTGACGCCAGCGCATCCGCGCGTGGGGTGAACTGCGCGATCGTCGCCGCCATATCCTCGGTGAGCCGGCGCGATCGCAGGAACCACAGCGTTCCGCGCTCGATCAGCCGGCTCGAATCGATCAGCATTTCCATTTGCGCAGCGTTCTCGACACGGCCATCGAGCGCCTCGATCGCTTTCCATAGGTCGACAAAGCCGAAGATCTCGCGCGACAGCAGGTAGGCACGGATGATCTCGTGCGGCTTCGCGCCGGTCGTCTCGGTCAGCCGATGCACGTACGTGCTGCCGACGCGGTTCAGCATGCTGTTGATGACGTGCGTCGAGATGATCTCGCGCGACAGCGGATGCCGCGACATGTATGCGGCGTACGGTCCGCGCAGCGGCTCCGGAAAATAGCGGGCAAGCGCCGTCGCGACCCATGGATCATCGGGCAGCGTCGAGGCAAGCATTTCGTCGTACAGCCACATCTTGCTGTACGCCAGCAGAACGGCGCCCTCGGGCGTGGTGAGTCCGATCCCCTTTCGGCGCCGCTCGGCAAACTCGTCATCCGATGGCAGGAACTCGATCGCTCGCGCGAGCCGCCCGTTCTTCTCGAGGAACTGGATGAAACGCTGCTGCGCGTCGAGCAGTCGCGGCGCGATCCGGTTCATCGCCGACAGTGCCTGCGTCTGGAAGTAATTGTCGCGCAGCACCAGTGCCGCGACGTCGTCCGTCATTTCGGCAAGCAGAGAATCGCGCCGCTTCTCGGTCAACTCGCCATCCGCAATCGCGAGCCCGAGCAGGATCTTGATATTGACTTCGTGATCCGACGTGTCGACACCGGCAGAGTTGTCGATCGCGTCCGTGTAGATACGGCCACCGGCCAGCGCGTACTCGATGCGGCCGAGCTGCGTGCAGCCGAGATTGCCGCCTTCCGCAACGACTTTGCAGCGCAGCTCGCGTGCGTCGATTCGCAATGCATCGTTGGCGCGATCGCCGACCTGGGCGTGCGTCTCGCCAGTCGCCTTCACGTACGTGCCAATGCCGCCGTTGTAGATCAGATCGACGGGTGCCTTGAGGATCGCGTTGACGAGCTCGGTGGGCGACATCGTTCCGGTGTCGATGTCGAGCGCCTTCGCCGCCTCTCGCGTAATGACGATCGATTTGGCGCTGCGCGGATAGATGCCGCCTCCTGCAGACAACAGCGCAACATCGTAGTCGGCCCACGACGAGCGCGGCATGTGGAAGAGGCGCTCGCGCTCAGCGAAAGACTTTGCCGCATCCGGATCGGGATCGATGAACACGTGACGGTGATCGAACGCCGCAACGAGCCTGATGTGGCGCGAGAGGAGCATGCCGTTGCCGAACACATCCCCCGACATGTCGCCGATGCCCGCAACGGTGAATTCCGTCGTCTGCGTATCGACACCCATTTCGAGAAAATGCCGCTTGACCGATTCCCAGGCGCCGCGCGCTGTGATGCCCATCGCCTTATGGTCGTATCCGGCCGAGCCACCGGATGCGAACGCATCGTCGAGCCAGAAACCGTATTCCCGACTGATGCGATTGGCGTAATCGGAGAACGTCGCCGTCCCCTTGTCGGCGGCAACGACGAGGTACGGGTCATCGCCATCATGCCGTTTGACGCGCGGCGGAGGAACGACGGCATCGCCGCTGCGGTTGTCGGTGAGATCGAGCAGGCCGCGCAGGTAATCGCTGTAGCAGGCGATACCTTCCTTAAGTACCGCATCGCGATCGGTCGCAGGCGGCGGACGCTTCAGCACGAACCCGCCTTTCGAGCCGACCGGCACGATCACCGCGTTCTTGACCATCTGCGCCTTGACGAGCCCCAGCACTTCAGTGCGGAAATCCTCCGGTCGATCGGACCAGCGCAATCCGCCGCGCGCAACCCTGCCGCCGCGCAGATGCACCCCTTCGAACCGCGCCGAATAGACGAAGATCTCGAACATCGGTCGCGGGTCCGGCAAGCCGGGGACCTTGGCGGGATCGAATTTGAACGACAGGAATGATCGCGGCGCACCGGATGCGTCGCGCCGCCAGTAGTTCGTGCGCGTCGTCGCAATGATCAACGCCAGGTACTGCCGTAGCACGCGGTCCTCGGACAGATTGTCGACACTTTCGAGCGCGCGCTCGATCACACCGACGCGCTCGATGCTTGCGTCGGCGTCGCCTGCGGTGTCGGGATCGAATCGATCCTTGAAAAGCGTGATGAGCTCGGCGGCAATCTGCGGATGTGCAGCGAGCGTTGCCTCGATGAACGTCTGGGACAGTGCGAAGCCGATCTGGCGCATGTAGCGAGCATAGGCGCGCAGGATCGCAACTTCGGCCGCGGGAAGACGCGCTGCAACGACGAGCCGATTGAAATCGTCGTTTTCGATGTCGCCGCGAAAGACACTGCCGAACGCATCTTCGAAAAGACCGTGCAACGCGTCGATCTCGGTGTCGGCAGCCGACAACAGCCCGAGATCGTGCACCCAGATCGGCGTGCGAGCGTCGGGTGCAATCCGATAGGGACGCTCGTCGAGAACCTTCATGCCCATTCGCTCGAGCATGGGAAGGCTCTCCGACAGCGTGATCGCGCCACCCAGGCGAAACAGCTTGAAGCGCAGCGCGTTCGGCGCAGCACCGAGCGGGCGATACAGTGACATGCCAAGCGGCGCGGCCACGGTCAGCCGATCCATCATCTCGATATCGGGGACAGCGTTACGCGCCGCGAAGTCCTCGCGATACGCGACCGGAAAGGCACCGCCGAAGCCGCGAAACAGTGCGTTGCCGCGCGCCTCCCCGACCGCGTCGATCAGCGCATCCTTGAGCTCGTCATCCCAGCGGCGCGCAGCCGCGGCGAGCTCGGCTTCGAGCGCGCGGACATCGGTTGGCGGAACCTGGCCTGGCGTCGTTCGGACGGTGATCATCACGCGCGCCAACGACGAATCGGACAAGTGCACGTTGAAGTCCGAGCTGCGGCCATTGAAGGCGCGCATCAGCACGGCTTGCCATCTTTGCCGCACCTTCGTCGTGTAGTGCTCGCGCGGCGCATAGATCAGACACGTGACGAAGCGCTCGAACGTATCGCGGCGAACGAAGAGTCTGAACCGTT
>Ga0310810_10012050_pt1 | contig 10136 bp, 9 predicted proteins | sample NCmetagenome_FD_207641 | JGI IMG/M metagenome (GOLD analysis project Ga0310810, IMG submission 207641) | Soil microbial communities from experimental microcosm in Duke University, North Carolina, United States - NC | ecosystem: Engineered > Artificial ecosystem > Soil microcosm > Unclassified ...
CAAGTTTCGTCGCCCATAGTGGATAGGAGACCGAACTGTCTCACGACGTTCTGAACCCAGCTCACGTACCGCTTTAATTGGCGAACAGCCAAACCCTTGGGACCTTCTCCAGCCCCAGGATGCGATGAGCCGACATCGAGGTGCCAAACCGGGTCGTCGATGTGGACTCTTGGACCCGATCAGCCTGTTATCCCCGGAGTAGCTTTTATCCGTTGAGCTTCGACCATCCTACATTGGATCGTCGGATCACTAGCTTCCGCTTTCGCGACTGGTCGACTCGTTGGTCTTCCAGTAAAGCAGGCTTATGCGCTTGCACGTCCAGCTCCGTTTCCATCGGAGCTAAGCCTACCTTTGTAAACGCCTCCGTTACTTTTTGGGAGGCCACCGCCCCAGTCAAACTACCCGCCAGCTACTGTCTCCCGTGACCGCACCGATCGCGAAAAATGTAAAGGACACGCCCATAGCAATATGCCGGGCAAAGAGTTTTTCGCGACCTGTGAGGTCACAGGATGAGTATTTACACAACACAAGGGTGGTGTCTCATTGGCGCCCGAAGGCTCCCACCTACGCTGAACATGCAGAGCGTAAATACAATAGCAAGTTGTAGTAAAGCTTCACGGGGTCTTTTCGTCCAGCTATGGGTAGAGAGCATCTTCACTCCCCTTGCAATTTCGCCGAGTCCATCGTCAAGACAGTCGCTCACTCGTTATGCCATTCGTGCGGGTCGGAACTCACCCGACAAGGAATTTCGCTACCTTAGGACGGTTATAGTTACCGCCGGCGTTCATCAGCGCTTAGATTCGAAGCTACGATGCATTGCTGCAATTTCACCCCTCCTCTTAACGTTCTGACACTGGCCAGGCATCAGCTCCTATACGTCGCCTTGCGGCTTAGCAGGAACCTGTGTTTTTGGTAAACAGTCGGTAAGCGTACGCTTGCTGCGGGTCCCCCTTGCGGAAGACCAGGCCTTATCCCGAAGTTACGGCCACTTTTTTGCCGAGTTCCTAGACGATGGTTCTCTCGTTCGCCTTGGCACGCTTGTGCCCACCCACCTGTGTCGGATTACGGTACGGTTCCCGTACGTGATAGCTCTTAGAGGCTTTTCTCGACACTCCTGACCCACGAATCGCCCGCCTCGCGGCAGACTCTCGACGAGAGCTTGGTTTATGGCTTCCGGATTTGCCTAGAAGCCGCCTTGCTCCCTCGCGACGATCATAGCCGAAGATCGCTCGCAGTGAAGGAATGTGTCACCCCATCGACACGTACGGAAGTGCTGGAATATTAACCAGCTGTCCATCGGCTACGCGTTTCCGCCTCGCCTTAGGACCGACTAACCCTGGGCCGAGTTGCGTTGCCCAGGAAACCTTGGGTTTACGGCGTGAAGGGTTTTCACCTTCATTTGTGCTACTTATGCCAACATTCTCACTTCTCTGGCGTCCACCGGTCCTTACGGATCCGACTTCACCCACCAGAGAACGCTCCGCTACCGCCAGCAGCTTGCGCCGCCGGCCCTCAACTTCGGTACTCAGTTTAGCCCCGGTATATTTTCGGCGCGTAATGGCTTGACCAGTGAGCTGTTACGCTTTCTTTAAATGATGGCTGCTTCTAAGCCAACATCCTGGTTGTATAAGCCGCTACACCACCTTTTACACTTAACTGAGATTTGGGGACCTTAGTTTGAGATCATGGGCTCTTCCCCTTACGACTAATGGAGCTTAGCCCCCATAGTCTGACTGCCGAGTATTCATGTCCGGTATTCGGAGTTTGGTAAGGACGCGTAGGATCACTCCACCGAATCCCTTTCAGTGCTCTACCCCCGGACACTTCGTCACTCGACGCTAGCCCTAAAGCTATTTCGCGGAGAACCAGCTATCACCCAGTTCGATTGGAATTTCACCCCTAGCCACGATTCATCCCATAGTGTTGCACAGCTAACGGGTTCGGACCTCCCCAACCTGTTACAGTTGGTTCATCCTGATCATGGCTAGATCACCGGGTTTCGGGTCTGGTGCATGCTACCTGTCGACGATCAACTCTTCACCGGTCGAAACCGGCAGAGAGTTGAAAGTCAACGACGCCCGTTAAGGCTCGCTTTCACTTTGGCTTCGTCCCCTCAGGGACTTAACCGAGCAACATGCAGCCAACTCGTTGGCTCATTCTTCAATAGGAACGCCATGACACTGCCCGCCTTGCGGCGGACTTAGTGCTCTGACTCCTTGTAAGCGTATGGTTTCAGATACTGTTTCATCGCCCTCCCGGGCTGCTTTTCACCTTTCCCTCACGGTACTCGTTCACTATCGATCACAAAGAGTATTTAGCCTTGCGACATAGTCGTCGCTGCTTCACGCGGAATTTCACGAGTTCCGCGATACTTACGGGAATCCATCACGTAGTGGTGCGTACATTTCACATACGGGGCTATCACCCGCTTTGGCCGATCTTTCCAGATCGTTCTGTTATATAGCACCCTTTTACTTCGCCGGACCGTTTCGAGCGGTCCTAACGGACTCCGTACAACACCCATCATGCAACGGCTCGAACCTTTAATCCCCACCCGCGGCACGAATATTGCTACCCATGCTCGGTGTGAAGACCCACATGATGAGTTTAGGCTGGTCCCTTTTCGCTCGCCACTACTCAGGGAATCGCAGTCATTAGTCTCGGACCGGTCTCTCCGCATGTCTGCGAAGAACCGCAAAGCCCAAGACTAAAGACTGATGTTTTTCTCTTTTCCTCTGCTTACTGAGATGTTTCACTTCAGCAGGTACCCGCTCACCAGCTTGCGCTGGATCGCGATCCGATTCGACATCGGACCAGGTTTCCCCATTCGGACATTCCCGGATCAAAGGTTGCTTGCCACCTCCCCGAGACTTTTCGCAGGCTGCTACGTCCTTCATCGGCTCTTTGTGTCGAGGCATCCACCAATACGCCCTTATTGCACTCATTGCCACTGAAGCACGAAAACGTCCTTGCGGCCGCGTTTCGCGCTCAGTCCATTGCGATCGCCATTGCTGCGCAGCCTTTCGGCCGACGCTTTGCGGCGTTCGCGCACTAGACGTTGTTAGACCTTGATAACTGTCATGCAGCCCCTCGATAGGACGTGCATGACTACTTGCTGATTCTGTATGCAGTTGTCAACGGCCTAGACCTCTTCCCTCATTCCCGGCCTTCCAAGAAGGGCGCGGCAGAGGAGGGTTCAGTCCCAGAAGTGGAAAACGGGTGGAATCGCGCGGCGCAAGGAGGTTGCTGCCTGGATTCTCCGTTTCCCGCTTCCGGGTCCGACGCTGTTTCTTGAAGGTGCGGGGGGCGTCTGGTCAAAAAAACCGCTATTCCCCTGGAAAGCGGTCACATCGTAGGGAATACGACGGAAGGTGTCAACCGCTTTTAGGGGTGAGGTTTTCCAGACGTCCCATAGTGTATTCGGTCACGATTTAGGGGCCTCGCCCGGCAGGAACTGTGGATATATTCGGTTCAGGACTTGGTCCATTGTGCACCGTCCCGAATACCTTGTCAAGGGGTCTCAAAACAGACGCGTGCAGCCTTGACAAAAGTGCGTTTTTCTGCCAAGGTACGCTGTTCTTTTCAGGTACCCGCCACGAAGAGGAGAAGTCCGATGGAGATACGATTCCCCCGTCTGATGGCCCGCGCGCGACGCATGATCGCGGGCGTGTTCGAGGATCCGAAGCGACCGCTCGGTTCATGCCGCTACTGCGACGAGACCGTGCTCTACGCCGAGGGCGACACCGATCCCGAAGGGCGGCCTCGCCACGACCGCTGCGAACGCGAGGTGACGCGGCGCCAGCTCGATCGCGTCAGCGCGGACAGGATCTTCCTGCACGTGCTCGGCCTCGTCCGCGGACTTCCTTCCGTCGTCAAGCCCGGCAGGGACGCGCTGCGCGCCATGCCCGACCGCTGCGACGCACGCGACATGGCCGCGTTCATCGACGCGATGCTGCCGCACGTCGAGCTCGAACCGATGCTCACGCTGCGCTCGCGGCGCGACACCATCGTCGCCCTTCGCGGCGCCAAACGTTCCTTGCTCGGCCTGGACCTTGGTCCCGGCCGCAACGACGAAGCCCGTCTCGCTTGAGAGGGGCTTTTTTTATCGGGAGCCCAGAGCTCAGAGTTTGAAAGGTTAAAAGTTTTTTCTAAAAGACCGGCCCCGCGGCCGGTCTTTCAAACTTTCAACCTTTGAGCTCTGAGCTCGTGTGGCCTACGCCGCCGCGCGTCCTTCGCGCTCGTCCATCTTCCTTGCGAAGCCGAGGTTCACGCGCACGTCCTTGAGACGGTCGTTGATGCCGCGGACGTAGTTGTGCAGTTCATTGAAGCGGGCCTGCAGCATGGCGACGTGCATGTCGCGCATCTTGGCTTCGGCCTCTGCCTTGTCCCTGGCGACGAGCGCCTCGATGTCCTCCGCCATCATCGGCAGGAGCTTGGCGTCGATCTCCTTCATCTCGGCGCGGGCCTCGTCGTCGTTCACGTACTTGAGGCGCTCCTTGAGGTCGTTGTAGCGGGACTCGAGGATGCCCATGTAGCCCTTGCGGAGCTCGGGATCGCCGAGGTCGGGCATCTCCGTCTTCTGCGCCTTGGCCTCGTGCATCGCCTCGATGAGATCGGCCATCTCCTCGCTGGCCTTGTCCGCTTCGAGCGAGAGCTCCTTCTCGAGGTCCGCGAGCTCGCCGGCGGTCTGCGTCTCGATGATCATGTCGTCGGTCACCTCGAGCGTTTCCGGATCGGTCATGAGCTCCTTGAGGTTCTCCGGCTCCTCGACCAGGAGTTCCTGGCGGTCGAGGAATGCCTCGAAGGCTTCCTTGCGGACCGGCTCGAGCGTCTTCGTGTAGACCTGGAGCAGGTCGTTCTTCTGCTTCTCGAGGCCCATGATCCTCTCGGCAGTGTCGCGCGTGACCTTGCCGCCCAGGCCGCGGATCTCGCCCGCGAGCTTCCGCTCCTCATCGAGCGTGCGCACGACCTTGTTCATCTGCTCGCCGACGTTCGTGAGCAGCTCGTCGTACGGCATCATCTCGATCGCCTCCTTGTCCTCCTTGGACTCGGGCTTCATGCCCATCTCTTCCGGCGGCATGCCGCCGTACATCTCGGGACCGCGCATATGGCGTGATGGTTGAGACTAAATACAACGTTATATTAGCAAAAAAAGAGCTTTTTGTAAAGAAAAAGACCGCCTTTTCAGAGGCGGTCGGGCGTGGGAACGTCGCTCGGCTGATCGCCGACGGCGCCTTCCGGCGAAGGACGGTCTTCGGACCAGGCCTTGGCGTCACGGACAAGCGTGCGCCATTCGGGCGGGCCGGCGAGGCCGCGGTCGAACCGGTAGGACGTGGCGGCCAGATGAAAGCCGATGAGGGCCGCAACGGCCATCATGCCCGCCGGCAGGAAGAAGATCCTGTCCGAGACGAGCCCGGCGACGCCGATGCCGATGGCGGCCGCGGCGGCGATGCCGCTCGCGATGAGACGGTTGCGGAACAGCTGCTTGATGGTCATCGATCGCCCCTCCTTTTCCAGTGCTTCCAGACTTTGTAGTGCTCGAGCACTGATCCGCCGTTGCAGTGGCGGTGCAGGCGCGCCGCGAGCCACCCGAGGACGAGGGAACCCGCAGCGAAGGTCACCGCCTGGAGCGCCACCCGAAATTCTCCGACCCAGGCCAGGGCGACGGCCTTGCCGAGGACGACGGCCGTCAAAGCCGTCAGCATGAACCAGGTGATGCGCCAGCCGGAATCCTCCCAGCTCACGAGGAAGCTCCATGACAGCATCTTCAGGAACGACGGTTTCTTCTTGGGCATGTTCGCCTCCGATCTTTGAAGGAACGGGGCACCGTAGCCGAAAAACGCGCCGGCGTCAATCCGGCGGGATAAAAAAACGACCCCGCGAGCGCGGGGCCGGTTCAGTCGGACAGGCCGTCCGGGGCGTTGATGCGTCCGGTCGGCCAGTTGTCGGGGTGGAGGAAGGACGCCTTGTCGGGGATGTCCATCTGGACGATGGACGAGCCGTCGGTCAGGCGTTCGACCTCCTTGGCGCGTTCTTCGGGCGTCATCGCCGCGAGATCGCGCATGATGCTGCGCCGGAGCTCCGCTTGTTCCCTGCGGTGCCAGGCGCGGATGCGTTCGCAGCTCCGGAGCGCCGGGGACCAGGCGGGTTCTCCGCCGGTGATGGCGTAGACGACCCAGCAGATGCCGGCGATGAGCACGAGCGCGGCGCCGGAGACTACGAGCAGCGCGTGGTCGGAACGGCCGGAGAAGGCCGCGACGGCGCCGAAGGCGGCCATGACGATGCCGGCGAACGCCAGCATGATCGACGCTGCGGGCAGGATGCGGTCGGAAAGGTCCTTCTTCATGGGCGTTCCTCCTTGCGTGGGTGGTCGTAGTCGTCGCCGAGCCTGGCGCGCGCGTGGGCGTCCGCGGTGGCGCGCCATGCGGCGCCTTTCAGCGCCCAGTAGCGATCGCGCTCGGCGGGCGTCATGGCCGAAAGCTGCCGGTGTTTGCCGGCGGCCATGGCCGCGAGCGCGAACGACGCGACGGTCACGATGATCGCGTCCGCGCCGATGCGCTCGCCGCGATGGACCCCGTACAACGAAAGCCCCAGCATGAGCATGCCGAAAGCGAAGGCGAGCAGCGCCGCCGCGGGCAGGTTCGGGTGGTCTTTGCGCTCCATTGTTCCTCCTGGTGGATGGAAGGCCTTTCGGCCGGGAAAAGGACGACGGGGAAGGATACCACCGCGCCCGACCCCGGTCAATCCGGGCACAAAAAAAGTCCCCCGACGAGCGTCGGGGGACCAGGCTAGGCTGCCAGCGTTTCGAACGCGATGGTCCGGTTGCGGCCGGATTGCTTCGCTCGATACATGGCCTCGTCGGCTTCGTGGATGAACATGCCGACCGTGGAGTCCTTCGGGGAGTGCGTACGCACGCCGAGGGAGATCGTGACGGAGACGTTGCCCTTTCCCTGGACAGGGACTTTGAGCTCGGCCACCGCCACCCGGATGCGCTCGGCGAGCCTGAGCGCGCCTTCGCGACCGGTAGCCGGCAGGATGACCATGAATTCCTCTCCGCCGAAGCGGGCGGGAACGTCGATCTTCCTGACGGTGCGCTTCAGAACTTCGGCGACGGCCTTGAGGACGTCGTCTCCGGTCTGATGTCCGTACGTGTCGTTGAACTTCTTGAAGTGGTCGATGTCGATGACGATGAGCGACAGCTCAGCCATGTGGCCTCGCTTCATGCGCTCGTATTCATCGGCGATCTGCCGCTGGAAGTACCGGCTGTTGTAGAGCCCGGTCTTCTCGTCGGTGACCGACAACTTCTCGACCTCCACGTACAGGCGCTCGACCTCCTCCTTCTTCTGCGTGACCTCGGACAGCAGCTTCTCCAGCTGCGAGTTGTCCTTGATCACCGCGACGATCGCGACCGGTTGGCCGTCCTCGTCCTCGACGAAGTTCACGGTGAGCAGCACTTGCGTGCGCTTTCCCATGATCCCGACGAGTTCCGAACGGAGGTTCTCGATGCGCTTGTTCTCCACCAGCATGCGGCTGATGACGGGCCCGTCCGGGGTAGACTCGGTGCACAACCGGAAGAGGTTGTCGCCGAGCGCCATGCTCTCATCGAGCTCGAAGATGTTCTCCGCGCCCTTGTTGAACATGGTGATCTTCCCCGTGAGGTCCGCCACGACGACCGCGTCGCTGGTGGACTTGAACACGCTGCCGAGGAAGGCGAGCTGGCCGTTCTGGCGGCGCAGCTTCTCGATGAGCTCGTCCACGATGAGCGGCGAGTACATCTTGTCGCGGCTGTACGACCGCCTCGTCCGTCGATTGTCGTCGACGAGCACGGCGTAGTCGATGCCGTCGGCCGGTGCCGGCGGGGGCAGGGCCGCGGGCGGCAGCGCTTCAGGGCGCCGACGCCGGATGACGAGATGGATCAGGGACCTGATCAAGCTCCAGAGGAAGGCGACAACCCCCCTCTGCAGCAGGTCCCGGGGCTTGCCCGTGATCATGCCCGCAGTGGGCTGGGTTGTTTTCTCCATGGCGCTCACTCTCCTCCTTGTGGGTTCATCTGGTGGCCTTTCGTCTCTCTTCTATAGTATATAAGGAACATCAGCCCACTCTGGGCTTTGGGGAAGTTAAGCAAAAATCAGGAACTTTGTCAAGCCTGCCGGGGTAACCCTTCGCTAAGATAAGCCATTTTTCCAATGTTCAAGCTGACCATCATCGCCGTCGGGCCGCTCAAAGAGACCTGGTGGAAGGAGGCCCAGGCGGAATATCTCCGCCGTTTGTCCCCATTCGCCAAGGTCGCGGTGGTCGAGGCCGCGGCCGAGCCGTTCGGGGGTTCCGTGACGCCGGCGACGGCGATGAAACGCGAGGGAGAACGGGTGCTCTCGCGTATTCCGGACGACGCCTTCGTCATCGCGCTCGAGAGGACGGGGCGGCGCGCGTCATCGCCCGACCTGGCCAAGCTCGTCCGCGAAGAAGGCGGCGCCGGCGCGCACCTCGTCTTCGTCATCGGCGGCGCGCCGGGCCTGGACCCGGCGGTGCTCGCCGCCGCGCGGGCGAAGCTGTCGATCTCGGACATGACCTTCACGCACGAGATGGCGCGCGTGTTCCTGCTCGAGCAGCTCTATCGGGCGATGACCATCGTCGCGGGGAAGGCGTACCATTTGTGATGGCAGTACTCGGTACACAGTAAACAGTACCCAGAGTGCGTCGGCGCTCGTAACCTCTGTGTACTGAGTACTGTTTACTCCAAATACGGTTTGATCGTCCGCATCAGCAGCGGGAAGTTCTTTTGCGTGAAGTGACCGCCCTTCATGCGCAGGACCGGCCGCGCGCCGAGCGCCTCCGCATAGCGCAGGGAATGATCGAAGGGAACGAGAGGATCGTCCTGGGCATGGATGACCGTGAATTCCCTGGCGTGGTCCCTGACCGCGGACCAATCGATGGGATGGCCGAAGAATTTCACCAGCGGTTTGACGTTGATGGTCGAAGCGAAAAGCGGGCTGACAAGTATGACGGCCCGGAGGCGGACACTGACCTTCTTCTCGAGCAGCCGGATCGCAAAAGCGGAACCGAGGCTATGGGCGATGAGCAGGGTGTCGGACGTCCAGGTCTTGGCCATCGGCGCCACGGCATCCATCCATTTCTTATGGTCGGGCCGGAACGGATCGGGCAGCGTCGGTATTGAAACCGCAATGCCGAGTTTTTCGAGTTCCGCATGCAGCCAAGGGAACCACATCTTCTCGGGCGTGACGCCGTAGCCGTGGATGATGACGACGCGATCGATGGGACGCATAGTTGATGGGCTATGCCACGTGAACGGCGGCGGCTTTAGGACGAGGGCAGCGTAAATGGATCGCCGGCGGTCTTCCGCGCGGCTCACGTAACAACGTCAGCTTCGCTGCCGTTTTTACGTGGTGCGGGCGGGAGGACTCGAACCTCCAATCCCTTGCGGGAACCAGCTTCTAAGGCTGGCGTGTATGCCGTTCCACCACGCCCGCGCGGCGCATGCCTATTAGCATTGTAGCGCATACCGAAAACCCGCGCCTTATGGAGCGGGTTCGGGTGACGGAGCGGGTGCCGGGGCGGGGTCAGGTGCAGGGACGGGGTCTGGCGCCGGAGCGGGCGCTGGTTCCGGTGCCGGACTGGGTGCGGGATCAGGTGCAGGGGCCGGGGCGGGCACGGGGTCGGGCGTCGGCGAAGGTGCGGGCGCGGGTGCAGGCGGCGCGGGCGGCGTCGACAGGTCCTCGACCCCGATGATCCAGTAATCGGCCTTGAGATCTTCGACCGCGGGCGCGCTGAGCTTGAGGACGAAGAAGCCGTCGCCAACCTCGTCGATCCAGGCCCTGCCGCCGGGGTCCTTGCGGAAGGAGAAGAAGACCTTCGACGCGGGCGTGATGGAGGCATCGTGCACTTGGACCATGTCGCTCCCGGCGATGACCACCGCTTCTCCGACGGTCTTCGAGGCGTCCGTCTTGCGGACCGAGATCGTTTCTGCGGAGACGCCATGCGCGCGGACCGCGCCCGCCCCATCGATGCTCCAGGCGCCGTCCAGGCCCTCGATGGCGCCCACCCTGAGGAGCGTCCTGCCGTTCAGGTCGACGGTGGTGTCGGTGACGTCGAGGCCGCTCGCGGGCGGGGTGCTGGAG
>Ga0310810_10012051_pt1 | contig 10136 bp, 3 predicted proteins | sample NCmetagenome_FD_207641 | JGI IMG/M metagenome (GOLD analysis project Ga0310810, IMG submission 207641) | Soil microbial communities from experimental microcosm in Duke University, North Carolina, United States - NC | ecosystem: Engineered > Artificial ecosystem > Soil microcosm > Unclassified ...
GATCGAACAGCTCGCCGGGAGCGTCGGGCTCCAGCTCTCCGTCGATGCGGCCACCGGCCGCGAGCACCGTGCCGTCGCCGACAAGCGCCGCGCCGTAGCTGCCGCGACGGTCGGGCATGGGCCCGGTCGCGGACGTGTCGGGGGCCGCGGGGTCGTAGATCTCCGCCGTCCCGCCGCTCGTGATGAGCACGCGCCCGTCGCGCATCCGCGTCGCGGTCGGGCCCGAGCGCCCGACGGACGCCCTGCCCGGCGACGGGAAGGTGTTCGTTGCCGGGTCGTAGAGCTCGAGCAGGCCGCTCGTCCTCGTGTTCACGCCGCCGGCCAGCAGCGCCTGGCCGCACTTGTCGGCGCAGCCCGGGCTCGTGAGCGCCGTGAGTGTCATGGCGCCGTCCTGACCGCGCTGGATGGCGCTCGACGCGGTCGCCGTCCACGCACCGGTCGCGGGGTCGTAGACCTCGGCCGAGCTCGACAGGAAGTCGGTGCCCCCGACGACGAGCACACGGCCGTCGCCGAGCAGTGCGCCGGCAGCTCCCGAGCGCGCCGCGGTCATCGAACCGGTGACGGTCCAGTGATTGCTCGCCGGGTCGTAGATCTCGGCCGCCGCGACCGGGCTGCCCGCGACGAGTAGTTTGCCGTCGGCCATGAGCACCGCGACGTGGCCCGGCTGCGGCACCGCCAGCGGCGCGGCGGGCGACCAGCGCCCGCTGAGCGGGTTGAACATCTCGACGCGCAGCCCGTCGTCGCCGCCGCCCACGAGCAGCACCTTGCCGTTGGGCAGCAGCGTGTGACTGCCATAGCCGAGGAACTGCGGCTTGCCGGTCGTCAGGAAGTGGCCCTTCGCGGGCGCCGCCGGGTCGTAGATCTCGGCGGAGGTGTCGATGATGCCGTCGGTGACGAGCACCCGGCCGTCGGCGAGCAACGTCCCGGTCATCCCCGAGCGCGGGCGCGTGAGCGACTCGGTCGCCACCCAGCTGTCGCTGGTGGGGTCGTACAGCTCGGCGGTGCGCAGGTTGCCGTCTGGCCCGGTGCCGCCGGCGACGAGCACGTGGCCACCGGGCAGGAGCATCGCCAGCTGGTTGAAGCGCGCCGTGCCAAGCGGACGGGCGGCGCTCCAGGTGCCGTCGGCGCCGTAGATCTCGGCCGAGTGCAATGGCAGGCCCGCGCTGTCATGACCACCGGCGACGAGCACGCGGCCGTCGGCGAGCGTCGTCGCCGTGTGCTGCGTGCGCGCACCGGGTAGCGCCGCGACGGCCGACCAGTCGTTGGTGGCTGGGCTGTAACGCTCGACGGAGTCCATCGCGTTGCCGGCTGCGTCCCGGCCGCCGACGACGAGAACGTCGCCGCCCGGCAGCAGGTTCGCCGTGTGCTGCGAACGCGCGCCGAGCGTGCCCGCGGCAGACCAGCTCCCCGTCGCCGGGTCGTACACCTCGGCCGAGCCCAGCGGCGCGCCGTCGCTGCCGAGCCCGCCGGCGACGAGCACCTTGCCGTCGGCGAGCAGCGTCGCGGTCTGGCCCGAGCGGGCCGTGCCCATCGCGCCGGTGTCGGTGCTGATCCCGCTGACGGGGTCGTAGAGCTCGGTCGAGGCGAGCGTCGGGCCACCGAAGTGGGCCACGCCACCGGCGATGAGGACCTTGCCGTTTCCGAGCAGTGTCGCGCTCGGGCCGCGGCGCGCCGTGCCGGCGGGGCCGACGGTGGTCCAGTGGTCGGCCGCCGGGTCGTAGACCTCGCCGGCGCTCACGTTGTACGGGAAGGGGACGCCGCCGCGCACGAGGACCTTGCCGTCGGGCAGCAGGTTCGCGGTGTGGTTGCTGCGGTTGAAGTTCGGCGGCGCCGCCGCGTGCCAGTCGTCGGTCGCGGGATCGTAGATCTCGGACGCCAGGGCGTTGCCGGGGAAGTCGCCGCCGACGGCGAGCGCGCGCCCGTCGGCCAGGCGCGTCACGGTGCCGGCCGTGTGCGCCTGCGCCGGCGCGCCGGCGGTCGGCGTCCAGGTGCCCGTGGCGGGATCGAAGAGGTCTGCGGAGAGCTGGTTGTTCCTGTTGGTGTCCAAGCCGCCGACCATGAGCACCTTGCCGCTGGGCAGCAGCGTGCCGGCCGCCTGGTTGCGCTGCACGGTCATCGCCCCTGGCGTCGTCGTCCAGGTGCCGGTCGCAGGGTCGTAGATCTCGCTCGAGCTCAGCGCGGTCTGGTTGGCGAAGCCGGGGTCCTCATGGAACCCGCCGGCGAGCAGCACGCGCCCGTTGGCGAGCAGCGTCGCGACGGCGCTGTAGCGCGATACGTTGAGCTTGCCGGTCTGCGTCCACAGCCCGGTGACGGGGTCCCACAGCTCGGTGTTGTCGACAGCGAACGGGCCGCCGCTGGCGCCGCCGGCGAGCAGGACGCGGCCGTCCTGCAGCGTCGTCAGCGTGTTGGAGTTGAACACCAGGGGCAGGTGGATGAAGCCCGACGGCTGCCAGCGGCCCTTCAGGCCGGTCGCCGGGTCGGTGGCGGCGGGGTCGAAGACCTCCGTGGCCAGGCCGTCGCCGGCGGCGAGCACGCGCCCGTCGTGCAGCAGCACCGCCGGGGTGTTCTGGTGCCCACCCGCGACGGTGTGGCCGGTGGGCACGAACCGCCCGGTGGCCGGGTCGTAGATCTCTGACGTGTCGATCGGGTGGCGGTCGCAGGCCCCGCCGAAGATGAGGACGCGGCCGTCGGCGAGCGTCACCGACGTGGCGGCCAGGCGCTGGTCCTCGACGCAGCCGCCGGCGCTCCACGTGCCGGTCGCCGGGTCGTAGACGTCGGTCGCCGCGCTGGCGCCGAGCAGGTCGTCGAACCCACCGGCGAGCAGCACGCGCCCGTCCGGAAGTCGCGTCGCGGCGCGCTCTCCGCGCTGGACCTCCGGGAGCGAACCGGTCTTGTTCCAGGTGCCCGGCGGGGGCGGCGGGGCTGCAGCGCGCGCGGGCGCGGGCGCAAGCAGGACGAGCCCGCAGAGCAGCGCCACCACGACGACGCAGCGGACGTCGGACAGCGCGGTCACAGCTGGGCGATCCTGGTGCATGGCAAGTCTCTCTCCCGTGGCCCTGCGGACTGGCCGCCAACATTCCTGCACCGCGCCGGGCGAGGGAATCGCCCGATCGGGCGACTTTCGCCGGCGCCGCCAATCTCCCCCGAACGGACGATGGTCGCCCCTGCCGCCCCCCGCCTATCGTCGCCTTCACGCCCTGAGCAGGCTTGCTGCTCGGCAACGCACCCGAAACTAGAGGATCGTCCTCAGCGAGGATCATGACGGAGCACAACCCCCACCTGCGCCGCACCCTCCTCGCACTGCTGCTCGGCTGCGCGCTCGCCGCCGGCTCGACCGCGAGCGCTTCGGCGGCGGTGCTGAAGGCCGACTACGGCTTCGACAACACGCTCGCCTCCTCGGTGCTTCCCGCGCCCGACATCGTCCAGGCCGGCACCTGTCCGACGCCGAACAACTTCGCGACCGAGACCGTCAACCTCGTGCCGGACCCGGTCCTCGCCTTCGACGCCGGCTGCGGGCTGCAGCTGGACACGAGCACCCTTGTCGCCCCCGGCTCGTACTCCTTCGCGATCCAGTTCCGTTTCACCGACGTCGCCGGCTTCCGCCGCGTCTTCGACTCCACCCCGGGCCTGCTCGACCACGGCCTCTACGTCGTCGACGGCCGCCCGGACTACTACCTCGGGTTCGACAACGTCGGACCGGAGTTTCCGGTGGTCCCCAACCAATACGGCCAGCTGGTCGTCACGCGCGACGCCGCGACCCAAGAGGTGATCGTCTACTTCGACGGCGTCCAGGAGTTCAGCTTCACCGACGGCGCGAACGAGGCGCTCATCGACGCCGCGCAGATGCCGCGCTTCCTCCTCGACGACGGGCCCGAGAACTCGGCCGGCGCGATCTCGCGCCTGCGCGTGTACGACGCGCCGCTGACGCCCGCGGAGGTCGCCGCGCTCGACGGCAATGCCCTGGGCGACGTCTCGATCACGACGACCGACGACATCGACCCGGCCTACGCCGGGCTGCCGCTCGGCTACTCGATCGCCGTGACCCAAAGCGGCCCGGCGGCGACCGCCGTCACCGTCACGGATCCGCTTCCCACGGGCGTGGACTTCGTCTCCGCCTCGCCCGGCTGCGCCGAGCTCAACCGCGTCGTCACCTGCGACCTCGGAACGCTCGTCGGCGGTCCGACCGTCGTGAACGTCGTCGTCCGGCCGACCGTGGTCAATCCCGCGCTCGCCAACACGGCAACCGTCACGACGTCGTCCGCCGACGGCATCCCGACCAACAACTCGTCGACGGCGACGACCGACGTCCGGCCGCCCGCGGACGTGTCCGTCGCCATGACCGTCGACGCGTCGCAGGCGAGCGTCGGCCAGACGATCGGCTACACCGTGGCGGTCGCCAACCACGGGCCCGGCCCGGCGCAGTCGGTCGTCACGACCGACCCGCTGTCGGCCGACGTCGACTTCGTCTCGGCGTCGCCCGGCTGCGTCGCCAGCGCCGGCGTCGTGACGTGCGACTTCGGAACGTTGCCGCTCGGCGCCTCCGCCAGCCGCCGGGTCGTCGTCCGCTCCAGCGCACCCGATCCGCAGATGCTCAACACCGCGACGGTCCAGAGCATCACCGGGGACGTCAACCTCGACAACAACTTCTCGACGACGCTGACCGAGGTCCGCCCGGTGCCCGTCCCGCCGCTCGTCGGCGTGGCCACGCCGCCGGCTGCATTGCCGGCCCCAGGGCTGCCCCTGCCCCAGGCGGCGGCCCCCGGCGGCCTCGTACCAGCGGCCGCCGTGAGCACCGCGGGGCCCGCAGCCGCGAAGGTCGCCGCGACGACCCGCGCGCAGCTCCTGCGCCGTGGACTGCGCTTCACGCAGCGCTTCCGGAGCGGCGGCAGCGTGCGCTGGACGCTCGAGCTGCTCGCCTCCGGGTCCGCGAAGACCGTCGTCCTCGGCAGCGCGACGCGCACCGTGTCGGCCTCCGGCACGGTCAACGTGACGTTGAAGCTCAGCAGCACGGGCCGGCGCGCGCTCGCGCGCCGGCACACGAAGAGGCTGCGGCTGCGCACGTCCTTCAAGCCGGCCGGATCGTCGCGTCACGTCGTGACGACCGCCGCCGTCCGGCTGCGCTGACAGCGGGTCCAGGCTCAAGCCGCGGCGCGCTCGGTCGGCGGTCGCGGCGCGCGACGTCGCCCGCCGAGCTCGCTGCGCCATGTCCTCGCCAGATTCGTGAGGATGTTCGCCACATCGCGCTTGACGGTCACTCATCACCGGCCGACCGTCGTCAATGCTGTGGCCGCCGCGGGCGTGCTGGGAGCCAGCTGACTGTCATGTAAAGTTCACGCGGCGCCTCGCATTGACACAATGCTTGACCGCACTTAGTGTTGCGACGTGTTGTCGCGTAATGACGCTCTGGTTGTATCGGTGCGTTCGCAATGAGCGCGCCGCCCGGACGGAGGCGCCTCGCGGCCGCTGTGGTGGTGTTGTGTGTCTGGCTGTTGCTTCCCGCCGTTGTACACGCAAGTGGTGGACCGGGAGAGTATCCGTACTCTGTTGTGCTAAGTCAGCGGCTGACGGATCGCATGACGTTGGGAGTCAACGTCGCCAACGGCAATCTGTTGTTGGAGAGCCGGGACCTTGCGATCCATGGCACCGGGTTGGATCTCGTCGTTGATCGCTCGTATAACAGTCTGTCGGCGGATGCAAGCTCGATCGGTGGGCATGGCTGGCGGTTGAGCTCGGATACTCGGCTCTCGGTCAACGGTGATGGTTCTATCGCGTACGTCGGTCCGAGCGGAGAGCAGTTGTCGTTCGCACTGGCGCCGGACGGCACCTATGTCTCACCTGGCGGGTTGCATGCGACGTTACGCCGTCTGGACGCCGCGCACTATGAGCTGAGCGACAACGCGACGGGGCAGGTTGCGACGTTCGGCGCGTCTGGAGTTGGGGGCTCCTTGGTGTTGACGGGGCAGCGCGACCGCTACGCCAACATGATTGCGTTTGGGTATTCGGGGCCCGGGAAGCTGGGTTCGATCACCGACACCCAGGGCCGAGTGGTTAACGTCACCGCCACTGCTGCGGGGGCGATCTCGCGGTTCACGGATTGGACGGGACGCACGGTTCAGTACCTCTATGACGCCGCGGGTCGTCTGGCGTCGACGACCGATGGTGCTGGTGGTTCCACGCAGTACGGGTTCGACGGTTCCGGTCGGCTCGTGTCGATCAGGACGGCAGCCGGGCGCCGTGCGCTGATCGGGTATGACGCGCAGGGGCGGGTCGCGAGCGTGATGCGTCTGGTCGTGTCGACGGATACAACTGGGCCGACCACCCGATTCTCGTACGGCACGGGGACTCCGTGCGTGGCGAATGACGTAAAGACGATCGTCTCTGACCCCGACGCCGCAACCTCGTCGGGTCACACGGTCACGTATTGCAGCGACACGCTTGGCCGGGTGACGAGCACCACGGACGCAGGCGGCAACACGACCGCAACCGGCTACAGCCCGGCGGGCGATGTGCTTTGGATGCGCTTTCCAGCCGGGGGCGTGGACAACTTCGCTCGCGACGCGCTCGGCAATCTCGTCTGCGTTCAGCGTGGCGCGACGTCCGTCACCCTGTGCGCGGGCGGCGGCGGCCTGAAGACCACCATCGCGTATGGCAACAGCGACGCGCTGACCAGGTACTTCCCTACCCGAGTCACCAACCCGCAGGGCCACAGCCAGCGGTTTTGCTACAACGGTGCGACCCCGGGTTGCGGCACGAGCAGCGGGCCGCCCGGCAGCCTGCAGTCGGTCACCAACGACCTGCTGACGCAGAACATCCGGCGCTACGCCTACAGCGCGCGCGGGGTCTTGTCGGCGCGCAGTGACGCCCGTGGATACACCGAGAATTATCTTCTTGACAGTGGCGGGAACCTGGCCGCCATCATGCCGCCGGCCGGCGCGGCGCTCGGCAACTGGACCGTCGGCCATGACGCGCTCGGCCGCGCTCAGACGATCACCGACGGGGCGGGGGGCACCGCGACGTACACCTACGACGCGCTGGACCGTCAGACGAAGGTCGTGTACGCGCCGGGCGGGCGGACGGTCAGCTACGTGTATGACCCTGACGGGTTCTTGCAGACCCTGACGGATCCGTCAGGCACCAAGACATCGACCTACGACGGCCTGGGTCGGGTGACCCGCGAGGAATTCCCCGCTCCGATCTTCGGCGTCGCTTCCAACGCCTACACCTACGACGCTGCGAGCAACCTCGCCAGCATCACCGACGGGGGCGGCACCACCACATACGTGTACGACGCGCTCAACCAGCTGGCGTCGATGCGGGTGCCCGGCGACAGCCAATCGACCGTGTTTGCGTATGACCGCGAGGGCAACCGCACCCAGATTCGCTACGCCAGCGGCGTGACCGTCAACTGGAGCTACGACCTGCCGACCGGGCGCACCCTCAGCGTCATCAACAAGAGTTCGACGGGTTCGGTCATCAGCAGCTTTGTCTACACGTACACACTGGGCAGCAGCGATACCGAGCTGCCGCAGATGGTATCGGGTTCCGTCTATACCTACGACGCGCTGGACCGCCTGACGAACGTCGGCACCGGCGCCAATGGGGCCCACTACGCCCTGGACGGCGACGGCAACATCACCAGCAAGACCGAGTTCGGTACCACGAGGACATACGCCTTCGGCCCGTTCAACCTGCCGACCGATCTACGCTTCCAGCACAACGCCAACGGTGACGACACGGCCGACGGCGACCACGGTTATCAGTACAACACCGCCCGCCAGCTCACGCTGATACAAAGAAGGGATGTGTCGTCAACTCTAACGTACCGGGGCGACAGTCACACCGAACTCATCCAGGACGGAACGCTGGGCATCCAGAGCAACGTTCTCGGTATCAGCGTCCGCGGCTCCAGGTACTACGCCCGCGCGGACGACGGAACTCTCATCGGTGAGCGGGACGGGCCGGGTCGCGACATCAACTACCTGTACGACGGCCAAGGCTCCGTCGCCGGACTGACAAGCGGCATCCGATACCAGTACGCGCCGATGGGCCACGTCTTCAACGACCAGTCACTGGGAGACCCCAACCCCTTCGGCTACCACGGCGAATATCAGGCCGGCGCCGAGAATGCGGGCATCATCTGCGACGGCATATACGTGACACCGGCTGGCCTCTACAACGACCATGACGCCCGCTACGTCCAAACCAGTGGCATCCAGGCCGCCGAAACCACAATCCCAATCGTCCGGTCGATTGCGAAACCGCCTACTGGGCCTGGGTCTGTCCCTCCAGCTCAGCGCGATCCCAAGCGTCTCTTTACAAGACCAGAGGTCGAGGAGGGCCTTCGGGAGCAGGGCGGGCACTGCGTGATATGCAACGACCCGATTGACGACGCCGGCGACGCGAGAGGTCACCACGTCAAGCGCCACGCTGACGGCGGGCGCACCGTGGAAGATAATCTCGCTGTCCTCTGTCCCGAGTGTCACGTCAACATCCATCGAAGGTAGGCGCACCTTGCCCGACGACGCTCGGAGTCGACTGCTGAACACCATCCGGTCGAACATCGCGTCCGCCGGCTATCACATCACTCTTGTCCAAGGTGGCCGCTCGCCCCGGTTTGCGTACTCCGTAGGCCTGACGGATGTTGGCGACCCGGAAGTGGTGCTCGCCGGAGCAGCGTCGTTGGGCGCCAAGGCGGTCAAACGGGTGCTCGATCAAGCCGTCGAGAGGTCCAACATAGGGACACTGTCACCAGGCGAGATAGTCGACGTCCCGGATATCGGCTCATTCCAAGTCGCCCGCGCCGATCCGTCGTGGACCCAGAGGATGCTCCTCGGCGCATTTGACTACTACGACCGCCGCGACGTGACGGCGCTGCAACTGATCCCCGATCCCTCGTTGCGGACCATCGACGTACCGGACATGTCGCAGCAATGGGATGCATCGCGCGAACCGGTGTGGCGATGGCTCGGAGAAGATTGGGATCTGAGCATCCCTCCCGATGCGATCGCCGTGACCAACCTCGATGCCTTACGAGGGAACCCCGTTTGCGAAGCGGCTCGCTGGGAGGAGGCCGAATGGGAGTTGTTTGCCGGCAGCGGTCCTGACACGCCTCGAAGCGAGGTGCGCGTCGTACCACTTTCAACGCTGCTCGGCTTCGATCCCTCTTTGCAAGCGGTAGCGGATCTGGATGTTGGCAGCGCGATCCACCGAGACCCACCGGGTCCGTGGGAGCCTTGGGGATAGTGAGTCGCGGTCACCTTCGAGTTCCTGCGGTTTCGCGGACGTCACCTGCCCCTGCAGCTGCTTGGCAAAGTTCGATCAGCACTAGCGTCGCCGGTCAGGCACGCGGGTGTGCGCCGTGCCTGGTGGCGTGCGTCGGTCTTCTCGGCGGGACCAAAACGGCGGCCGTACCTCTGCCGCTGCGCCTTCAGCCAGAGCGTGGAGCTCCGAGTTCGTCGCGATCGTCGCCGCGCCGACGAACCGACCGGTCGCGCCGGACGCCACCACCCGACGGACCCAATTGTCCGACTGAGCCAGGCTCAGCCTACGCGCGCTCCGCCGCCGGACGCCGGTCGCGGCGCGTGACCTCGCCCGCGAGCTCGCTGCGCCGCGTCATCTCGAGCTTCGTGAAGATGTTCGCCAGATGCGTCTTGACGGTCCACGGTGACACGAACAGCTTCTCGGCGATCTGCCGGTTCGTGAGACCGTCGCCGACGAGCAGCGCCACCTCCCACTCGCGGTCGGTGAGGCTCGACCAGCCGCTCGTCGCGCGCTCCCCGCGCCCCGGCCCCTTCGCCGCCTGCGCCACGGCGTCCTCGACCGACAGCTCGGCGCCACGCGCCAGGATCGCGTCGAGATCCGCCTTGCCGAGCGCCTTGCGCACGGACCGCATGCTCGTCTCGACGCCCGCGGCCAGGCCGCCCGGGCGGACGTAGCCCCCGCGCTCGCGCAGCGCCGCCGCCGCACCGAACAGGCGCGCGGCGTGGATCTGGTGGTCGGCGTCGGCGGCGAGGCGCGCCATCGACTCGAGGCCGTCGGCGACTCCGGGGGCGTCGCCGACGAGGCACTGCAGCGTCAGCGCCTCGCGCAGGAGCGCCGCGGCCGTGTCGTGGTCGCCCTCGCCGTAGGCCAGCTGG
>Ga0310810_10012052_pt1 | contig 10135 bp, 3 predicted proteins | sample NCmetagenome_FD_207641 | JGI IMG/M metagenome (GOLD analysis project Ga0310810, IMG submission 207641) | Soil microbial communities from experimental microcosm in Duke University, North Carolina, United States - NC | ecosystem: Engineered > Artificial ecosystem > Soil microcosm > Unclassified ...
ATTCGCCTGCTCGTGCAACGCAAGTTCGCGACGTCGAGCCGGCTGGCGGAGCTGTCGGGCGTCGAGAGAATGGACGGCGATGGCCTGCCCATCAACCAGGCCGAGCTGCTCTACACGCTGATGACCTTCTCGCACGTCGTGCTGCGCTCCTTCGAGCGCTTCGGCTGCAAGCTCACGCCATTCGAGCAGGAGAGCTACGTGCACACCTGGAACGTCGTGGGTGCGCTGCTCGGCATCCGGGAGTCGCTGTTGCCGCATGATGTCGAGGACGCCCGCCGTACGTTCGACGAGCTGCATGCGAAGTACGCGGGGCCGACCGAAGCCGGCGCGAGGCTCGCCGCCGCGCTGGGACCCTACTGGCAGTCACACCTGCTTCTGGTGCCTCACAGAGTCGGCCTGGAACTCATGAGCCACGTGACGACTCAGCTGCTCGAGCCGGCGACGTGCCACTGGCTCCGGCTGGACGAACTCCCGCAGCTTCCCACGCTCGCCGATCACTTGCTCATTCGCCTCGAGCACATCCGGTCGCACTTGCTGTCGAACATGTTCGGGGACTTCTCGGACACGGGCAGGGCTGCGGCGCTGCTGATGTCGATGGTGGTCAACATCGACACCGATCGCGAGGAGGATCTGACGGGGCTCGGCGGCATCCTCACGCGCCTGTCGCAGGACCGCGGCAGCGCGGCGATGTCCTGAGACGGTCCAGTCGCCGGCCTACCACCGGTAGATCAGATCGACAACCGCCCGGCGCCGTAACACGTCTCCGCCAAACAGCTCATAGTGCCTCTTGTCGAGGACGTTGGCGATGTTCAGCCGAGCTGTGTAGTGACGGCCCAGGCTGACCGTGGACGCCACGTCAAGCAGCGCGTACGTCGGGACATTCCCGCGGAAGACACCTGTAGCCCAGAGAAACCCATCGGACCAGCGATACCGCAGGGAGACGCCGGCGGGCGTGCGCGCGTAGGACACCGCTGCGCTCACGCGATTGGGCGCTGTGTTCGCGGTGAGCGGCTGGTCGGACAGATCGCGCTGGACGTCGAAGTTGAAGTGCGAATAGCTCAGTTCGGCTGTCCAGTGCTGTGCCGGAAAGTACCGCGCTGACAGGTCGACGCCCTGCCCGGTCACCGACCCGTAGTTCGTCAGCGAGATCGCTGCGAAAATCGGCGCGCCGTCCGGATCGTTCGACATCACGGCGAACAGACTCGGCGGCAACACCGCGGAGAGGCTTCCCACGACGATCGCCTGCTGGACCGCGTTCAAGCTCGAGGGCGGTTGGTAAGGCCCGTACTGTGGGTTGATCCGTCCGAGGCTGGTGCCCACCTGCGGCAGGAAGCCGGAGATGAAGTTGCGCATCCGGCTGCGGTAGGCGTCGACCGTGAACAGCCACTGTCGCCGCACGACTCCTGAATAACCCACCTCGATGCTCTCGATCTGCTCCGGCTTCAACGCTCTGTTGCCCAACGCCAGCACTGGCACGGCATCCAAATTCAGATCCACTCCGCCGACGACTGGAGCCAGCGCCGCTTCGAGCGCGCCCAGCGCGACCGGCGGCGCCAGCGCGACCCGCGGATACAGCTCGCCAAACGTCGCGGGCTGAAACGCGCGGCCGTAGCCGGCACGTACGATCTGATCTCTGGCCACCGTCAGCGCTACGGCAACCTTCGGCGAGGCCTGAACCGAGTAGGTCGAGGCGTCATCGATTCGGAGCGCGCCCATCACCTTCGCGCGCGCTCCGATGTCGTAGTCGGCCTGGCCGAACCCCCCCACCTGGTGTCCCGTGTGGCGGGCATCGAGAATGGTCTGCTGCCCCGCGGGATTCGCCGTATCGATCTGGTCGTAGGTAGCCGTGGCGCCGCCGATCAACCGCAGCCGCGACGTCAACGCGTCGTACCGGCGGAGCACTTCGCCACGGATCCGGAATGAGTGGTCGAACAGCAAGCTGCCAGTCGCGAGTGAGGTCGAGTCGCCACGTCTTGCGTCCGCGTGCCCCGCGACCTGCCACCCGCCGCGCTGGTAGAGCGTCCGGGCCCATGGCCGCCAGATGCCGTCGTTCTGTGCCCGGCCGGATCCGCTGACGTAGACGTTCCCCGAGATCCGCGCCGTGCCGCCCTCGATTGACCACAGGCCGCCATTGGAGAGCGAGCGATCCAAACGGAATGTCCCTGCTCCGACCGCCGTGCCATGGTGCGGGCTCACGGCTTCGAGGGCAAGACCGGGATATTCAACGGTGCGAGTCCGGTCCACGTAGAAGTCGTCGGTTCTCATGCCCGACCCGCTGACGCGGTACGACCAGGCATCCCCCAGCACACCGGTGTACATGCCCGACACGCCGGCTGTTGCGCGTCCGCCGAACGTGGCCATGAGACGACCGCCCTGATGAAAGCGGGGATCCTTTGTGACGATGCTGACCACGCCGTTGAAGGCATTGGCGCCGTACAGCGCCGAGCCGGGGCCGTTGATGACTTCAACCTGCGCGATATCGTCCAGTGGCACTGCGTATGCGGCCCACTCCTGCGCGCCAAGCAGCACGCCACCTGGATCGCGCCCGTCGATGAGGACCAGAACGCGACGGTTGAGCGCCCGGTTGAAGCCGCGCATGTTCAGGTCGTAATCGAACACGCCGCTCTGCACGACCTCGACGCCCGGCGCGGCCTCGAGCAGCTTAGGCAGCTGTCCGTGTCCTCCGTCACGCGCGATGACTCCCGCGGGCACGACGTTGGCTGATGACGGCGCCTCGACGAGGCGCTCGCGCCGGCGCGCCGCGCCGGTGACGGTCACGGTGTCCGTGTAGCGCAGCAACCAGTCTACTGTGCGATCGACCCGCACTGAGGCGCCGGCCACGACAACAGTGACGGTGTCGGCGAAGTCGGCGAGAGTAAACACCACGGTCTGCTCGCCGTCGGGGATCCCGTCCAGCAAGAATTGTCCATCTGCGCCGGTGATCGTGGAGACAGAGCCGGGCGTCGCGGTGACAGTGACACCGGGGATGCCGTGGCCGTCCGACAGCGTGAGGCGTCCCTCAATGCGGCCGGCGGCGGCAGCGTTGACGCCGCTCAAGAGTGCCAGCAACACCGAGATTGACAGGCGCGAGGGGAGCGGTCGCGTCATCAGATCGGCAGGTCGGCGCCTATACTACTGCCAAACATGGGCGATCCCGGCGCCTTTCTCCGCAGCTTCGTGCCAGCGGCGCTGGTGGACGCCTGCGGCGCCGCACCCGAGGGTCTGTCGGAGGTGGGCCGCCACTTCGACGCCGCCATCCTCGTCGCGGACATTTCCGGATTCACCGCGCTCGCAGAGCGCTTCAGCGCTCAGGGTCCTGCAGGCGCCGAATCACTTGCCGGCGTGATCAACACCTACTTCGGGAGCCAGCTCGCGATATTGGAGGCGTACGGCGGCGCACCAACCAAGTTCGCCGGCGACTCGATGATCGCGCTGTGGCCTGCAAACACGGCCGGCGAGCTCGCGACGGCCACGTGGCGAGCCGCTGCATGCGGCCTGGCACTTCAACAGGCCTGCACGGCGGGTGACATGGCGTCACACGGCCTCCGACTCCGCGCTGGCATCGCCGCCGGGCGTGTCTGGGCCGCGCGCGTCGGCGGCGTCTCCGGGCGCTGGGACCACGTCCTCGCCGGGGATCCCGTGGTGCATGCCGGCAAGGCGGCTTCCTCAGTCGCGCCAGGCGGCGTCGGTCTCACTCGTCACGTGGCCGCGCTCGTCCAGCCTTCGACTACCGGCGCGTCTGGAGTGGACGGATTCCTCACACTTTCGAGTCTCCCCGAGCCGCCAGCCCTGGCGCCTGCCACTCAGCGTCAGGCGCTCAGGGACGACCTGCTGCCAGCGTTCGTGCCTCGCACGGTGGCCGACCGAGTGGCAGCGGGCCAGCTCGATTGGCTCGCGGAGTTCCGGCGTGTCACGGTGCTGTTCCTCAGCCTTGGAGACTTCGACGATGGGACGCCCGACGCCCTCGAACGTCTGCAGCGGGCGATGACAGCCGTGCAGCGGGAGACGTATCGCTTCGACGGCAGCCTCAATCAGGTGCTCGCGGACGACAAAGGCCTGTGCTTCGTCCTCGGGTGGAATCTGCCGATGATGGCGCGCGAGGATGCGGCTGCACGCGCAATCCGGGCTTCGGGTGCGTTGTCGGCGGCTCTTAGTGAAAATGGCCTCACACCGACGCTTGCCGTTGCGACGGGCATGGCGTTCTGCGGGATCCGTGGGGCCGATCAGTGCCGCGAGTACGCCATGGTCGGCGCCGTCGTCAATCGCGCGGCGCGGCTGATGCAGGCCTCGGCTGGGCGCGTGCTGTGTGACGACGCCACGGCGCGCGCCGCCGGCGATCGCGTCCTGTTCGCGTCGGCAGGCGCTGTGACCCTGAAGGGGATTGCCGGCCCGGTCCCCACGTTCGTCCCCACCGGCGAGCACACGGCGCCGCCTCGCTCGCAGGGACCGCTCGTTGGTCGAGAGCGCGAACTAGGCGTCTTCAGGGACCGCCTGGGGCGAATCGTGGACACCGGCGATCCAGCCCTGGTGCTGATCGAGGGTGAGCCCGGCATCGGGAAGTCACACCTGATGGCCGCCTGCGTCGACTTGGCCGTCGAGGCAGGCGTACGGGCTCTGGCCGGTGCCGCGGATGCGGTGGAGAGCGCCGCTCCGTACTTCGTCTGGCGGCCGATCTTTCGCGAGTTGCTCGGGGCGGCAGACACCGAGGGCCTGTGCCAGTCGCTCCATCGGCGGTTCGCCAGTCATGCTGATCTGGCTGGCTGGCTGCCGCTGCTCGGTCCTGTCTTCGCGCATGATTTCGGAGAGACCGACGTCACTCGAGCCATGACGCCGGAGGCGCGCGCCGAGCGCACGCGCGAACTGCTGGTGGCTCTACTGCAGGACGCCTGCCACGATCGCCCGCTTGTCGTCTTTCTGGACGACGGGCACTGGTTCGATTCGGCGTCGTGGACCCTGGCGGCGATGGGGCAGCAGGTCCATCGGCTGCTGGTCGTGATTGGCACACGGCCACTCGAGAATCCCGTCCTGCCCGACGTGGCTCACGTTCGTCGCCTGGCCGGGGACGCTCGTCTCCGGCTCGAATCCCTGTCGGCGGACTCGGTGCTCGACATCGTCAGGAATCGGCTGGGGGTGGACGAGCTGCCCGCCGCGCTCACGGCGTTCATCCAGCGGCGAGCCGGCGGCAATCCGTTTTTCTCCGAGCAACTGGCTTTCGTGCTTCGCGATCGCGGCCACTTGCGAATCGAAGGCCGACGGTGCCGCCTCGCGCAGGGCGTGCAGGATCTTGGCCGGCTGGAGGACGTGCCGGAGAGCCTCGAAGGCGTGATCACTGGACGCGTGGATTCGCTCGAGGCCGGTGTTCAGCTGACGCTCAAGATCGCCAGCGCCATCGGACGGGCCTTCCGCATGGAGACACTACGGGCCGTCCATCCGATGTGTCTTTCGCGTGACGCCATCTCGGACCACTTGTCGGAGCTGGCGCGGCACGATCTCGTGCTGCCCGAGTCGGGCGGCGCCGACCCCGAGTTTCTCTTCAAACACGTCGTCCTGCGGGAGGTCGTCTACGCGCTGATGACGATCGAGCAGCGCCGCGGCCTGCACCGCGCGATCGCCAGGCGACTCGAACTGCAGTATGGCGAAGATCTGACGCCGGTACTCGGACTGCTGGCGCACCATTGGCGTCAGAGCGGCGAGGCCGGGACAGCCATCGGGTATCTCGAGCGCGCGGGCGAGCAGGCCTCCAATGCGGCGGCTAGCGAGGAGACGATCCATCTGGTTGGCGATGCGATCGCGCTGACGCGTGACCATGCTCTGCCGGTTGCACCCGTGCGCCGCGCGCGTTGGCACTGGTGGCGAGGCTTCGCGCACATTCGGGCGGGCCACCTCAGAGATGCCGACGCAGACGTGCGCGAAGGGCTGTCGCTGCTTGGCCAGCGGATACCATCGACAAAGGCCGCGGTCGTCAGCGGATTGATCACCGGTCTGGTGCGTCAGGCCTTTCGCCTGATCGTAGGCAGGCGGGCAGCGACGGAGCCGGCCCGCGACGAGGCGCGCCTGGCGGCCAGCCTGTATCACCGGTACATGGAGGTGCAGTGGAACCTCCAGGCTCCTCTCTGGTCCCTCGAAGCGGTCGTGCAGTGCCTGAACGTGTCAGAAACGGCGGGTGAGTCCCCGGAGATCGGGATCAGCTACGCCAATGCGGGCTTCTGGGCCGGCCAGCTCGGCCTCAGCCGGCTCGCGGACGTGTATTACGAACGAGGCCGCTCGATGGTGGAAGGCACCGGGCTGGCGGGAGTGGAGGGGTACTACTACCTGTCGCGTGCGACGTATGCGCTCTCGGCCGGATTGTGGGCCGAAGCCGAGCGCTCGACGCAGAAAGGACTCGTCGCCAACCGCCGCGCCGGCGACAAGAGCCGGGTGGAGGCCGGGTTCACGGCGGGGGCGAATGCGGACCTGCAACGCGGCCGGTATGAAGACGCTATCGTCTGGCTGCAGCGCGCGGAGGAGTCGCTGTGGCCGTACGGCTCGCCAACCCAGCGCATGTGGTGTCTCGCCGGACTTCTGTTCGCCCATTGCCGGCTCCGCCGGCCGACCGACGCGCTCGTTCAGCGGACCGAGGATGTACTCGAGGATGTGACCGGGACCGCCGAATTCGTGCTGGGTCACTGCTGGCGGGCGCGAGCGATTCAGCTTGGGGGGACACGTGACGAGGCCCTCAACGCGATCCGCCTGGCGGTCAACGCCGTGCAAGGCATGACCACGACACCGTTCTACGCCGGCAACGGGATCTTCGCCGTTCTCGAAGCGTACTTTGACCTGTGGCCAGGCGCTTCGGGCGACGCCGAGCGCGCGGCGTTGTTGCCAGGCATGGAGGTCATGCGAAAGAAGCTTTCACAGGTGGCGCGTATCTCGAGAATGACGCGCGCGGCCGCGGCGCTGGTCGACGGGCGGATGGACTTGCTGAAAGGTGCGAGTCGTCGCGCCCGCGCTCGCCTGCAGAAGGCTTTGCAGATCGCCGAGCGGCATGGGCTGCGCTACGAGGCGGCATGCGCGCACTTCGAGCTCGCGCACCTGCACGGTGTGGCAGCGGAGCAGGCGGCACGTCACGGCGACGAGGCCGCGGACCTGTTCCGTCAGATGGGCGTGCCGCCGCCCGAAGCGCGATCGGCATGATCGACCGTCGCTGCCGTGCTACGCTCCGCCAGCGATGACCTCGTTTGTCGTCAACGGACAGCCGCAGCAGGTGGACGAGCAGTCGCACGATCGACTCATCGACGCGTTGCGTGCAGGGCTCCGGCTGACGGGTGCCAAGGAGTCGTGCAGCTCGGGTGCCTGCGGCGCCTGCACCGTCCTGGCCGATGGCGTCGCCGTGTTGAGCTGCCTGCTCCCGACAACGGCGGCAGCAGGGCGGAGCATCGAAACCGTCGAAGGGCTTGGGCCGGCGCTTCATCCCGTCCAGCGCGCGCTGATGGCGCACGACGGCCTGCAGTGCGGCTTCTGCACGCCGGGTGTGGTGATGCAGGGGGTGGCGTTCTATCGGCGCTGGCGGGCCGCCCGCGGCACCGCCGCTCCAACGCGCGACGACGTCAACGATGCGATGGCCGGTCATCTGTGCCGCTGCGGTGCCTACGTAGGAATCATCGCCGCCATCACGCGCGCCTGCGCGGGCGACTTCGACGGAGACACCGATCCGCCGTCACCGCGGCACGACGCCAGATACAAGGTCACCGGCGCGGCGAAGTACACCGTGGACGTGTACCCGGACGGCGTGCTGGAAGGCGCCACGCTCAGGTCCAGTCACGCGCACGCCAGGGTCCACAGGATCGACACCGCGCGTGCGCTCGCGGCGCCCGGCGTGCGCGCTGCGATCTCGATGCTCGGCGAAGGCACGGGACCCTGGGAGGTTCGGTACGTAGGACAGGAGATCGCTGCCGTCGCCGCGACGTCCGCTCAGGCCGCGCGCGATGCGCTTGGCTTGATCAATGTCGAGTACGAGGTGCTCGCGGCGGCCGTCGGGATGGGCGGCGCTCGCGCCGAGGGCGCACCATCCGTGTACATGTTGGGCGGCCCGGGTTCTCCCAGCGAGTCGGAGCTGCCACTGGTCCCTGGCCCGTATCACCACAACCAGCACGGGCCGTTCTTCTTCTTTTCGCACCACCCGTTCCGCGCGGCGGCGGCGCTGGAAGCCGCGCGCCTCACACATGACCACGGACTGTTCGAGCGTACCTGGCGCACGCAAGGGCAATGTCATACGCCGCTCGAACCGCACGCGGCGGTGGCCGAGTGGAGCGGCAGAGATCGACTGTCGGTTCACTTGTCCACACAGGCGTGCGCAGACATGGCCACGGATATCGCGGAGCGATACGGCCTGGGGCCAGACGCGGTCACGGTTCTGGCCCCTCACGTCGGCGGCGCATTCGGATCGAAGTCCGATCTCACGCCGGAAGCTATCGCCGCCATCGACCTGGCACGGCAGGCCGGGGCGCCCGTGCGCGTGGTGCTCGAGCGCACGGAAGAGTTCACCGTCGGCGGCTATCGACCCGGCGTCGAGGTGCGCAGCGCCGTCCTCGGCGACGACACGGGTCGGATTCGCGCTATCTCGATGCACGCCTTCGCCGACGGCGGCGTCGCGATCGGATCGACGGTTGCCGGCCTCTGCCGGTTTCCGATGTCCACGGTGGACAAGGTCCTGCTCGACTACGACGTCGTCTCCCACGGTGCGCCGGCCAAACCGTTCCGCGGCCCCGGTGGCCCAGCGGCCTGCTGGGCACTCGAGCGGTCGCTCGCCGGGCTGTGTGAACGGTTGAGAGTCGACTGGACCACACTGCGCCGGAACAACCACACCAGCCCCGCACACGCGCGGCTTTTCGACTGGATCGACAGCCTAGACCCGTGGCGGCGTCGCGATGAGACTCGCGTGTCGGCCGGGCCTGTCCGGCGCGGTATCGGGCTGTCGTATGGCGCGTGGGGATACTTCGTGCAGCCGGAATGCGGCGTGGAGGTCAGTAGCGCGCCTGCCGGTCTCACCATCGCGACCGCGTCGCAGGATCTCGGCACCGGCACGCGATCGGTGCTGGCCGACGCCGTTGCCGGCGTGTTTGGCGTGCCTCCGGCCGCCGTTCATGTTCACCTCGGTCACTCCACGCTCGTGCGCGGGCCGGTGTCGAACGGCAGCCGGACGATGACATCCGTGAGGCCGGCGGCGCTCGAGGCGTCGACCATGCTGCGCGATCGCCTCGTCTCTTGGGCGCAACAGTCACTCGGTCTCATTGATGCACGTGCCGAACCCGGCGCCGTCGCGCATGCCGGCGGACGCTTGTCCTGGGCCGAGGTGTTTGCGAAGGCGCCGCCGACGAGTGTGCGCGCCACCCGCCGGCCCGACCGCCGTCCGTTCCTGCTGCCATTTGCCCTGAACCAGTTCGAAGTGGGCCGCGGCATCCCGGCCAGCATCCACATCGTGGAGGCGGAAGTGGACCTCTCCACCGGGCACATTCGGGTGCCCCGGCTCTGGGCGGCGTTCTCCGTCGGGCACATCGCTACGCCGGTGCTCGCCACCAGCCAGGCCTACGGCGGAGCAATCCAGGGCATTGGTTACGCACTCTACGAGGAGCGCGTGATCGATCCTGCCACCGGAGCCCCGCTCACGGTCTCCCTCGATGACTATCGGCTGCCCGGCATCGGCGACGTGCCGGACATGCAGGTGGAATTCCTGGAGGGAGGGTTCGAGTACGTCGACGGGGGTGGCGTCGGCATCGGCGAGATCACGACGATTGGCGTCTCGGCGGCCGTCGGCAACGCCGTCGCTTACGCCACCGGCTGGCAGCCGACCGATCTGCCGCTCAGCCCGGATCGCGTGCTGCAGGCGTTCGCCGACGGTGCCATGCTATGAGCGGTGACGTCATGGCCTCCACGATGGGATCCGCCGAGTGGCGAGCCGGCGCGACGGATGTGCAGGATCGACGTCATCGAGGCGTGTCCGTTGGTCCAGTCCGCGACATCGAGCCGACACCTGAGCGCACGACATTCAGGTGGCTGCCCGACGGTGGCGTGCGCATCGGATCGCTCGTTCGGGTTGAGAAAGTGGCGGCCGACCCTTCGATTCGCGCGGCGTACCGCGGCCTGAGCGCTGCGGCCG
>Ga0310810_10012053_pt1 | contig 10135 bp, 8 predicted proteins | sample NCmetagenome_FD_207641 | JGI IMG/M metagenome (GOLD analysis project Ga0310810, IMG submission 207641) | Soil microbial communities from experimental microcosm in Duke University, North Carolina, United States - NC | ecosystem: Engineered > Artificial ecosystem > Soil microcosm > Unclassified ...
GAAGGACCTCGGCGCCGGCGATCTCGCCCGGCTGTGCCGCCGTCTGCTGGGGAGCGTGCGCGACCGCGGCGCCCAGCTCGTCGTCAACGACCGCGTCGACGTCGCGCTGGCCGTCGGCGCCGACGCGGTCCAGCGCACGCACACCTCGCTGCCCGTCGAGGACATCCGCGCCATCGTGGGAGGCCGGCTGCGCATCGGCGTGTCCGTGCACTCGCTCATCGACGCTGTCGAGGCCGAGGTGAAGGGCGCGGACTGGGTGACCTACGGTCCGGTGTACGACACGCCGAGCAAGCGAGCCTACGGCCCGCCCCAGGGCCTGGAACGACTGGCCGAGGTGGCGGGCCGGCTGCGCATCCCCGTCGTGGCCATCGGCGGCATCACGCCTCAGCGCGTGAAGGAGCTGCGGGCGGCCGGCGCGCGGGGCGTGGCCGCGATCTCCTTCATCCTGGCCGCCGACTCGCCCGCCGACGCCACGCGCCGCTTTCTCGCCGCCCTGGCCTGAGCGGACGGCGCGGCGGGCCGCTCAGGAGGGCGTGCTCGACTTCTTGATGTCGAGCATCGGGGGCAGCGAGCCCTGCTCGGGCACCTCCTCGATGCTCGTGATGTGGTTCATCCGCTTGACGATGTCGCGGATGCGATCGGCCCCCTCGCGTACAGTGGCCATCCACTTGGCCTGCTCGCTGTCCTCGGGGATCGCGCGGCCCACCAGCGTCAGCCCGCCCAGCACCGCCATGAGCGGGTTGTTGATCTCGTGGGCGGCGGCGTGGGCGAGCGCGTTGACCGCGCGAAGCTGAGCGGCCTCACGCCGCGCCGCCTCCAGCGCGCGGGCGGCGATCACGTCGGCGAAGAGACGGGCGACGAAGCCGATGCCGACCACGTTGAGGCTGAGGATCGGCAGCCACACGCGCGCGAACATCTCGGCGCCGTGGTGACCCAGGATGAGGAACGACGCGGCGGTGAGCAGCCACACGATCAGGCTCAGCGCCACGGAGTGGCGCAGGGCCACGCGGCCGTCGCGCCGGGCCCAGACGCGCACGAGCGTCGCCGCGGCCGCGGTGGCGACGATGCCGAGCGTCCCGGCCAGCGCGCCGCCGCCGCCCATCCACAGCCGGTAGCCCGCGGCCAGTGCCGCCGCGACCACGCCGGCCGGACCGCCCTCGACCACGGCGACCAGCGCGATGGGCACGGCCCGCGCGTCGACGAACTGATCGTCGCCCACGTGGATGCGCGAGATCATCAGGACGATTGCCACCACACCGAACTCCACGCCGATCGCGACCGGCCGCCAGCGCCTCAGCGCGGGCGGGACGGACTCGAACCAGCGGACCAGGTAGGAGTAGGCGATCAGCCCCAGGCTGACCACGCCGGCGGCCTCGACCACGTGGTGGTAATCCATGGCGGGTAGAATAGCGCGCGGAGGAACGGCCATGACGAGGAGCGAGCTCAAGCAGCGTGTCTACGCCGCCATCGAGAAGCGGTCCGCGGAGATCATCGACCTCGGCGAGCAGATCCGGAAGCAGCCGGAGCTGGGCTTCAAGGAGGTCAAGACCGCGCGCCTCGTCGAGGACACCATGGGCCGGCTCGGTCTCTCACCCAAGAGCGGGCTGGCGCTCACCGGCGTGCGGGCCGACGTGGCCGGGCGGGGCGGGGACGGGCCGACCTTCGCGTTGCTCGGCGAGCTGGACGGCCTGGTCGTCACGGGGCACCCGGTCGCCGATCCCCAGACCGGCGCCGCCCACGCCTGCGGCCACAACGCCCAGGTGGCGGGCCTGCTCGGCGCGGCGATGGGCCTGCTCGACAGCCAGGCGTTCGATCACCTGGCCGGTCGCGTCGCCTTCTTCGCGGTGCCGGCCGAGGAATACGGCGACATCGAGTGGCGGGTATCGCAGGCCCGGGCCGGGCGGCTGGAGTTCCTGGGCGGCAAGCCCGAGCTCCTGCGGCTGGGCCACTTCGACGACGTCGACCTGTCGATGATGATCCACATGACCTCGCGCACCGAGGACGGCACCACCGGCGTGCCGGTGTCCAACAACGGCTGCATCGTGAAGACGATCCGCTACGTGGGCCGCGCCTCCCACGCCGGCGGGGCGCCGCATCAGGGTATCAACGCGCTGTATGCGGCGCAGATCGGCCTGGCCGCGATCAACGCCCTGCGCGAGACCTTCCGCGACGAGGACACGATCCGGGTGCACCCGATCATCACGCACGGCGGCTCGCAGGTGAACGTCATCCCCGGTGAGGTGCGGCTGGAGACCTACGTGCGCGGCCGCACGGTGGAGGCGATCCTCGACGCCAACAAGAAGGTCGACCGCGCGTTCAAGGCCGGCGCGCTGGCGCTGGGTGCCAAGGTCGAGATCGAGACGCTGCCCGGCTACATGCCGATGACGTGCGACGCGAGGATGGCGCAGATGTATCGCGACAACTGGGTGCCGGTGGTCGGCGAGCAGAACTACCGGCAGATCGGCCATCGCACGGGCTCGACCGACATGGGCGATCTCAGCATGGTGATGCCGGTGCTGCATCCCTACATGGGCGGCGCGACCGGCTCCGGGCACGGCGCGGACTACCAGATCGTAGACAGGGAGCTCGCCTACCTGGGCATTGCCAAGGGCCTGGCCGGGATGGTCGTCGATCTCATGGCCGACGGCGCGACCGCTGCTCGCGAAGTTCTCAAGGCTGCGAAGCCGCCGATGACTCGCGAGCAGTACCTGACCTTCCAGCGCGGGATCGCCAAGCGCGAGCTCTACGAGGGGTGATGGATCGGGGCCGGCGAGGTCCGCCGGCCCTCGACCCGCCGGGTCACTTCGCGAGCACTGACTTCGCGTGACGCAGCTCCGGCCGCTCGGGCTCGCCGCGGTCGGCGAGCGCCACGGCCCGCCCGTACAGCGTGCGCGCCTTCGCCTTGTCCCCCGAGAGCTCGGCGGCGCGGGCGGCGCCGAGCAGGCCGTTCAGACGGTTCGGGTCGCGCCCCGCTGAGGCCTCGAACTCGATCAGGGCCTCGGCCGGCCGGTTGAGGTCGAGCAGCATCTCGCCGAGCAGCTCGCGCGCGGGGATCACCGGTGACGGCGTGACGGGATGCTTCTCGGTGGAGTCCTCGAGTGCGGCGGCCTCGCGCATGAGCCTCACGGCCTCGTCGTTCTTGCCTTCGGCGCGCGCGAGCCAGGCCGCCGCGGCCTGCTGCTGGACCTGGACCTGGCCGGCCCAGTACGTCTCCTTGGCGGCGACCAGGCCGGTGCGATAGCCGTCCAGCCTGGTGATCTCGGCCCGCGCGGCGCTGGCATCACCGCTGCGGGCCGCGCCGAGGGCGCGGGTGAAGCTGGTGATGGCCTGGGCCCACGGGAACCGGTCCCACGGGAAGGAAGCGGAGCCGGGCGTGAGCGAGGCCGCCTCGCCCCAGCGATGCTGCTCGAGCGCCACCCGGGCGGGAATCGCCGCATAGGCGTAGGCGGCGGCGAAGTTCTCCGGCTCCGCCTTCGGCATCGAGCGGAGGTCCTCCAGCAGTGCGCGGGCCTTGCCGTCCTGGCCGGTCTGCAGATACGCATAGACGACGTAGTCCAGCGCGTGCAGCGTCTGGTCCCACACGCTGTCCTTGCCGAGGCGCGCGTAGTACGCCTTGCCGGCGCTGGCCGAGGCGAGATTGGACTCGATCGACTCCTGCCAGAGACCCAGCCGCGTGAAGATGTGCGAAGGCATGTGCTGGGCGTGCGGCACCGAGGGCGCGATCTTGGCGTAGCCGCGCGCGGCGACCAGCGCCTGACCGGCCAGTGGCGGATAGTCGTAGCTGTGGATCAGGTAGTGGGCGACGCCGGGATGATTCGGCTGCTCGGCGTACACCTTCTCGAGGATGGCGCCGGCCTTCTTCTGGTTCGCGTACGTCTTGTCGGTCGGCGCCGCCGTCGCGTTGAGGGCCAGGGCGTAGAAGACGGCGGCCTCCCGATCGTCGGGGTAGCGCGCGTGCAGCTGGGCCATTGCCTTCTCGTAGGCGAGCGCCCGCGTGCGATGGTCCAGGCGATCGGCGTCCTTGTAGTAGGTCTCGATCGCGGCGATGTAGTCCTTCTCGCGGGGCGTGGCCGCCAGCCCGCGTGTCTTCTCGATGGCTGCCCAGCCCTTCTGCAGCATGGCCGGGCTCGGCGGCGCCCACAGCGGATAGTAGACGCTCATGGCCATGCCCCAGTAGCCCATGGCGCAGGTGGGCTCGCTGGTCGTGACTGCGGTGAACGCCTTGAGCGCCTCCTCGTACCAGAACGAATGAAGGAGCGTGACGGCACGCTGGAAGTCGGCCTGGGCGGTCGGCGAGCAGGAGACCGGGAATGTGACGCTTCCGAGCGTCTCACCGTCGTGGGCGGCGGCGGCCAGGGGCAGCGCGAGCACCAGGCTGAGTGCTGTGAGCAGTCGACGCGTGGTCATGGCGTGATCCTCCTCTTCCTCGTCGATGTCGGGCTCACTCGTCGATGTCCAGACCGAGGGCCAGGCGGCCCGTGTAGCGCCGCTGGGCGGCGCCGCGCGGAGCGTGATAGCGCGTTCCCTGCACGTCGCGGAACAGCCGCTCGAGGCCGGTGCTGCGGAAGAACGCGGCGCCGCCGACCAGCTCCATCGCCGTCTCCACCGTGTGAAGCGCGGCCTGGCCGGCCAGGGTGCGGCCGATCACGATCCGATTGGTGATCTCGGGGCCGATGGTGCCGCTGCCGGCCGTCTCGATCATCGAGCGCAGCGCCAGCTGCGCGGCCACCAGCTCCGTCTCCATGGCGCCGGCCAGCTCCTGCACGGTCGCGTCGTCGCGCCGGCGGGCTGCCTCGCGCAGAGCCAGGTCGCGGGCCGCCTCGGCCACGCCGACGTAGACCGAGAAGACGATGGGCAGCGCCGTCGCGGCCACCAGATGCCAGGGCTGCGACCATCGGCCCGACGGCCGCCGGGTCCCGATCGCCGCGTCCGGCACGAACACGCCGTCGAGCGTCACGTCATTGGAGCCGGTGGCCCGCATGCCGAGCGTGCGCCAGTTGTCGTGGACCTTCACCCCCGGCGCGTCGAACGGGATCAGGAAGTGCAGCACGGTGGGGCCGGCGGACGGATCGTCGTACACCGCCATCGTGGAGAAGAGCACGGCCGCCGGCGAGCCACTGGCGAAGATCTTCCGGGCCGTCACCCGGTAGCCGCCGTCCACCTTCTCGGCGCGGCCGGAGCCGGCGAGCCAGTCGGAGCCCCCGCTGCTGGCGACCACCAGCTCCTCGGCAGCCACGCGGCGCAGGAAGGCGTCAACGGGCGCCCCCTCGTGGCGCCAGCGCCAGGCCGGGATGAGTATCTGGTGCGTGTGCATCGCCAGAGCCAGCGCGGTCGATGAGCACCCGTGGGCCAAGGTGCGCAGCACGTCGCACATCTCGGCCTGGGAGGCACCGCCGCCGCCGAGCTCGGCCGGGACCGGCGCCGAGTAGAGCTTGCAGCGGCGCAGGTCGGCGACGTTATCGGCCACGAACGTGTCGTCGGCGTCGTGGCCGGCGGCGCGGGCGGCGAGGGTGGGGACCAGCTGGCTGGCCAGCTGAACCCAGTCGGTCCTGGAGGCCCGGTCGGTCGTGGAGATCGCGGTGGGAGCCATGATTGCCGCCTCCTTCCCCTGGACGATCGCAGGCTCCGGACACCGGGCCAAGACCAAAAAATGGACTTGCCCGGTGCCGGGGGCCTGCCTAGAGTCAGGCGCATGAAGGGCTATGGCCAGTTCTGTCCTGTCGCCGTCGCCTCCGAGATCTTCGCCGAGCGCTGGACGCCGCTGATCCTGCGCGAGCTCTTCTCGGGCTCGCGGCGGTTCTCCGAGATCCGTAGCGGGATGCCGCTGATCTCGCGCACCTTGTTGACCCAGCGGCTGCGCGAGCTGGAGGACGTCGGTGTGATCGAGAGCGTGCCGCTGCCAGCGGGCCGTGGCCGCGAGTACCGGCCGACCGCCGCCGGGGAGGAGTTCCGGGAGGTGGTCGAGCGCCTCGGCGCCTGGGGCCAGCGGCACGCCCCCAAGCAGTTCGCGGCCGAGAACCTCGATCCCGCGCTGCTGCTGTGGGCGATGCACCGCAACATCGACATCTCCCGGCTACCGAAGCCGCGTGTGGTCACCCGCTTCGAGTTCAGCGGCGTCCCGGCGCGGTGTCTGCCGCTGCGCACCGCCTGGCTGGTGCTGGAGAAGTCCGGCGCGGATGTCTGCATGCGTGATCCCGGCTTCGAGGTCGACCTCGTCCTGCGCGCCGACATGGGCACCCTGGCCCGGGTGTACACCGGTCACCTGAGCTTCTCGGAAGGCGTGCGGGCTGGCCAGCTCAGCCTCGAAGGCACGCGCGCGCTCGTGCAGGAATTCCCCCGCTGGCTGCGGCCCAGCCACTTCGCGTCCGCGCTGCAGTCGACGCACGCCGGCTGATCCGGCCGAGCTCCGAGCCCATGTACGGCAAGGCCGCCGTCGATTTTCCGCAGCGCATCGTCTGCCTCACCGCCGAGACCACCGAGATCGCGTTCCTGCTCGGCGCCGGCCACCGGGTGGTCGGCGTGCCGGGCACCGCCCGGCGGCCCGAGGCGGCGCGCGAGCGCGCGCGGGTGGGGGGCTTCACGACCTTCCGCACCGACCGCATCCTGGCGCTGGAGCCCGACCTGGTCCTGGCCTTCTCCGACCTGCAGCGCGACGTCGTGGGTGAGCTCATCGCCGCCGGCGTCACCGTGCTGTGCACCAACCAGCGCTCGTTCGACGAGGTGCTCGGCGCCATCCTGTTCATCGGCGGCGCGCTCGGCTGCGAGGCGGCGGCGCGCGCGCTCATCGCCGACCTGCGCGACGAGGTCACGCAGGTGCGCGAGTACTCCTCGTCGTGGCCCGACCGGCCGCGCGTCTACTTCGAGGAGTGGATGGACCCGCCGATCACCGGCATCGGCTGGGTCTCCGACCTCATCGAGATCGCCGGCGGCGTCGACATCTTCGGCGAGCTGCGCGAGAAGAAGAGCGCGCGCGAGCGCATCGTCGACGGTGACGAGATCGTGCGGCGCGATCCGCAGATCATCCTCGCCTCGTGGTGCGGCAAGCCGGTCGATGCGGCAGCGATCGCCGCGCGCGCCGGATGGGCGCGCGTGTCCGCCGTCGCGAGCGGTCAGATCCACGAGATCGACGGCGAGGACGTGCTCGCGCCCGGGCCCTCGCTCATGCACGGGCTGCGGCGAATCCACGAGATTATTCACGCCTTTCAGAGCGCCTGAGACTTCCGCCGCCGGATACAATGAAAGGTGGCCGAAAAGTTTGGGACGCGGGGTGCCCCGCGTTAGGATTGGAGCCCTCCGAGCCCATGGACGATCTCGCTCGTACGAGTCCCGAGCAGTTCTTCTCCGACCGCTTCAGCGTCACACCCTCCGCGATGGAGCGCCTGCTGGGCGGCAGCCTGGCCCGGCGCGTGGACGACGCCGACATCTATCTCGAGTACCGGGTCAACGAGGAGCTGGTGCTCGAGGAGAACGTGGTCAAGAAGGCCTCGCGGCACGTGAGCCAGGGCGCCGGCGTGCGGGCCCAGGCCGAGACGCGCACCGGCTATGCGCACACCGACGAGATCTCGCTGCCCAACCTCGAGGAGGCCGCGCGGCAGGCCCGCGCCATCGCCGACCGCGCCAGCACCGGCGGCGTGGTCGCCATCCCCGGGCGTGGCCGCGCCCACGATCTCTACACGCTGGCCGAGCCGCCGATCGTCACCGCGCTCGAGCGCAAGCTCGATCTGCTGCGGCGCATCGACGCGGCGGCGCGCGCCGCCGATCCGCGCATCGCCCAGGTCATCGCCAGCCTGGCCAGCGAGGAGGTCGTGATGCTGATCGCGACCGCCTCGGGCTGGGCCATCGGTGATGTGCGGCCGCTCACGCGCCTGAACGTCACCGTCATCGCCGAGGAGAACGGCAAGCGTGAGATCGGCTCGTGGGGTGGCGGCGGCCGCGTGCCGTTCGACTACTTCCTCGAGCAGGATCGCTGGACGCGCTTCGCCACCGAGGCCACCCGCCAGGCCGTGCTCAAGCTGCGCGCGGTCGAGGCGCCGGCGGGCACGATGACCGTCGTGCTCGGGCCGGGCTGGCCGGGCATCCTCCTGCACGAGGCGATCGGTCACGGTCTGGAGGGCGACTTCAATCGCAAGGGTGTGTCGGCGTTTGCCGGGCGGCTCGGCCAGAAGGTCGCCTCCGAGCTGGTGACGGTGGTCGACGACGGCACCATCCCCAACCGCCGCGGCTCGCTCAACGTGGACGACGAGGGCACGCCGACCGGCCGCACGGTGCTCATCGAGAACGGCGTGCTGACCGGCTACATGCAGGACCGTCTCAACGCTCGGCTGATGAAGATGAATCCCACCGGCAACGGGCGCCGGGAGTCGTACGCGCATCCGCCCATGCCGCGCATGACGAACACGTTCATGCTGGCCGGGCCGGACGATCCCGCCGACATCATCCGCGCGGTGCCCAACGGCCTGTACGCCGTCACGTTCGGAGGCGGCCAGGTCGACATCACCAGCGGCAAGTTCGTCTTCTCGGCGAGCGAGGCCTACCTGATCGAGAACGGGCGCGTGACGACGCCGGTCAAGGGAGCCACGCTCATCGGCAACGGGCCGGACGCGCTCGTGCGCGTGAGCCGCGTCGGGCACGACCTCGCGCTCGACGAGGGTGTGGGCACCTGCGGGAAGGACGGGCAGTCGGTGCCCGTCGGCGTCGGCCTGCCGACGATTCGAATCGACGGCATGACGGTCGGCGGAACCCAGGTGTGAGTGGCGAGCTCGCTCGCACCGACCTGCTGGTGGAGGTGCTGGGCCGGGCCCGCGCCCGCGGCGCCAGCGAGGCCGACGGCTATCTGATCGAGGAGCAACACTTCAGCGCGTCGGTCCGCCTGGGCCAGGTCGACACCGTCAAGCACTCGCGCGAGCAGCGGCTGTCGCTGCGCGTCTTCGCCGGCAAGGCCTCGGCCGCCGCGTCGACGTCGGATCTCTCGCGAGCCTCGCTGGAGCGTGTGGTCGACGAGGCGACGGCGCTGGCGCGCGTGACCGCCGAGGATCCGCACGCCGGGCTGCCCGACCCGGGCGAGCTGATCACCGCGGTGCCCGACCTGGAGCTGGCCGAGCGTGACGGCGGCGACGATCTCACGCCGGAGGCGAAGATCGAGCTGGCCCGGCAGGCCGAGGCGGCGGCGCTGGAGAGTGACGCGCGCATCACCAACTCCGAGGGCGCCGAGTACTGGGACCGGCGGGCCCGCTACGCATATGCGACCTCCCACGGCTTCTGCGGCGGCTACGCCACGACCGCCTTCGGTATCTCCGTCTCGCCGGTGGCCGCGGCCAACGGGGAGATGCAGCGCGACTACTGGTACTCGGCGGCGCGTCATCGCGTCGCGCTGGAGGACCCGGCCTCGGTCGGCCGCACCGCCGCCCGGCGCGCGCTGCGCCGGCTGGGCGGACGCAAGGTCAAGACGACCGAGGTCCCGGTCGTCTTCGATCCCGACACTGCGGCGAGCCTGGTGCGCTCGATCGCCGGCGCGGCCAGCGGCCCGAGCCTCTATCGCCGCGCCTCGTTCCTGGTCGACAAGCTCGGCCAGCGCATCGCCGCGCCAGCGGTGACGATCGTGGACGATGGGCTCACGCCGCGCGCGCTCGGCTCGCGCCCGTTCGACGGCGAGGGCCTGGCCACGCGACGAACGACGCTGGTCGGCGAGGGCGTGCTCCAGTCCTACCTGCTCGACAGCTACAGCGCGCGCAAGCTCGGCCTTCGCTCGAGCCACCACGCCTCGCGCGACGGCGCCGGCGTGGGGGTGTCGACGACGAACCTGGTGCTCCAGGCGGGCCCGACACCGCCCGCCGAGCTCATCCGCTCGGTGAAGAACGGGCTGTACGTCACCGAGCTCATCGGCTTCGGCGTCAACGGCGTCACCGGCGACTACTCGCGCGGTGCCGTCGGGCTCTGGATCGAGAACGGCGAGCTGACCTACCCGGTCGAGGAGATCACCATCGCCGGCAATCTGCTGGCGATGTTCGCCGCGATCGAGGGGATCGGCAACGACCTCGTGCTGCGCGATCGCACCGTGTCGCCGACCTTGCTCATCGGCCGCATGGTCGTGGCCGGCAACTGAGGAGCCCGATGGTGATCGACAGCCATTGCCACC
>Ga0310810_10012055_pt1 | contig 10135 bp, 8 predicted proteins | sample NCmetagenome_FD_207641 | JGI IMG/M metagenome (GOLD analysis project Ga0310810, IMG submission 207641) | Soil microbial communities from experimental microcosm in Duke University, North Carolina, United States - NC | ecosystem: Engineered > Artificial ecosystem > Soil microcosm > Unclassified ...
GAGAGGTGACGCGCGAGATCGTCGGTGCGCTTCTCGATCAGGTTCTTGAGGTTGAACATGACGCGCTGGCGCCGCAGCGGCGGCGTGGCACCCCAGGCGAGCTGCGCCTTCTTGGCGATCTGAACCGCGGCATCGACCTCCTCGACCGAGGCGAACGCGACCTTGGCCGTCACCTCGCCGGTTGCCGGATTGGTGATGTCGCCGCTGCGCCCGCTCTTGCCCGCAACCGGCTTGTTGTCGACGTAGTGCCCGATGCTCGCGACCATGTTTCCCTCCGATTTGCCGGAGGTTTTAGCACACCGTCAGGTTTCCTTGGGCACTCTCACGCCGCTCAATGCACGGCGGCCACGCCCTTGACCGGAACACCCGAGGCCCCGGGGCGCCGGGTGCGCAGCAGGTGCTGCGCCTCCTCCAGCCGGCCGGCGTCGAGATAGGCCTTCAACAAGGTGAATTCGATCAGGTCGTGCTGCGCGCGGCTGCCGCCGATGCGTTCGTTCTGCCCGGCGAGCGGTGCGAGCGCGTCGATCGCGCTGGAAAGATCACCGCGTTCGAACGCCCGGAACCCGCGCGCCAGAGACGGCAGATAGGAGCCGGAGGGGTAGCGTCCCTCGCGCGCCAGCGCCTCCATCTGTTGGGCGCGAGCCTCGAGCGCGGCGTCATCGCCCATGACCGCCATCGCCAGGATGACGTGCAGATCGGCGAGCCCGCTGCCGGGCTGCGGCAGCGCGCGGTTGCCATACTCGTACATGCCGCGCCAGGCGGCGGCGTCGCGCGGATGGCCGGCGAGCTCGGCACGCCACAAGAACGCGGTCGCATCCGACATCTGCTGTTGCGGCCCGCCGCTGTGCCGGTCGAGCGCGAAGGCGTCCTGGTAGACCCGCACAGCCTTGTCCCAATTGCCGGCCTGAAGCTCGAACAGCGAGAGATGCCAGCTCACATGGCCGTGGAAGAATCCTTCGCGCGGGTAGGTGGCGAGCCAGGAGGCGAGGTAAACGCGGGCTGCGTCCGAATCGCCGCCTTCGTAGCAGACATGCGCGAAGGTGTGAGTCCCATGGGCGTTGTTGGGCATCATCGCCACGGAGCGCTCGATCTTGGGCCGGGCGGCCGCGATCTGTCCGTCCTCGGACAGCGCCATGGCATGGTGGGCGAGGAACCAGGGGTCGTCGCCGTAGTGCGGCGCGAGGCCGTCCAGCAGCACCGCGATCGCGTGCTTCTGGCCGATGCGACCGGAAGCGCCGATCAGGCCGTTGGGGTTGGCCGCCATGGAGAGCACCAGCGCGTCGCGCGGCCACGCCGCCAGGTGCGCGTGCAAGGCGGCGATGGCGGCTTCGGTCCGGCCCGCGAACACCAGGTCCAGGAAGGCGATGTGACTGGCCTCGCGCGCCGGCAGGCCGGCGGCCACGTCCTTGGCCAGCGCCAGGGCCGCCCGTGCGGCCGGTACTTTGCCTTCGCGGAGCAGGGTTTGTGCCTTGCCGGCATGGGCCAGGGCAAAACCGGGGTCGGCGGCGATGGCACGATCAAAGGCCTCGACCGCGCCGGGGTAGAGCGTCAGCGCCCGATCGAAGCCCCGGACGTAGGCGTCGTGGGCGCCGGCGGAGGTCGTGGACAGGGGCAGGTCGTAGCGGTCTGCGAGCATGATGGATTTTCCCGGCGTATTTGTTGAAAATCCACCGGCTTCTTTGGCCTTCACAGGAAGGGGCCCATCCATGAAGACCCACGTGCGTTGCGGGACGCTGTTCGGCGCCGGTAACCTGGAAGCGCGAGCCAGGCAGACCCTGGTGTACGACGAGCGCAGCATCCTGGAATTCGTCGGTCCGACGGAGCAGGCGCCCAAGGCGGCCCGAGGTGAGCCGGTGCTCGACTACTCCCGGCAGTTCGTCATGCCGGGCCTGATCGACGTCCACGTGCATCTCGCCTATGGCAACGCCAAGAGCGAGGAGGACATCGATCTCTACAGCCCGCTCGAGTTCCGCGCGCTGCGCGGCCTGTTCTTCGCCCAGAAGCTGCTGGCGGCCGGCTACACCGCGCTCTGCTCCCCGGGCGACGCCGGCCAAGTCAGCCTGTCGATTCGCAACGCCATCCGCGCCGGCCTGTTCGACGGGCCGCGCATCAGCGCCGCCGGGCCCTACATCACGGCGCGCCAGAGCCTGACCGACTGGTATCCGACCTGGATCGGCGTGCCGTCGACGTCGATCGGCCGGCTGGTCACCAGCCGGGACAAGGCGATCGAGGAGATCCGCGTCCAGGCCAAGAACGGCGTCGACTGCGTGAAGATCGCGCTCGACGGCATCCAGCGCCGGCCCGACGGCTCGCTGATCGCCGCCTTCACCGAGGACGAGACCGTCGCCATGGTGCGCGAGATCCAGCGGCTTGGCCGGAGAGCGGTGGTCCACGCGATCGGCCGCGAGGCGGTGCTCTACGCCGCGCGCGCCGGCGTCGATCTGATCTTCCACGCCTACGATCTCGACGACGAATGCATCGACGCGGTGCTCAAGGGCGGCTCGGCCATCGCGCCCACGCTCACCTTCCAGCGCAACATCATGGAGTTCACCCAGCCGCACGAGCCGGCGGCGACCAACGGCCGGGTCGACCACGCGCAACGACAGTACGAGCGTGCCTGCCGCAACCTTGCCAAGGCGCACAAGGCCGGCGTGCCGATGATGGCCGGCACCGATTCGGGCTTTGCGGTCACGCCCTACGGCGAATGGCATGCACGCGAGCTCGAGATCTTCGTCAACGATCTCGGCTTCACGCCCACCGAGGCGCTCGTCGCGGCGACCCGGACCAACGCGCGCTTCCTCGCTGACAGCGAGCGGGTCGGCACGCTCGAGGCGGGCCGCTGCGCCGATTTCATCGCCCTCGATGGCTCGCCAATCGAGAACATTTCGATGCTGCTCGACAAGACCCGGATCCATGCGGTGCACCTGGGCGGCAAGCGCATGGCGCTGCCTGCGCGCGACTACGATCCGCGCCAGGTCACCGACGCGTCGCTGGTCAACTGGAGCGACGTCTACACCCAGGCGCGCGTCGCCGAGCTGCGTCGCGACAGGCCGCTGCGCAGGGCCGCGGAGTAGCCTGTTCGTGAAGACAATAAGCGGCAAGTGGAACGAGGCACCGGGAGCGGTCACGCTGATCGACGCTCACCACCATCTTTGGGACCTGAAGGCGAACCGGTATCCGTTCCTCACCGACAAACCCGAGCCTCACTTCTTCCTGGGCTCGTATGATGGGCTGAAGCGCAACTATCTGCCGGAAGACTATCTGCGGGATTCGAGCAGCTACAATGTCCTGACGACGGTGCATTGCGAAGCCGAGATGGATCGCACCCGACAGGTTGCCGAGACGCGCTGGCTGACCGAGGTCAATGCACGCCACGGCTTTCCCGGTGCCATCGTCGCGCATGCTTGGTTCCATACCGACAATTCCGAGGAGATCATCGCCGCCCAGGCGCAGTTCCCGCTGGTGCGCGGGATACGGTCAAAGCCGGTAACCTCGCTTCGCCCCGGGGGCGGAACGCCGGGAGCGCCCGGCACCATGCAGGACGACAAGTGGCTGCGCGGCTTCTCACTCCTGGAGAAATACGGCCTGTCCTGGGATCTCCGCGTGCCGTACTGGCATCTCGTCGAAGCGGCCGAGGTGGCGCGGCAGTTTCCGCGCACCGCGATCGTGCTGAACCATACCGGCTTCCCCTGGGACCGCAGCGAGGAGGGCCTTGCGGCCTGGCGCCGAGCCATGGAGACGCTGGCCCGCGAGCCGAACGTTCACGTCAAGGTCTCCGAGTTCGGCCTGAAGGATGCCGCCTGGGAATACGAGTCAAATCGGCGTGTCGTCCTGGAGGCGATGGCGATTTTCGGCATCGAGCGATGCATCTTCGCCAGCAATTTCCCGGTGGCCGGTTTGCGGGTCGACTACGACACGCTGGTCCGCTCCCTCGACCGCATGCTCGCGGACCGTTCGCAGGCCGATCGCGACCGCTTCTTCTGGAAGAATGCCGCGTCGTTCTACCGGCTCCCGGTCACGACACCGGCGGCACATCCAGCCTGACGACGATACCCTCCAGCTCCTTCGATGGCGCGGGATAGCGTTGCATGACCAGCGGATCGTGGCCCGGAATGATGTGCCTGGGTGACTCGGCCAGAGCGCGAAGCCTGTCGTAACCTTCGACCATCTCGCCGACATGGAAGGCGGTCGGGAAAACCCGGCCGGTCTCCATGTGCTCGTAGTAGTGGCTGGTGTCCGAGGCCAGCACGACTGAGCCGCGCGCGGTCGCGACCCGCACGCACTGCAGCCCGGCGGTATGCCCGCCGATATGATGCACGCTGATGCCTGGCGCCAGCTCGGCCGATCCGCTGTGAAAGCGGACGCGATCCTTGAAAACCAGCTTGACCATGCCGACCACGTCGTCGACCTCGTAGCCGTGGTTGAAGCGGGCGTGGCGCATGTAACGACCCGTCGCATAGCTCATCTCGGCGTCCTGGAGATGGAAGCGCGCGGCCGGAAAGTCGTAGAACGTGCCCACGTGGTCGTAGTGCATGTGGGTGATGACGACGTCCTGCACGGTGGCGGCCTGCACGCCCAGCAGGGCCAGGCCCGCGCTCGGTGTCCGAAGGAACGTGCGCTTGCGCTGCCGCGCCACCGCCTCGCTGAAGCCCGTGTCGACGACGACGGTCCGCGCCTCGTTTCGGATCAGCCAGACGAAGTAGTCCATCGGCATCGGCCCGTCGTGCGGATCGCCGCCGATGAAGTTGGCGCTGCGCGTGCCGTCCCGGGTGGCGTACTTGATGGCATAGACTTCGTAGAGTTCGTCGCTCATGACAGTCGATGCATAGCGCGGGCCAGCACGTGGACGCCAGCGCCGAAGTCCTCGCGGTCGAGCGCTTCGTCCGCGTTGTGGCTGCCGTGCGCGTTGCGGGTCAGGAGCACGGCACACGGAATGCCCGCGCGTGCGAACATGGCCGCGTCATGCCCGACGGTGGGCATGCGGCGGGTGGCGATTCCCAGCGGCCGGGCGGCGTCCTCGATCAGCGCGATCAGCCGTCCGTCCATGGGCGTCGGTGGCGTCCCGACCTCCCGGCCCAGCTCGAAGGTGACTCCCCGATCGTCCTCGATGCGCTTGACCAGGTCGAACAGAAGGCTTCGCGCCGCATCCAGTGAGGTGTTCACGGCTGCACCGACATTCAGGCTGAACTTCACCTCTCCGGCCACCTTGGTCATCGCATGCTGCACCGCATCGGTCGAGAACTTGCCGACGGTGAAGACGAAGTCCTCGTCGCCGTGCGCGATCCTGTCCTTCCAGAATTCGTCGAGACCGAGCGCCAGCTCCGCGACCGCAAGCACGGCGTCCTGCCGGAACCGTCGCGGCAGTGCGGCCGAATGGCCATAGGCGCCGATGCAACGCGCCTCGGGAAAGCGGACATTGCCGCGCACCGCGGTGGCGATGCCGACCGGAATGCCATCGGCCTCCAGGAGCGGCCCCTGCTCGATATGCAGCTCGAGGAAGGACGTGACGAGCTTGGAGTCGAGCAGGGGTGCGATGGCCTCGCCCGTTCGCGGATATCCCAGGTGCCGGATGTGGTGCCGCAGCGACTTTCCGCTGTCGGATCTGACGAGCTCGCCGATCTCCTCCAGGGTCGACAGGCCGAGCATCAGCCGGCTTCCCAGATACGCCGTGCCGAACCAGGGGCTTTCCTCGCCGCGCATGGCCACGACGCGAAAGGGCCTGGCGCGATGGGCCGGATCGGCAGCTGACGCCGCGAGCACGGCAAGGCCTGCCGTAATGCCCGCGAGGCCGTCGTAGTTGCCGCCATGCGGCACCGAATCGAGATGCGAGCCGGTGGTGACGCAGGGCGTTGCAGGATCGACGCCGGGCAGCAGGACCTGAACGTTTCCGTACGCGTCGTTCAAGACCTGCAGGCCATGCCGCCGCGCGAAGGTGCGGACCCCGTCCGCGGCCGTCTCGTCGTTCCGGCTCCAGGCCGCGCGCGTGATTCCGGGGCTGTCCGCCGTCTCCCGCCCTATTCGCTCCAGGAGCTCCCAGACTTCGGCGATGCACGAATCGAGATGAGGATCGGGATTGGTCATCAAAGGCTCTCGGGTGTCGCCGATCCTACACCCGTCGCCAGCACCGTGATATCGTGCGTCGGAGTGAACCTGGTGAAGCCGTGTCGCGTGCGCATGTCCGCAGCAGGAGGAGGCTTCCATCAATCGAAGGACCATCGGAATCATGGTGACCATAGGCGTTGCGGCAGCTTCTCTCGCCGACACTTCGAGCGCACAGACGTCGCCGAAGAGTGCGGCCCTCGACGCGAACCTGCGCGCCGCAGTCGAGCGCAAGGACGTGCCGGGCGTCGTCGCGCTGGTCGTCGATCGTGACCGCGTGCTCTATCAGGGCGTGTTCGGCGTGGCGGATGTCGCGACCGGGCGTCCGCTCACCGCCGACGCGCTGTTTCGCATCGCCTCGATGACCAAACCGATCACGACGGTAGCCCTGATGCAGCTGGTCGAGCAGGGCCGGATCGGCCTCGACGACCCGGCCGAAAAATACCTGACGGAGCTTGCCGGGCTGAAGGTCTTCGACTCGTTCGACTCGGCGACCGGCGCCTACCGGCTCCGCCCGGCATCGCGGCCGGCGACCGTCCGGCACTTCCTGACGCACACGTCCGGATTGGCCTATCCGTTCACCAGCGCGACCTGGCGCGATTTCAAGCCGCGCGCGGGCGAGAGCTATCCGTTCGGTGGGCCGCTGCTGTTCGATCCTGGCGAGCGCTGGCATTACAGCACCAGCACCGATGTCGTCGGCAGGCTGGTCGAGGTGGTATCCGGCCAGAAGCTTGAGGACTATTTCCGCCAGCACATCTTTGCTCCGCTCAAGATGGACGACACGTCCTACAACGTGCCGGAGGCAAAGGGGCCGCGCCTCGCCGCGGCGCAGCAGCGGGCCGGCGAGCGCATGGACGGCGCTATCGAGCTGCAAGAGCCCCAGCCCGGGCTCGCCATTGCCGCGCCGATCGGTGGCGGCGGCCTCGCCTCGACCGCGGGCGACTACGGGCGCTTCGTGCGCATGCTGCTGAACGGCGGCGCGCTCGAGGGCGCGCGTGTGCTCAAGGCCGAGACGGTGGAGCTGATGGGCCAGAACCACATCGGCGCGGTCTCGGTCCGCGCGCTCAAGAGCGCGCTGCCGCGCAGCGCCGACTTCACTTTCATCGCCGACGGCCGCGACAAGTGGGGGCTGGGCTTCCTGATCACCGTCGACCAGGTGCCCGGCAAGCGCTCGCCCGGCAGCCTGAGCTGGGGCGGCATCAACAACACGTTCTTCTGGATCGATCCCACGCGCGGCATCGCGGGCGTGATCATGATGCAGTACCTGCCGTTCGCCGACGCCAAGGCCTTGGCCGTCTACGACGCGTTCGAGCGTGGCACCTATCGGCTCATCGCCGAGCGGTAGACGTCGGCCGGACGTGCCGGATCAGTACATCACGTCGCCGCCGTTGGGCGACAGGGTCGCGCCGACATAGAAGCCGCCGTCCGGACCGGCCAGCAGCAGCGCGGTCGCGGCGATCTCCTCGGGCCGGCCGAAGCGGCCGATCGGCAGCGCATCGATGAAGGCCTGGCGATCCTGCGGCGCCATGGTCGCGGTCAGGTCGGTGACGACGGGGCCGGGCGCGATGGCGTTGACGCGAACGCCTTTCGGCGTCGCTTCCCACGCCAGCGCGCGCGTGAACCCCATGATCGCCGCCTTGGCGGCGGAGTACGGCGCCGAATTCACCGCACCCTTCAGCCCGCGCTGCGAGGCGACGTTGATGATGCACCCCTGCCCGCGCGCCACCATCGCCGGGTAGACCGCCTGCGCCATGAAGAACATGCCCTTCAGGTGCACGGAGATGATCCGGTCGAACTCCTCCTCGGTATAGGCCTCGAACGGCTTGCGGATGTTGATGCCTGCATTGTTGAACAGGATGTCGATCGGCCCGAGCTCGCGCGCCGCCTGCTCGGCGAACGCCCGCCCAGCGGCGATATCGGCGACATCGACCGAGCGGTGCAGGGCGCGCCGGCCGAGCGCGCGGATCTCGTTGGCGGTTTCGTCGGCCTTGGCATCATCGTTCAGATGGCAAAAGGCAATATCCGCGCCCTCGCCGGCGAAGGCGAGCGCCGTGGCGCAGCCGATCCCCCGCGAGCCTCCGGTGATCAGCGCGATTTTTCCCGCAAGTTTCATGCTGTCCTCCCATGCCGCACACCATGGCCGTACGCCAAGTCCCCGTCAGCCATGATCGGTGCACAGGAGGCGTTCGCTCAGCGACGGATGCCCTCGAGTTCCGTCTTCGCCCAATCGATCACCTTCTTCTCCGGTTGACCGTTCACGATGCGCGCCACCATCCCCGGGATCATGGAGTGGCTCCAGATCAGCACGCCGTACTCCGGCGGGGCGCTCGAGCCGACGATGTAGTACTCGGCGTCATGGTGGGGGCGCACGGGATAATTGTAGAGCGTGCCCTTCGGCGGCTCGAGGTCGGCCCAGATCGGCAGATCGGCCATCGACAGGAAGGGCGGGATGTCATAGCCCGCCGCCGGAACGCTGAGCTTGCTGACGACCTCGCGCTGGCTGATGAACGCCAGCAGGTCTTTGGCCGCCGGCTTGTTCTGTGCCCATTGCCAGATGCCCCAGAAATAGGGGCGGTGAGGCACCAGTCGACCCGCCTTGCCCTTTGGATTCGGAAAATGCCAGGTGTCGGCCGCGATGGCCGGCGCATCGCGCTTGGCCACGGCCCAGGCGCTGGGCGGATTCCAGATCAGGGCCGCCGCGCCGGCAATGAAGGCCTTGTTGTTGGACGCGTCATCGTAGGCGATGGTCTCGCCCGGCAGGTAGGGGACGAAACGCTTGACGTAGTCGAGCACCTCGCGAACCGGATCGGAATCGACGGTGACGTTGCCCTTGCCATCGACGAGATGCGCCCCGAACGCACCGAACGTGGCGCCCCAGGTCTGGTTGGCGTCCGTGCTGTTGGCGCCGCAGCCGAGCGCGACCAGGTGGCCCCCCTTGCGGCACTGCTCGGCGATCTTCAGCTGCTTTTCGTACGTCCACTCCGCGGCGCCCTTGGTCTTCACGTCCTTGGCCGGATACCACTCGGTCACATCCTCGCCGGTGAATTTCTTGATCATGGAGATGCGGGCGCACGGCGGGAGGGGGGCCGAACCCCAGGCGACCGGCACGGCCAGCCATTTCCCACCCGACGTACCGAGGTATTCCACCGCCTTGCTGACCGGCCCGTACTGCTTGATCAGCGGCTCCACGACGTCGTTCACGGGCGTGAGCTTGTCGGCATACTGGTGGGCAGCCCACTGGTCGAAAGCCAGCACGTCGTGCCCGCTTCGTGCCTGCGCCTCGGCGGCCTGCGTCAGGATGATCTTGTTGCCGGCGGAGGGAATGAAGTCGATGGTCACCTCGACCTTGTTCTTGGCGGCCCACTCGTCGATCAGGCCCTTCATCACCGGATTGGCCGCCGGAACCCAGTGATCCCAGATGCCCATCGTCAGCTTGCCGGCCGCGGAGGCTGTCTGGACGTGCACCAGCGGCAAGGTGGCGCCAACGGCGCCTGCGGTGACCTTCAACGCTCGGCGACGCGTGATGCGACGGATACGTGACATGGGCTGCTCCTCCCTTGTGTACGCGTTCTCTACCTCTACTCTTTTGAGTTGAACTTGCGATGCCTGCGGCGGCTTCGTGCCGATCGAGGCTCGTCCGCCAATATACTGGCTTTGATCGCCTCTTGTCCCGCTCACAGCAGCCCGACACCAACTTGCCCTTGCAAAGTAACCCACCGAGCGGCATCCCGTGTCGGTCAACTTGGGAAGCCCCTACCGATGCCTCTGCTGCGTATGGCGGCTGGCGCAGTTGTCGCCTTCGGCCTCGACCGGCTTTCCAAGATCCTCGTCATTGACGGGCTCAATTTGGCGTCGGTCGGGGCAATCGACGTTCGATCGCCCTACTTGGTGTTCCAGATGGCCTGGAACAGGGGCGTCAATTTCGGGTTCTTGAGCGACCAGGACAGCCGGTGGGGGCTGGTGGTGGTCGCCCTTGTCGTCTCGCTGATGCTGGCGATATGGGGGCGCAACGAACCCGGCTGGACCCGCCCCTTGG
>Ga0310810_10012056_pt1 | contig 10135 bp, 6 predicted proteins | sample NCmetagenome_FD_207641 | JGI IMG/M metagenome (GOLD analysis project Ga0310810, IMG submission 207641) | Soil microbial communities from experimental microcosm in Duke University, North Carolina, United States - NC | ecosystem: Engineered > Artificial ecosystem > Soil microcosm > Unclassified ...
CACAGTCACAAACGACAGATCCGTACCGTCTGCTTTAATAATCTTTCGATCGGCGACTAATTCTATCTTCGCCGGTGCTTCGGCTGTTCGTACTTCTTTGGTGAGAACCATTTTGCCGTTTTTGCGAGACACCGCTCGCAGTGTTCCTTCTTCAAAGGGTACACGCCATGAAACATGCAGATCGTCGCCACTCTTTCGCTTCGTTCCGAGCGAGCGTCCGTTCAAGAAGAGTTCGACTTCATCGGCATTATTGAAGTAAGCCCATACATCGATGTTCTCGCCTTGCTTCCAATTCCAGTGAGGTAGCAGATGCAGCACGGGCGTCTGTGTCCACTCGCTCTGGTACATGTAATAGGTATCTTTCGGGAAACCCGCGAGATCGATAATGCCAAAGTACGAACTGATCGCCGGCCACGGATAAGGCGTCGGCTCGCCAATGTAATCCCAGCCAGTCCAAATAAACATACCCGACAAGAAATCGTACTTCTTCACAAGCTTCCACGTCTCTTCATGAGTCGATCCCCATGGGGCGCTGCAATTGTCATAGGCAGAACATGTGTAATCCGGATTGCCGTCTTTGAATGGCTCATCCCATTTCCTAGGCCAGCGCCTGATCTCGTCTGACGGCATGTCGTAACTGCCACGCGTGGACAGCGCGGACGTGGTTTCGGTAAGAATGATTGGTCTGTTTGGAAACATTTTTGGAAACTCGTGCATTTTCTGGTGCGCGTAGTTTGTGCCAACAAGGTCTAATCCACCGTCAGTTAGAAGACTGTTTTTCTCACTCACGAAGTTGCATGCCGACGTAACCGGCCGTGTAGAATCAAGCGCTTTGACGATCGAAGTGAGCTCGCGTCCAATCTTGCCCGCCTCCGGATTCGGCTCCCACTGCTCGGCAATTTCATTTCCGATGCTCCAGATAAAAACGCTCGGATGATTTCGATCGCGCAGGACCAGGTCTTCGAGATCACGCTTGTGCCACTCGTCCCAATCAAGGTGATAATCAAATTTAGTCTTCTCTTTCTTCCACATATCGAACGCTTCGTCCATCACAATGAAGCCCATTCGATCTGCAAGCTCGAGCAGCTCGGGGGCCGGCGGATTGTGCGATGTACGAATGCCGTTAACACCCATGTCTTTGAGCATCTCAAGCTGTCGCTCGAGCGCGCGCCTGTTTACTGCTGAGCCCAGCGAACCAAGGTCGTGATGATCACAAACGCCTCGAATCTTCACAGGCTTGCCGTTGAGAAAGAAGCCTCGTGTTACGTCGAAGTGGAAGGAACGAATTCCGAAATTGGTTTCGTAACGATCGGAAAACAAACCGTCAATTGGGTGACCGTTAAGTGTGACCAGCGAAACAGCCTTGTATAAGTAGGGTTGCTCTATCGACCAGAGTGTTGGCTGTACTACGTCGAATTCCTGAGTCACAACCTCCGCAACGCCACGTGCGATTTTTCTTGTCGTGGAGGAACGAGCGACTTCCTTGTTCTTCATGTCATAGACCCGCGTCGTGACGGTTACTGATGAGTCGGATGACGAATCGTTTTTTACAGTGGTTTGGATTTTGACTTTTGCATCTTGCCGCGTGATGTTAGGCGTTGTGATGTAGGTGCCCCAATGATCGACTCGCACAGGATTCGTAGTGGTAAGCCAAACGTTGCGATAAATTCCCGAGCCTGAATACCAGCGCGAATTTGGTTGTTGTGAGTTATCGACCTTAACCGCAATCACATTCTTCTGGCTGCCGAAGTTGAGGTATGGAGTTAACTCGTATTCAAACGAGCTGTAGCCGTACGGTCGCTTCCCAAGATAGTGCCCGTTGAGCCAGACCTCACTGTTTCGATACACGCCGTCGAAATCAACGAATACCAATTTACCTTTTGAAGCGATTGGCAAGGTGAACGTCTTTCTGTACCAGGCGAGACCACCGTTTAGTGCTCCACCACCTGTTCCTGCCGGACTCTTCTCGTCGAATGTGCCTTCGACACTCCAGTCGTGGGGCAAGTTGAGCGAGCGCCAATCTGAATCGTTGAGCTCAACGCGCTGAGCGTCTGCGACGTCTCCGAGATGAAAGCGCCAATCGTTGTTGAAGTTGACGGTGGCTTCGGGCCGTGGATTAGCGTTGATAGTGACTGGGAAGAAAACAAGCAGAAGAAAAAAGGAAAGACGTCGGTACAAGTTCTCACCTCGTTCAGGAAATTAGTTGCTTGGAAATAGAAGTGCACACTTCGTCAGGAGTGGAATGTTTATAGTCCGTACGAGACAGGAGCTGCCGCACTCCGTTAGGAGTGCAATGTCTGTAAGGAAAAGCCTTGTTATTCCGTGGATAAACATTGCACTCCTGACGGAGTGTGGAGCTCTCTTCACCAACATTCTATAAACATCGCACCCCTAACGGGGTGCAGACTTTTCACCTTGCTTGACGATTTGAATCGTTTTCTTCAACCTAAGATCAGCAGACGACGAGCCAATCATCAATTCGACTTGACCTGGTTCAACCTCAAATCGATGTGCATCAACGTTCCAGTAAGCTAACTGGTAGCATTCCAAGTTCAGCGTTACCCGTTTCGTTTCCCCCGCCCTGACTGCCACTCGACTAAACCCTTTCAGCTCCTTCAATGGCCTGTTCACTTTTGAATCTAAATGCTTCACATACAACTGAACGACTTCCTCACCGAGCCGCTGGCCAGTATTAGTAAGATCAAAACTTACCTGCACCTCACCAGTAGACTTCAATGTGTTTGAACTAAGCCGCAGGTTGGAATAACGAAACGTTGTATAACTCAACCCATACCCAAATGGATAGAGCGGTTCGTCTTTGAAATACATATATGTGCGGCCATGACGAATGTCGTAATCCATCATCGGCGGCAGTTGCTCTAACGATTTGGGCCAGGTCTGTACGAGTCGTCCGGCAGGGTTATAGTCACCAAATAAAACGTTGGCAAGTGCATTCCCCAGTTCCTGACTATTTTGCGCCATATGAAGAATTGCCGGCACGTGCTGCTGTGTCCAGTTGATCGCGTAGGGAAAGCTTGAAATGAGAACCACGATCGTTTTTGGATTTGCTGCGTAGACCTGCTTGATCAGTTCTTCCTGCTCGAGCGAAATTGACTGGCGATCAACCGCCTCCCTGCCCTCGCTGGGAACCGAAACCTTAGCCCACACGTCATCAAAACCTCCGTTTGGGTGATTGCCAACACAAACTATCGCTACATCTGAATCTCTGGCGATCTTAACCGCTTCTCCATTGTCGTTATTTGAAACGAAATTAACCTGCGCGTTAGATCCAAGTGCTGACTGGATGCCTTCGAGAGGCGTAACTCGATAAGGCGGAGTGCCGCTGTACCAATCGAGCAGGACTTCGTTTCCTCTCGGACCAATAACAGCGACAGACTTAGTTTTGAGTTTATCCAGAGGAAGAAGTCCGGATGAGTTCTTCAAAAGAACGATCGACTTCTGCGTCGCTAATCGAGCAATCGTTTTGTGCTTCTCCGTATCCCATGGATCAACTGCTTCCGAGCCGATCGTCGAGTACGACACTCGCGAAGGTGGATCCAACAGTCCAAGCTTGATCATCACCCGAAACACACCGCGAAGCGAACGATCAATATCCGACTCGGTCAACAATCCGTTTTGCAGCGCCCCGCGAACAGCATCCTGATACTTATCGAGAAACTGTCCAATACCAGCTTTCACTGACGTAGCCGCAGCGTGTTCCAAGTCTGGCGAGTAATGATTTGAGCGAACCAGGTTTGTCATTGCTCCGGCATCGGTGCAGATGATTCCATCCTGGCCCCATTCTTTTCGAGTGACATTTTCAAGGACCGGATTAACGGTCATTGGAACACCGTTCATCAAGTTGTAAGCGGCCATGTACGCACGCGACCCACCTTCGACCACGCCCATGCGAAACGGAACCGAGTAGTATTCGCGAAACAGACGCTCGTCGAAGTTTGAGGATGTCTTGTCGCGATCATTCTCATTGCTGTTCGCAAGAAAATGCTTCATCAGTGCGGCAGATCGCCAGTAGTTTGGATCATTACCCTGCAGGCCTTTAACGAACGCCACTACCATCGTCCCGTTGAAGTAAGAATCTTCACCGTAACACTCTTCAGTGCGTCCCCAACGTGGATCTCTGCCGAGATCTGCATTAGGCGAACGAATTACTATTCCACCCTGGTGATACCTGGTGCTTTGAAAGACGTAGCGGGCTTCGTAACTCTCGACTTCCGCAACCTGGCGCAATAGATCCGGATCCCACGTTTCTCCTAAACCGATGCCCTGAGGAAACGTCGTCGTCGGAATGGTCTTTGGTCTGCCCCAATTGCCCGGACCACCTTGTGTCAGACCGTGAATCCCTTCGACGTGCCCACTGGCTTTGATACCTAAACGAGGCACACTTGGATTTGTGCTGAGACATGCGATCTTTTCGTCGCGAGTCATTAACGAGAGAAGATTTTCAATCCGCTGTTCGGTGGGAAGATCGGGATTCTGAAAGAGGTATTGAACGTTGCTTTGCGCAGAGATGCGCGACTCGTCGAAAAGTAGTGGAAGAATTGCGGCGAGTAGTGTCAACCCAACGCACAGACTTCGCCAAGAGAGAAAACAATGCATGAGCATGTTCGGATTCGAAGGGTCTTCTCTGTGAATCTCAGTGTCTCGGTAACTCTGTGGTTAATGAGGCGCCTTAATAAACACAGAGGCACGGAGACACAGAGTTGCACAGAGAAAAACTATTTCCAGCCCTTACCTTCAGTGACCTTGATGTACTTATTGATCGGTAAGTCCGTGAGTTTATCGATCTGGCCGCTCGGCCATTTGATTTCAACACTGTCGATTTTTGTCGCTTGGCCTATGCCCAGAATCTCACGCGGATCATGTGAAGACAGATAGCTACCACCACTGGTCTTCCAGCGACTGCGTTTCACCCCGCCAGCTTCCCACGTAATGATCGCGCCGATAGCGCCTGGATTGCTCTTCGTCGCCACTAGTTGAAGTCCCAACCAGTTATTGCGATTGCCACCATCATTCCTAAGCAGGATCGGTGCTTCGCCGTTGTTGATTATTAACACATCGAGATCGCCATCGTTATCGTAGTCACCCACCGATAATCCACGCGCCGGCCACTCGCCTTTGAAAACGTCTCCTGACGTAGCAGTGACGTTCTTATACTTGCCGTTCACATTCTCGAACATTAGAAGCGGTTCTTTATACTTCACCTTCAACGACTGAATTTCAACCATGTCGTCTGGGTGACCGTTTGCGAGAATGAGATCCGGATCGCCATCGTTGTCGTAGTCGAAGAACTTCAGGCCCCAACCACTGAGGAGTCTCGTGGCTTGCCCAATCTCACCGGGTTTATCGATGAATGTTAGATCCTTCTGATTCTGATAGAGACTGAACAGCTCCTGATCGATGTTTGCGACAAAAAGATCTTGCCAGCCATCTCCGTCGTAATCAGCCGCGTCGACACCCATACCCGATCGCGGTGCACCTGAGTCGCTGTAGGCAACGCCTGCCAACAACGCCTCCTCTTCAAACTTGCCTTTGCCTTTGTTTATAAAAAGAAAGTTGGGTAGCGTGTCGTTCGCTACAAACAGATCTGGTAAACCATCGTGAACTTTCCTGCACCGTCGTTATGAAATAAATAGCTCGAGCGCGGTTTAAAGACGCGAGGCACGCAGTAGTAGCGCTTTCCAAGACGATTGTCGCCACAAAAGATCGTGCCCGTGCCGCTGTACTGCACAAAACTTGAAACGAAGAGATCCAGCTTTGCGTCGCCATCATAATCGAACCAGACTGCGCAGGTGGACCAGTTCGGAGCTGCAACGCCGGCCTTGTCAGTCACGTCTGTGAATGTGCCATTGCCGTTGTTATGAAACAACACGTTGCGACCGTAGTTGGTTACATACAGATCCTGCCAACCATCACCGTCGAAATCACCAGCGGCTGCACCCATCCCGAAGTCACCCATCTTTCCACAGGCGACTCCCGCTTTGTCAGTTACGTCGGTGAATGTGCCGTCATGGTTGTTGTGATAAAGCGCATTCTTCAGCGGGGTCTTGGGAGTGAAGAAATCTGACGGGCCGCTGTTCACGAGGTAAATATCCATCCAGCCATCGTTATCGTAATCGAAAAAAAGACCGCCACCTCCGCAAGTTTCCGGCAACTGACGAAGCTCTGAACGTCCGTTGTCATGTACCCAGGTGATTTTCGACTCGGAAGACGGAACGGCAACAAAGATTGGTTTCGGTGGTGACTGCGGGAACTGATTCTGTTGTCCTTGAGAGAGAACCGTATAACGCGTTGCCTCTGCTCCGACGGTTATGAATACTAAGAGTCCGATTAAGAAAAAGGATCGCATGCTTAATTCGGGTACTTTTCACCGGGCTTGACGATGCGAATATAGTGATCGGTGAACGTAAAATGAGCGGCCTTAATTTCTACTTTCGGCATGTGACATGAAACACAATCCTTCGTCGCCGTCGGACAAGCAGGTGCGCTGCCCTGAGCTACAGGTTGTCCTTTGAGAGCATGGCAAGCGAGACATCGTGCGTCGTAATAGGCTGGATCTTCTTTTAGCGGCTCATGCGGATTGTGGCAAGCGGTGCATCGGATATTTCGATCATCTGAGTAACATTTACTGTGAAAGATCCGATAGGGCTGAAATCGCACATTGTTGATTCCCTTGCTTCGCAAGAACGAGAACTCATCGATGCCTCTATGACAAGAGGCACAAAACTGTTGACTCTGCTCATCGCCGTCCAGTCGTCCCGGACTGAATACTGATTTGTATCCCGGTTCACCCGCTTTCACCGCGGTAACATGTCGCGCACCAGGTCCATGACAACTCTCACATCGAACACCGTGCGCAAGGTTTTCAAGCTGAAGCTTTTGTCCGCTGGTAGCTCCATTAGAGTGACAGCTGAAGCAACTAACAACCTCGTTCGGCGATATCAAACGGCCGAAGGCTTCCTCAAGCGATGACGGCACTCCACGAGGAGAGCCTACGGTGAAGTCAAGCCCCTTGTTCTCGTTATAAAAGCTAACGCGACTCTCGTAAAAATTCCCGTTGTGTCGTAACACATAAGTTTGGCCCATCCTCCCCTGACCAAAAGCATATTCGATTGGAACAGAAATACTGTCCTTTCCATCAGTCACGGAATAAAAGCTTTGGTTGCCCTGGCGTTTTATCTCGTATGAGTATGGACCGAGTTGCATTGTAAGCTTCGGATTTTCGGTCAGGACTTTGGAATCAGGGACGCGTTCCATCGCCAGCGCCATGCCGCTGTTCGAGAATGGAGCGAAGGCTTTTTTGTGACACTCACCACACGCCTGATCACCTATGAACTCAGTACCTGCAGCAACGCGGCGTGGATTCCATCTTTGCTGCACGCTCATCTGTCCACTGGCTTGCTGTGGACCAAAACTGAGTAAGGAGACGCTCAACACAAACAGAATGGCGGCAACTGTGATTAGAGCGACGCTCTTGAAACGTTTAGTCATCAGTTGTTGGGATCGATCGAATTACTCTACTGAGGATTTGGTTTTTCCGGATTCTCAGTCGGACTAGTTCCCGTCTGAGCAGCTTCATTTTTCTGGCTGTATTTTTCCTGAAGTTTTTTGAAAATGTCGCGTTCACGATCCGCGTCTTGCTTTCGCCCTGCTCGCGTGTAAGCTCGCGCAAGGGCAAAGTGCATCTCGGGGATCGAAGGTGCAAGTCGAACACCTTCTTCCAATTGATTGATTGATCGATCGAGCTGACCTAGTTCGAGCAGCACCCGACCCAGGACATTTCGCGCGGGATACATTTTTGGTGCAAGCTGTACGGCTTTTTCTGCCAGCGGCAACGCATCGTTGTACTCCCCACGTTTCAAGTACTCGAAAGCCATTTGTACCATGGCCGCTTGATGCGATGGTTGGAGCTCAAGAGCGCGCTTAAACTGGACTAACGCAGGATCCGCGTCCTGCCGCAAAAGAAAAACCCCAAATGAATAATGAACATTCGGATCATCTGGATAACGAGAAACAAGAGTGTCGAATGCTTTGCGGGCGTCGTCAGACTGACTCGCAGCCATACTGAGTCCCGCCTGGCCTGCCAACAGGACCTCGTCACGTTTGTCTGGCGGGATCTCGTTGGGTAGAAACGGCATGCGAAGAATCGTCAGTCCAAATGCCTCAACGATTTTGGGTCCGGCGTTTCCAGCCCGAAGAAATTCCTTCAGAATGTCGTAGGCAATTTCAAAGTACTCGAAACGAACGTACAAGAGCGCGGTGTGGTACCTGACTACGGACTCAAGTTCCTGGTTGCCATCGAAACCAAGGGACCGTGCCCGCTGCAACGCGACAACTGCCGGTTCATACTCGCGGGTTTGATACTGGCACAAACCAAGGAGCCCCCATGCCTGTCCTCGATTGGGTTCAAGCGCGAGCAAATTAAGAAAGGCATCTCTTCCCTGGGCATAAAGATCCTTTTCGTAATAGAGCGCTCCCAGATACCACCACCCATCAGGCCACTTCGGGCGGAGGCGGACCGCTTGGCTGTAGGCTTCAATTGCTTCATCTAACCTGCTAGCGATACGGGCTTCATCGCCAGCTTTTACTGCCTTGTCGAACTCAGCATTCACATCAACGGCTGATTTTGGGACCGGCTTGTCTCGTTTAGACGTAGATTGCCCCAACGCTGCCGACGTCGAAACGATCAGCAACATCGAAATAGGCAAAAACAAAGTCACTAAATTCTTCATTAAAGAGTTTGCTGTTTGCGACCTATAAATTGTCGGGAGGTTTAGTTGGGGCAGTTTGGTCGCCGCCTGGTTGTGCACCAGGTTGTTTAGCCTGTTGCTCGGCTGCCAGTTTTTGGACAGCAGCTTTTTCGCGATCCCCATCTTCCTTCCGATTGAGTCGATAGTAAACCGAAGCGAGTAAGACACGGGCTTCACTGAATTCAGGAAACTCCTTTGATACTCCTTCGAGCAATTGCAAGGCATCACTAAGTTTGCCAAGAGATACGTAAACCGCAGCCGTATGGTAACGCGCGTATTGGTCACGAGGTCTCAAACGAATTGCGCGCAACAGGTATTTGAGAGCGTCGTCATTCTGCCTGTCCTGGCGGAGTAACACCCCGGTAAATAGATTAGCGTCGAAATCATTTTGATTTTGATCTAGTTCCACCCGAAAAGCATCCTTCGCCTTTACCGTGTCTCCCATGCGCATAAGCGCTCTTCCGTACCATGCATGCAAAGTAGGCCATTTGGGATCCAATTGAATTGCGCGCTCAAACTCGCGAATCGCACCATGCCCATCATCTGCAAGTAACAGAATCGACCCGAGTAACAAGTGTGCCTGGGGCGAATCATCATCATGAAATACTTTGTCGACTAACTCCTGCCCGCGAGTTACCTGATCATCCCCAATTAGAGCGCTACCCAACAAGAATGCAACAGTTCGATTATTGGGATCAGCTTCCGCGAGCGGAGTTAGTGAATCGATTACTTGCTTATAGTTGCCAATCCGTACCTGGCAATCAGCTAAAAGCAACACAGCATTGGGACGTTGCGGCTGGTCTGCCGCGGCTGCGGCAAGGAACGTTGTAAACTCATCAGCTGCCTCAGCAACCAACGCGGCTTTGTAATAGGCAAGCGCAAGGTTGAATCGAATTGTTTGATTTCGATTATCCGTTTTTAATGCTTCTTTATATTGAGCGATGGCATCTTCATAACGCCCTAAACGGGAATATGCCGCGCCCAAATTTGATCTGACATCGACTCTTTCAGGGTGCGTGACGAGAATAGATTGGTAGCTGCGAATCGCGCCTTCAATGTCTCCAGCGCTGTGCATCGCCGTCGCGCGAGCGAAGGCTTCATCAACGTCGTTGGATCTGGTTTGACCAAACGTCGACTCCGCAACTGCGCAAATAGCACAAGCAAGGAGTATCAACAGCGACAGACATTTCTTATTTACCATTAACTGCTTCCAGAGACGGGACAACAATTGCGAAAAGTATACAATACGGGTGTGTTTGAATACCAAAGTAACCCGCTTTTTGGTCAAGTTAAGGGTTTGGTTTTGTTCTTAAACGCAATATACTTCGAATCACCCACTTCGTCATCGCGACGCGCTGCAGTCCGAT
>Ga0310810_10012058_pt1 | contig 10133 bp, 6 predicted proteins | sample NCmetagenome_FD_207641 | JGI IMG/M metagenome (GOLD analysis project Ga0310810, IMG submission 207641) | Soil microbial communities from experimental microcosm in Duke University, North Carolina, United States - NC | ecosystem: Engineered > Artificial ecosystem > Soil microcosm > Unclassified ...
TCGCAATGGCGCGCGACTCCGACCTGTCGGCACGCATCGTTCGGGTGCTGGCGGTCGCCGCAAATCGAGCGCCGATCACTCGCGCGCGCGTCGCGACGTCGACGGCAGCAGCCGCGGCGGTCGCGTGTGGCGTCGCGTTCCTGACCATGCCCGCTCTTGCGGCGGAAGTGCAGCTCTTGCCCGCGCGCGTACCGTCAGCCGTGCGCTCGATGCTGGATGATCCTGTCGACCAGTCGCGTTCGCCGGTCGGCGAGGTGCGCGTGATTGGGGCGTGGCCCGCACCGATCGAGACGCCCCACGTGTCGGAATATACGACCCCGCCCCTCTACAGCGATGACGCCCGCGCCCAACGCATCGAGGGCGTGGTCACCGTGCAGATTCACCTCGACGCCGCCGGCACCGTGGTCACGGCTCGGGTGACGTCGCATCTCGGATATGGCCTCGACGAGAACGCGCTCGTCGCCGTGCGTCACTGGCGATTCACACCGGCGCGTCTCCAGGAACGCGCGATTCCGGTCGATGCGGAAGTCGACGTGGCCTTCAGCCTGCGCAATGAAGCGCTCAACGAACTGATCGCCAACGACATGGCGACTCAGGTCGGTCCTGGAGTGACGCCGCCACGCGTCATCCGCACGCAGCGACCCGTGTCCGATCGCGGCGCCGGCGGTCGCGTCCTGCTCGATGTCGTGCTCGAGGAGGACGGGACGCCACGAATCGTCCGCATCCTCCGGTCCGGGGGCAGCGACCTTGACGCTGCGGCGGTGAGCGCGTTCGAGGCATGGCGGTTCAGTCCAGCGACAAAGGATGGGAAGCCGGTCAAGGTCCGCATGACCGCGGAGATCAGCGTCCATGGATAAGATTCGCAGTTCCGAGATCACGAGTCGTGCGGTGTACGTGAACCGCCGGGCGTTCATTCAGGCGTTCGTCTCGGCAGGGATCGGATTCTCCGCGACGGCCGCCGATGCGCAGGCTCCAGCGACGCACGGCCGGAAACTGACGACCACGCACAGCGATCTCAGCACGACCGAGCGGCCCAACACCTGGGAGCAGGTCACGACCTACAACAACTTCTATGAGTTCGGCACGGGCAAAGACGATCCGGCGCGCTACGCACCGCGATGGCGGCCGCGCGAGCCGTGGACGGTGCGTGTCGACGGCGCCTGCGCAAGGCCGGGGACGTTCACGCTCGACGACATCCTGAAAGGTCAGACGCTCGAGGATCGGATCTATCGCCATCGATGCGTCGAAGGCTGGTCGATGGTGATCCCGTGGGTCGGCTTCCCGCTCGCCAGCCTGGTCAACAAGGTACAGCCGACGTCGGCGGCAAAGTTCGTCGAGTTCACCACCCTGCACGATCCGGCCGCGATGCCCGGACAACGCGATGACGTTTTGGAGTGGCCGTACGTCGAGGGCCTGCGCCTGGACGAAGCGCTGCACCCGTTGACGATTCTCGCGGTCGGCGTCTACGGCGAAGCACTGCCGAACCAGAATGGCGCGCCGCTGCGCCTGGTCGTACCGTGGAAATACGGCTTCAAGGGCGCGAAGTCGATCGTGCGGATCCGCTTCGTCGACAAGGCGCCGACCACATCCTGGATGCGGAACTGGCCGCAGGCGTACGGCTTCTATTCAAACGTCAATCCGGCCGTCGATCATCCACGTCACAGCCAGGCCATGGAGGTGCGGTTGCCGGCGGCGACGCGCAGCATGCGCACGCAATTGTTCAACGGCTATGCCGATCAGGTCGCCAGTCTGTACAAGGGAATGGACCTGAAGCGGTTCTATTGATCCGAGTGTGCGGCCATGACGTCCGCGGTCTCGCGAAGGACAGGTCGGTGCGCTAGCGGATTTGAGGCTGCGGGTGTTCATGAGCGCCGGCGGCCACCAGGAGCTGCCCGAGGCGCTCGATGTCCGGCGGCTTCACGACGTGGTGGTCGAAACCGGCGGCGGCCGAGCGTTGCCGGTCGTACTCCTGTCCCCAGCCAGTGAGGGCAATGAGCAGGGGCTGCGCACCGGGTCCGCCTTCGGCGGAACCCGGCCTGCCGGCACCGCCGGACGCGCGAATCTGGCGCGCCACCTCGTAGCCGTCCATGCCAGGCATGCCGATGTCCACGAGGACCGCATCGGGAGCGAACGGGCCGATGGCGTCCAGCGCCGCGCGGCCGCTGTGGACCACGCGGACCGTCGCGCCTAGCCGCGCCAGCAGTTCGCCGAGCGTCTCGGCGGCGTCGGTGTTGTCGTCGACCACGAGGATCCGCTGGTGCGGAAACGGCGTCAGCGGTTTCCCGGCGGAATGCGCGACTGGCGCGTCGATCGTCGGGAGCTGGAGCACGAACTCGCTGCCGCGGCCGGGTCCTTCGCTGCGCGCCTCGATGCGGCCGTCGTGCATCGCGACCAGGCTCTTCACCAGCGTCAAGCCGATCCCCAGGCCGCCCTGCGCCCGGCGATTCGATCGATCGACCTGCGTGAACATGTCGAACACGGCGGCGAGCTGGTTCGCGGGAATGCCAATGCCGTTGTCACGGATCGAGACCAGGGCCACACCACGCTCCCGCGTCAATCGCAACACGATTCGACCGCCGGCGTCGGTGTATTTCGCCGCGTTCGTCAACAGGTTGATGAACACCTGCGTCAGGCGAACGCCGTCGCCGTGCACGATGACGCGCTCGGGCGGAAGGTCGATCGACAGGGTGTGGCTGGCGGCGTCGAGCAGCGGTCGCGTGCTCTCGATGGCCGTCTGGATGACGGTCACGAGATCGAGCGGCTCACGCCGGATTTCGATCAATCCGCGGGTAATGCGGGAGACCTCGAGCAGGTCGTCGACCAGCCGGACGAGATGCCGAATCTGTCGTTCCATCACCGTGCTGACACGGGTGACGACCGGGTCGTTCAGCCCCGAGGTCTTGAGGAGCTGTGTTGCCGTCAGGAGCGGCGACAGCGGGTTGCGCAGCTCGTGTCCGAGCGTCGCGAGGAATTCGTCCTTCCGCTGGTCCGCTTCCCGCAGCGCGGCTTCCGACGCCGCGCGCCGCTCGAGGTGTTCCCGAATCTGGTACTGGCGCTCGCGCGCACGAAGCGCCGTGCGGACCGTGCTGACCAGCGTGGCGACGCGCATCGGTCGCTCGAGCAGCGTCACATTGCCGAGCGTGCGCACGGCCTCGGCCGATTCCTCCGAGTCCGCACCCGGCCGCGTCAGGATCAGAATCGGCACATCCGACCATGGTGGCTGCTGCGCCAGCAACCGCCGCAGCGCCGTCTTGTCACGAACCGACGCGATTTCCTCCGGCAGCAGCAGCGCGCCGACGCCCACTACCATCTCGCGCAGCAACTGGCCGAAGCTGCGGCACACGTCGACGCGGATTCCGAGCGGCGAGAGCATGGCCTGCGCCGTCGCGCCATCCTTGGTGGTGCCGGCCAGGAACAACAGACGACGATCCGGTCCGGAATCGGCTGCGGTCATGCGCCCCCGCGCTCCAGGGGAGCGCTCACGTCGTATTCGGGGACGCCTGTCAGGACGCCCCTGAAATCGCGCAGCGGTTCGCCGACGGTAATCCCGCCGTCATCGAGCCTGAATTCGCGCAGCGTGCGCTCGTGACGGCTGCCGCGCTTCTTCATCACCGAGATCGCCTGACGCACCTCGCCGCGATGCTCGAAGTAGCGCATCAACACCACGGCGTCGGCCAGATAACTGGCATCCACCGGCGTCGTCATCTGACTGCCGATCAAACCCTGCTGCGCCCCGACGAGGATCGTCGCCACGCCCATCTGCCCGAGGTACATCAACAGCTCGTGCAACTGAATCGTCAGGTACCGCTCGGCCGGCATCGCGTTCAAATAGCCGTTGAGACTGTCGATGATAACGACCTTCGCGCCGTGCGTGCTGATGGCGGCGCGGATCAGATGAATCAATTCGCCCGGCGTGAGCTCGGCGGGATCGACCTGCTGCAGCGACACGATCCCCGACTCGACATGGCGCGCGAGATCGACGTTCAAATGCTCGCACCGCAGCAGCAGCGTGGATGGACTCTCGTCGAACACGAACAGCGCCGACGGCTCGCCGCGTGCCGCCGCGGCGGCGGCGAACTGAGCCGCGAGCGTGGACTTACCGGTGCCGGCGGCGCCGAGGATGAGCGTGCTCGTGCCCTCCTCGATGCCGCCGCCCAGCAGCGCGTCCAGCTCGGTGATTTCGCTGGCGAGCTTGCGCCGGATCACCCGCTGCCGGTGCTCGGCCGCCACCAGGCGGGGAAACACGACGAGACCGCCGCGATTGATCCGGAAATCATGGAAACCGCCGCGGAAGTTCACGCCGCGGTACTTCAGCACGCGCAGGCGGCGGCGTTCGGCACCGTACTCCGGATGCAGCACCTCGAGCAGCACGACGCCGTGCGCGATACTCCGCATCTGCAGATCGTGATCGGTGGCCGTCATGTCGTCGAGCAGCATCACCGTACAGTCACGAGTCGCGAAAAACTGCTTCAGGGCAAGAATCTGGCGGCGGTAGCGCAAGGCATTGCCGGCGACGAGGCGCAACTCCGACAAGGAGTCGAACACCACGCGCGATGGCCTCAACCGCTCGACGTCGCCGAGGATCGACTTGATGGTGGCCGCCAACTCGATCTCCGACGGATGAAAAAGCGTGTTCTGTTCGTCGGCGTCGAGGGCGCCTTCGGCAGGGGCAAGCTCACGGATGTTGATGCCGTCAAGCGACCAGCCGTGCGATCCGGCCACCGCGCCGAGCTCTTCGGCGGTTTCCGACAACGTCACGTACAGGACCGGCTCACCCGCCTTCACGCCTTCCAGGAGAAACTGCATGGCCAGCGTCGTCTTGCCGGACCCCGGAACGCCCTCGACCAGATAAAGGCGGCGGCGGACGAAGCCGCCGGCGAGGATGTCATCGAGTCCGTCGATTCCGGATGAAGCGACCGAAACATCGCCGGTCTCCGCGTGCGGCACGCAACGCTCCTTGGCTCATCGCAATCCGATCCTCGAGTTTGAGGCAGCGCGACGCGCGGTGCGGTCACTATAACTCTTCGTTCGTGAGGCCTGACGGTGGCCGCGGCCGAGGTTGCCAGAACGACGCCGCTGACGGAAAGACGGAACCTGATGTGCGCGTCAGCGATTCGCGCGGCTCGCGGTAGGACGATGGCGATCGGTCCGCGCCGCGCTGGCCTGGCGCTTACGAGGGATCACACGACCGCCAACGAATACCGCGAGGTGCTGACCGGTCAGCGTCGAGTTCGCCGCCACGAGATCCGCCGGCGTGCCCTCGAACACGATCCGTCCGCCGTCGTGACCCGCGCCCGGCCCGAGGTCGATGATCCAGTCGGCATGGGCCATCACCGCCTGATGGTGTTCGATCACGATCACCGACTTGCCGGAGTCGACGAGTCGATCGAGCAGCCCGAGCAACTGCTGGAGGTCGGCCAGGTGCAGTCCCGACGTCGGCTCGTCGAGGACGTAGATGCCACCGTCGCTCCCCATGTGCGTGGCCAGCTTGAGCCGCTGGCGTTCGCCACCAGAGAGCGTGGTGAGCGGCTGACCGAGCCGGACATATCCGAGTCCCACATCGGCCATGCGCTGCAGGATGGCGTGCGCGGCCGGCGTCCTCGCCTTGCCGCTGCCCAAGAAACCGAGCGCCTCGTCCACTGGCAGGTCGAGTACCTCAGCGATGTTGAGGCCGCCGAATCGATATTCGAGCACCGACGCCTGGAATCGCCGACCTTCACAGTCCTCACACAGTGTCGACACGCCAGCCACCATCGCGAGATCCATGTAGATCACGCCGGCGCCATTGCACGTCGGACACGCACCCTCGGAATTGGCGCTGAACAAGGCAGCCTTGACGCCATTCGCCTTCGCGAACGCGGTGCGGATCGGATCGAGCAGGCCTGTGTACGTCGCGGGATTGCTGCGCCGTGAGCCGCGGATGGCGGTCTGGTCCACCGAGACGACGCCGTCGCGGCCGGTCACCGACCCATGAATCAGCGAGCTCTTGCCCGATCCCGCCACGCCGGTGAGCACCACGAGCACGCCGAGCGGAATGTCGACGTTGACGTTCTTGAGATTGTGCGTGCTCGCCCCGCGCACTTTCATCACGCCCGACGGCCTCCGCACCGACGACTTCAGCGTGGCGCGATCATTGAGGTGACGACCGGTGAGCGTGCCGCTGGCTCGCAACCCGTCGACCGTTCCGGCGAACACGACGTCGCCGCCGGACGTCCCTGCGCCCGGGCCGAGATCGACGACGTGATCGGCCAGCTCGATGGTGTCAGGCGTGTGCTCGACCACGAGCACGGTGTTGCCCTTGTCGCGAAGCCGCAGCAGCAGGTCGTTCATGCGCTGCACGTCATGCGGGTGCAGCCCGATCGTCGGCTCGTCGAACACGTAGGTGACGTCGGTCAATGACGATCCGAGATGCCGGATCATCTTGGTGCGCTGCGCTTCGCCGCCCGACAGCGTGCCCGATGGCCGATCGAGGCTCAGATATCCGAGGCCGATCTCCACGAACGACTCGAGCGTCTCCCGCAGCGTCGTCAACAGCGGCGCCACGGACGGTTCCTTCAGCCCGCGGATCCACTCGGCAAGGTCGTTGATCTGCATCGCACAGACGTCGGCGATGTTCTTTCCGGCAATTGTCGAAGAGCGCGCGGCCTCATTGAGCCTTGTGCCGCCGCACTCGGGACACACCGAGAACGTGACCGCACGCTCGACGAACGCACGGTTGTGCGGCTGCAGCGCGTCGACGTCCTTCGACAGAAACGACTTCTTGATCCGCGGGACCAGGCCTTCGTAGGTGAGATTGATGTTGTTGAACCTGACCCGGGTCGGCTCCTCGTACAGGAACTTGTGCCGCTCCGCCTTCGTGAACCTGCGGATCGGCTTGTCCGGGTCGATTCCGGCCGCCGCGAACATCCGGACGTTCCAGCCGTCGGCTGTGTAGCCCGGAATCGTCAGCGCTCCCTCGTTGAGCGACTTGCTGTCGTCGAACAGCTGCGAGAGATCGATGTCGTTGATCGATCCCATCCCTTCACATCGCGGGCACATGCCGCCCTGGTAGACGACCTCGCGGACGACGACGCGCCTGCCCTCGCCCTTCTCCACGTTCATGGCGCCGCTCGCTTTGCGCGTCGGGACGTTGAACGAGTACGCGGTCGACGGACCGATCGATGGCCTGGCCAACCGGCTGAAGAGCACGCGCAGCATCGCGTTGGCGTCGGTCACGGTGCCGACGGTCGAACGGGAATTGGCGCCCATCCGCTCCTGGTCGACGATGATCGCGGTCGTCAGCCCCTCGAGGACGTCGATTTCGGGGCGCGCCAGCGTCGGCATGAATCCCTGCACGAAGGCGCTGTAGGTCTCGTTGATCAGCCGCTGCGATTCCGCCGCGATCGTGCCGAAGACGAGCGACGACTTGCCCGACCCCGACACGCCGGTGAACACCGTCAGCCGCCGTTTCGGGATGTCGAGGCTGACGTCCTTCAGGTTGTTCTCGCGCGCTCCCCGGACACGAATGACGTCGTGCCGGTCGGCCGCGTGCCGGGTGGATGAGCCCATGCGCGCGATCATGTCATCGATCGGGAGGAATGCAGGGGCCCGGCGTTCCACCGGAGAGACCGCCGCGAAAAGGATAGCCACGACGGCACGACGGCAAGCGACGGCCACGACGGGTTCAATGTTGCCTGAACCTGTCGTCGTGACCGTCGTGAGCGTCGTGTTCGTCGGGTGTCGTTTGTGACTAGAAAACGCGGATGGGGACTTCCGCCGGGGCGGTGAGCAGTTTCTTCAGCTGATCGTCGACCTTGCACAGCGTGACCGACGCGCCGGCCATCTCGAGCGACGTGCAGTACTCGCCAACATAGCTGCGCCACACGTTCAGGCCGCGCTTCTGCACCTGCTCGTGGGCGCGCGCGTACAGCACGTACAGCTCGGAGATCGGCGTGCCGCCGAGACCGTTCACCATCAGCGCGACTTCGTCGCCGTTGCCGAACGCCGGCGCCGACGTGCCGCCGTCAGCGGTCGGCTTGCGATCGGCGGCGATCGCTTCGACCATCTCGTCGACGATCTCGTTGGCGCTCACGAACTTCTTGCGGGCACGGCCGGGTTCGCCATGAATGCCGACGCCCATTTCCATCTCGTCTTCGGCGAGCGTGAAGATCGGCGTGCCCTTTGCCGGCGGCGTGCAACCGGTCAGCGCCATGCCCATCGATCGCGTCGCCGCGTTCACCCGCTGCCCAAGCGCGATCAGATCGTCGAGCGACGCGCCGGTCTCGGACGCGGCGCCGAGCGCCTTGATCACGAAGAAGTTGCCGGCCACACCGCGCCGGCCCACCGTATACGTACTGTTCTGCACCGCCACGTCATCGTCCACGAACAGCGTCTTCACCGTGATGCCTTCGGCGTCGAGCATCTCGGTGGCCATCTCGAAGGCCATCCGATCGCCGCTGTAGTTGTTGACGATGTGCAGGATGCCCTTCGGCGAGTTGAGCAGCTTCGACGCGCCGACGACGTAGTCCATCGGCGGGGCGGCAAAGACGTCGCCGGGGCAGGCGCCATCGAGCATGCCGCGGCCGACGATCATGACGTGCGCCGGCTCGTGCCCCGAGCCTGACCCCTGGATGATCGAGACCTTGTCGGCGCGCGGCGCATCCGTGCGCATGATCAGGTTGAACTCCGGGACGTACTTGATGGTGTCGGGATTGGCGAGCGCAATTCCCTTCAGCATCTCGGGCACGAACCGCTTCGGATCGTTCACGAACTTCTTCATTAGACGCCCCTCTCCGCAACGGAAATCGGCCGGGACCACGCGTCCGCGAGGGCCTCGGCCATCATGGCAACGGCCACCGAACCGGCATCATAGGTGCCGCAACTGCGCTCGCCGGTGTACGAGGCGCGTCCACGCTTGGCCACCCACGGCTTGATCTCTTCGGTCTTCTCACGGGCGGTCACGCTCGCGGCCTGCAGCGCCGCGGCCGTGCCACCGCCGGCGCGCGCCACCTGAGCGAACGCTTCCCATGCCGGTACGAAAGCGTCGAGGAGGGTCTTGTCGCCAAGATCGGACTGGCCGCGCTTCTTCATGCCTTCGGTCGCCGACGTCAGCATCGCCACGATGTCGTCGATCGTCAGCTCGGTCTTCGTCCCGGCGGCGACGCTGGCCCGCAGGAATGCGGTGCCCCAAATCGCGCCCGATACCCCGCCGACGCGGCTGGCAATCGTGGTGGCGACACCCTTGAGGAGCGAACCCGGCGTCGAGTGATCGAGCGCGTCCCACTGCTCCATCACCTTCGAGAAACCGGAGGCGAGCGAAATGCCGAAGTCACCGTCGCCGCACACGCCATCGAGATCGGCAAAATACTTTTCGTTGCCGATCGCGACGTCGGCAATCGTCCGGATGAACAGCTCGGTAGCGTCAATGCTGGACATGGGTACCTCCGGGCGGGCAGCGCAGCTTCAATGAGTCGAGACGCTGGTCAGAACAGCGTCGATATCGTCGATGGTGATCACGTCCGACGGCCGCGCCGACGAACGGTTCGCGGCCACCGTCGCGCGCTCGCCATCCGGATCGCCAAGACTCGAGACGACCAGCGCCGCTTCCGAAAAGTCTTCGTTCTGCGTCAGCGCGTTGTAGGTGACGACGCACGCCATGCCGGCGGCATCGGCGGCGCGCAGGCCGTTCCGCGAATCCTCGACGACGACGCAGTCGCCGTGGGCGAGGTGAAGGTGATCGGCCGCGTAGTTGTAAATGTCCGGCGCAGGCTTCTTCGCCTTGACGATATCGCCCGCGAAGACGCCGGCAAAGCGGCGGGCGAGGTCGCGTCCGACCACGGCGTCGAGTACCGCTTCGACCGAGGCCTGCGCCGAGGTCGAGCAGACCGCCAGCGTCCAGCCGCGCTCCAGCGCGTCGCGTGTGATGCGCTTGACGCCGGGACGGCCCGGCAGTGCGCCCGACATCACGAGCTCCTTGAAGATCTCGCTCTTGCGCTTGTGCCAGCCGGCCACGATCGCGAGCCACGCGTCTTCCGAATCGGGCACGGCGAACGCGGCGCGGAAGTCGGCGTCACGCGCCAGGCTGGCGATGCGCTCCTTGCCGCCGCCGATCTTCAACTTCTCGGCATACTGCTCGACCGTCCATTGCCAGTTGA
>Ga0310810_10012059_pt1 | contig 10133 bp, 5 predicted proteins | sample NCmetagenome_FD_207641 | JGI IMG/M metagenome (GOLD analysis project Ga0310810, IMG submission 207641) | Soil microbial communities from experimental microcosm in Duke University, North Carolina, United States - NC | ecosystem: Engineered > Artificial ecosystem > Soil microcosm > Unclassified ...
CTTCCTGACCTTTTCGCGCCTCGAGCGCCGCGAACAGCGCTTCGACCTGCAGCCGATCTCGCCGGCGGCGGTGGTTGACGCGGCTGTCAGCGCCGTTCGCGAGCGCCTGCCCGCATCGTGTCAGCTCGAGGTCGATGTCGATTCGCAACTGCCGGCGGTGCTGGCGGATCGCGAGCGCCTCGTGACCGCGTTGATCAACCTGCTCGACAACGCACTGAAGTATTCGCCGGGAGAGCAGCGCATCACCATGACGGCGCGTCGAGCGGGGGCGGCGATGGTGGCATTCGCGGTGACCGACAACGGCATCGGCATCGCGCCGCGCGAGCACCGCCGGATCTTCCACCGCTTCTACCGCGTGGATCAGCGGCTGTCACGCGAGACCAGCGGCGTCGGCCTCGGCCTCAGCATCGTCGAGCTGATTGCGCGCGGCCACGGCGGCGAAGTCACGGTGCGGAGTCAGCCGGGCGCGGGCAGCACGTTCACGCTCACCGTCCGGCGCGCCGGAGCGGCCGCATGACGCTCCCGCACGCGCCAGGGAAGGCGCGGATTCTCCTGATCGAAGACGAACCGGCACTCGTTCGCGGGCTGTCGGATGCGCTGAGGGCGAACGGCTTCGAGGTCGAGCCGGCCGCCGATGGTCAGTCCGGCCTCGACCTCGCGCTGCGCGGCCATGCCGACCTGATCGTGCTCGACGTGATGTTGCCGAAGATCAACGGCTACGAGATTTGCCGCGCGGTTCGCGAACACGGTCTGGACGTGCCGATCGTGATGCTGACCGCACGCGGCCAGGAACGCGACGTGATCCTCGGCCTCGATCTCGGCGCCGACGACTACATCACCAAGCCGTTCCGCACCGGCGAGTTGGTCGCGCGGCTGCGGGCGTTCCTCCGCCGCCGGCGCGCGCCCGAGACGACGGTGACGTTCGGCGATTGTGCCGTCGATCTCGTCGCGCGCAAGGTGCGGCGCGACGGCGCCGAGGTGGAACTGACGGCGAAGGAGTTCGCGCTGCTGGCGTATTTCGCGAGCCGGCCCGGGTGCGCGCTCTCACGCGACGTCATTCTCGGCGCGGTGTGGGGCAGCAGCGTGTTCGTCACGCCACGCAGCGTCGATCGCTGTGTCACCACGCTGCGCGCGAAGGTCGAGCCGAACCCCCACGAGCCGGTGTTCATTCAGACGATCCGGGATATCGGCTACCGGTTCGAGCCGGGAGGCAGTGCGTAAGATCCGGAGAAGGCCGACCTGCAGGTCGGCCTCTACGGGGCCGCGAGTTCCGACTCCCGCCGCGTCGTGGGGGCGTGGCGGGGAGAGCGTGCGGGGTGTCTCCGCTACTTCCGCGTCTCCGGCACCAGCGTGACCTTCACATAGTGCGACGTATCGAGATACATCTGCGCCGCGTCGCGAATGGCCGGCTGCGTGATCTGGTTGTAGAACTTGTCGAGACTGAACGCCTCGGCCGGATCCTCGCCGAAGTCGTACTTGTACGCGAGCTGGTTGAGCAGGAAGCCGTTGTCGCGGCTGTTCGTTTCCAGGTCGCGCAGCAGCGCCGACTTCACGTCGGACGTCTGCGCACGGCTCGGACCGGTCATCTTGTACTGGTCGATGTCCTTGAACAGTTGCGCGATCAGTGCGTCCATCCGCGCGGGGTCGCACGCGAAGTTGATCGTGATGTCGTAATGCCCGTACGGCCGCTCCTCGAAGTCCGGGCGCACGCTGACGCCGTAGGTTCCGCCGAGATCCTCGCGCAGCGTCCGCTGCAGGTTGCCTTCGAGTCCCTCCGCCATGGCGCGAATCAGCACGCGGTGCGTCTGGTCGTTGTCGAACTGACCGCTGAACACCACGCTCACTTCGCTGCGCGGATCGAGCCCCTTGACCACCTGCTTGTCGACGATGCCGGCCGGCGGCCGGATGCCGACGTCGCGCGCGGTTTCGTGGCGGCCGGTTGCGGGAAGCCCGCCGATGTAGCGTTCGACCAGCGGCTTGAACGTGGCCGGGTCGATGTTGCCGACGAACAGGAACGTGAAATCGCCCGCGTCGGCGAACCGATCCTTGTAGAACGCGTACGACTTCGCCAGGTTCAACTGCGGCAGTTGCGCCAGGCTGAGCGATTTGGCGCGCGGGTTCCCCTGGCTCACCGCCTCTTCCACCGCGGTATCGAAGGCGACATCCGGCTGCGCCTCGCGGTTCTGCAGCGTGGCCTGCAGTTGCCGGACGAACGTCGCGAACGCCTCCTGGTCGGCACGCGGCTCCGTGAACGTCATGTACAGCAGTTGGAACATCGTCTCGAGATCGCCGCGTGACGATCCGCCGCGCACGCCCTCGCCGGTGTCGGTGATTTCAGGCCGGACGTAGGCCGTCTTGCCGGCCAGCTTCTTCTCGAGCGTGCTCTCGTTCAATTTGCCGAGGCCGCTGCGCCCGATCACCGACACCGCGGTTTCGGCGGGAACGAAGTCCTGATCGCTGGCCATCGAGAGTCCACCAGGGCTGAACGCGCGGAACAGGATCTCGTCCTGCTTGTTGGTCGTCGGCCGCAGCACCACGCGCGCGCCGTTCGAGAGCTCCCATTCCGTGATGCCGAGCGCGTCGCGCGTGGTCTCCTTGACGACGCGGCCCGCGGTCGGCGTCGTGTCGAGCAGCGGCAGCGTGGTGATCGTGTCCACGTACGCCGTCACCGGGGCGGTCGTGCCCGCCTTGATTGCGGCGGCCATCTTCGCTTCGGTCGGCATGACGATGCCCGGCTTCTGTGGTCCCGTGATCGCGACGACGCGGCTGTGGTCGGGCATCCAGGTCTTCGCGAGCGCGTTGACTTCGGCGAGCGTGATCTCGGGGACGAAGCGCTGGTGCAGCCCGTACTCGTACGGGATGCCGGGGATCGGTTCCTTCTGCAGGAAGTTGCGGATGTATTCGTCGGCCAGGGTGTCCGACTCCCACGTGTCTTCCTCGACCATCGCCCGTTCGAGGAACAACCGGAGGTTCAGCTTTTCCCGATCCAGCTCGGTGGCGGTGAAGCCGAAGCGATTCACACGCTCCATTTCCTGGAACAGCGCCGTCAGCCCTTTCTCGACGCCGTTATCGGGCACGATCGCGTTCAGCGACGTCACTTCCGCCGTGTGCACGAACATGCTGCGCGACGTTTCGGCGGCGAGGAACGGCGGGTCCTGTTTGTGTGCCAGTTCGTCGAATCGCGCCGAGAGCATCCCCGAGAACAGCCGTTCCACCAGCGACTGCCGGTACGACTGCACCGTCGTCTGGTCGCGGAATGCCATCTTGTTGATGACGCTGACCGACGTCACCGTCGCTTCGGGATCGGTGGCGACGGTGTACAGGGTCCCCGGGTGATCGGGGACGGGGTAGTCGAGCCGCGGCCGCTCATTCGCCGGGCGCGGGATGTTCTCGAAGTGCGCCTTGATCAGGCGCTCGACCGTCGGCACGTCGAAGTCGCCGACGGCGATCACGGCCATCAGGTCCGGCCGGTACCAGTCGTTGTAGAAGCGCTTCAACTGGGGCAGCGTGAACGAGCGGAGCGTTTCAGGCGTCCCGATCGGCAGCCGGTCCGCATAGCGCGATCCCTTGAGCAGTACGGGGAACTGCTTGTCGCGCATGCGCTCGTCGGCGCCGAGGCCGAGCCGCCACTCCTCGAGGACGACGCCACGTTCCTTGTCCACTTCGTCCGGGGGAAACGTCACGCCGTGGGCCCAGTCCTCCATCACGAGGAGCGCGCGATCGATGACGGCGGCGTTCTCGGTCGGAATCTGGAGCTGGTAGACGGTTTCGTCGAAGCCGGTGTGCGCGTTGACGTGCGCGCCGAAGCGCATGCCGATCGCCTGCATGAACGAGATGATCTCGTTGCCGGGAAAGTGCACCGACCCGTTGAAGGCCATGTGCTCGACCATGTGCGCGAGCCCGCGCTGGTCGTCGTCTTCGAGGATGGAGCCGGCGTTGACGGCCAGCCGCAGTTCGGCGCGATTCCGCGGCGATTTGTTGGCGCGGATGTAATAGCGGAGCCCGTTCGACAGGGTGCCGGTGGTGATGCGCGGATCGACGGGCACCTGCGCGGTCAGGGGGATGGAGAGCGCCGCTTTGGGATCCGGCCGGGGGCCCTGGGCGGCGGCGGGCGCCTGCTGGCCGGCCAGCATGAAGGACCGGCCCGGCCATCCGAGCACAGCCACAAGCAGCAGAAGCACACGAATACGGCGGGAAACGGTCATATCAGTCCTTTTTGGCGATACCAACGGCGCAAGTAATGAGCATACCAATGCGCTAACCCCACGGGGACAAAAGAGTTCTTGACTCCTGCGACAGGTCCGACAGAATTACGACGCACGTTTTTGTACGCAATGTACCTGAGCTCATAGCGACGGGGGCTTCGTGAACTCGAGATCTTTCATAGCAGTGTCTGCGGCGACTCTCTGGGTTGCCGCCATTTACGGCCAAACCGCCCAACCGGCTGCGAAGAAGCCGGCCACCGCCCGGGTCGCGACGGCCCAGGCGCCGACACCGACATCACGCGTCGCGGCTGCAACGCCCGCTCCCGATCTCGCGGGCGCCCGCGCGGTGATGGATAAGTATTGCGTCACCTGCCACAACGGCCGCGCGAAAACCGCGGGCCTCGAGCTCGACTCCTTCGATCTGGCCAAGTTGAAGGATCACGCCGAGCTCGGGGAAAAGATCATCCTGAAGCTGCGCTCCGGGATGATGCCGCCGCAGGGGGCACAGCGGCCCGACGCGGCGACGGTGACCACGCTGATCTCCGCGCTCGAGAACGAGCTCGATCGCAATGCGCCCCCGTTCCTTGAAGCGCCTGGTCTGCATCGCCTCAATCGCACGGAGTATACGAACGCGATTCGCGATCTGCTGAACCTGCAGGTGGACGCGTCCAAGTTCCTGCCGGGCGACGACTCGACGCGCGGCTTCGACAACCAGGCCGCGGCGCTGACGATGTCACCGGCGCTGATGGAGGCCTATCTCTCAGCGGCCGGCAAGATCGCGCGGCTCGCCATCGGCGAGTCGGCGGCGGCGCAGCAGAAGGTCTTCGACGTGCCGCCGGACACGGCGCAGAACTATCACGTCGAGGGGCTGCCGTTCGGCACGCGCGGCGGCATCCTGATTCCGTACGAGTTCCCGACCGACGGTGAGTACTCGTTCAACGTCAAGGGCGTGACCGGCTACTTCCAGGCGGTGCTCGGTCAGGTCACGGGTGAGAAGGCCCAGGTCACCATCGACGGCGAACTGGTGCACGTGTTCGACTGGGATCGCGACATCAAGCCGACCACCGGCAACGGCAAGTCGACGCCGCCGATCGCGATCAAAGCGGGCCTGCACAACGTCGGCGTCTCCTTCCTGGCCACCAACGACATCCCGGGGCAGGAGCTGAACCGGCCGTTCCAGCGCACCATGAACACGCCGGGGTCGATCCCGGGGTTCCAGTTCTACCCGCACATCGGCCAGGTGGTCATCGAGGGCCCGTACAACCCGAACGCGGCCACCGACACGGCGAGCCGCAAGAAGATCTTCGTCTGCCATCCGGCGACGCCGCGTGAGGACGACGCCTGCGCGCGGCAGATCGTGTCGTCGCTCGTCAAGCACGCGTATCGCCGTCCGGCGAGCCGTGCCGATCTCGACACGGTGATGGAGTTCTACAAGGCGGGGCGCGCCGACAACGGCACCTTCGACGACGGCATCGAGGCGGCGCTGCAGCGCATTCTCGCCGACGTGCAGTTCATCTACCGCGGCGAGGTCGAGCCGGTGACGCTGGCGGCGGGCAAGAGCTATCGCATCAGCGACATCGACCTGGCGTCGCGGCTTTCGTTCTTCCTGTGGAGCAGCATTCCGGACGATGAGCTGATCGACGCGGCGGCGCAGAACCGCCTGCACGATCCGATCGTGCTCGAGAAGGAAGTCAAGCGCATGCTCGCCGACCAGAAGTCGGAGGCGCTCGTCGCCAACTTCACCGGCCAGTGGCTCAGCGTCCGCTCGCTGGAAACCAGCGAGCCGACGGTCAACCTGTTCCCCGACTTCGACGACAACCTGCGCGACGCGATGCAGAAGGAGATCGAGCTCTTCTTCGGCAGCGTCGTGCACGAGGATCGCAGCGTGGTCGACCTGCTCGACGCCAACTACACGTTCGTCAACGAGCGGCTGGCGAAGCACTACGGCATCCCGAACATCTACGGGTCGCAGTTCCGCCGCGTGACGCTGCCGGCAAACCTCGACGTGCGGCGCGGCCTGCTCGGCAAGGGAGCGCTGCTGACCGTGACCTCGCAGGCGGCGCGCACCTCGCCGGTCATGCGCGGCAAGTGGGCGCTGGTGACCTTCTTCGGCATCGAGCCGCCACCGCCGCCTCCGGGTGTCGACACGTCGCTCAAGGAGAAGAAGGAAGGCGGCGCGGCGGGGAACGAGAAGAGCCCGTCGATGCGCGAGATTCTCGAGCATCACCATGCGGCGCTGTCGTGTGCGCAGTGCCACCGCAGCTTCGAGCCGCTGGGCCTGGCGCTCGAGAACTTCGACGCCACCGGCGCGTGGCGGAACAAGGACGAGAGTGCCCCGATCGACGCCGGCGCCGTGCTCAACGACGGCACGAAGATCGACGGCGTGACCGGCCTGCGCCAGGTGCTGCTCCGGTATCAGGATCAGTTCGTGCGCGTCGTGACCGAGAAGCTGCTGACTTACGCGCTCGGCCGCGGCGTCGAAGCCCCGGACATGCCGCTGGTGCGCTCGCTGGTGCGCCAGTCGGCCGCGACGAAGTACCGCATGTCATCCCTGGTGCTCGGGATCGTGAAGAGCCCCTCATTCCAGATGAACCTGAAGTCATCCGACCGCGCAACGCAGACGGCGGCCCGTTAGGAGTCATATCCATGTTTCTGACCAAGAAGCACATTTCGCGGCGGACGGTCTTGCGTGGTGCGGGTGCCACGCTGGCGCTGCCATTCCTCGAAGCCATGGTGCCAGCGGCCACGGCGCTGGCGCAGACGGCGGCGGCCGGCACGCCGCGGTTCGTCGGCTGTTTCGTGCCGCACGGTGCGGCGCCCGGGTACTGGGTGCCCGAGAAGGAAGGCGCGCTCGGCGAGACGCTGCCGTTCAACTGGAAGCCGCTCGAGCCGTTCCGCGATCACACGGTGATCTTCAGCGGCCTGCACTCGCGGTCGGCCGAACCTCCGCCGGGAGTGACCGGTGCGGATCATTGGGTGGCCGCGGCATTCATGTCGGCGCAGAAGCCGAAGAAGACCGCCGGCGCCGACGTCTACAACGGCACGACGATCGACCAGATGATTGCGCAGAAGATCGGGACCGAAACCCTGATCCCGTCGCTGCAACTGGCGGTCGAGGACCCGGGCGCGAATTCGAGCAACTGTGGTGAGGGCTACAGCTGCACCTACACCAACACGATCTCGTGGGCGACGCCGACAACGCCGCTGCCGATGGAGCTCAACCCGCAGGTGGTGTTCGAGCGCATGTTCGGCGACGGCAGCACCGCCGAGGAGCGCGCCGCCCGCCGCAAGCGCGATCAGAGCATCCTGGATTCGCTGAACGGCAGCATCAAGCGGCTGCGCGGCGAAGTGGGCGCCTCCGATCGCCAGCGTCTCGACAGCTACACGCAGAACGTCGACGAGATCGAACGGCGCCTGAAGATCGCGATGAAGGCGTCGAACGTCGCGCCGGAGGACTTCGACGTGCCGGTCGGCGTGCCACGGTCGTTCGACCAGCACATCAAGCTCCAGTTCGATCTGCTGGCGCTGGCGTTCCAGGCCGACATCACGCGCGTCGGCACGCTGCTGTTCGCCCGCGACCTGACCAACCGCACCTATCCGGAAAGCGAATCGCCGACGTCATCGTTCCACGGCGTGTCGCATCACGGCGAGGACCCGCGGCGGATCGCGGACCTGTCGAAGATCAACCAGTACCACATCAAGATGCTCGCGTACCTGATCGACAACCTGTCGAAGGTGAAGGAAGGCGACGCGACGCTGCTCGATCGGTCGATGGTGCTCTTCGGCAGCAACATGGGCAACTCGAACCAGCACGTGCACTACGACGTGCCGCACGTCCTGATCGGCGGCGCGAACGGCAAGCTGAAGGGCGGCCGTCACCTCGCGTACCCGAGCAAGACCGTTCCCACCGGCAACCTGATGCTGAGCGTCCTGGACCGCTTCGACATCCATCAGGACACGTTCGGCGACAGCACCGGTCGTCTGGAGACGCTGTAATGAAGATGCGCCTCGCGTCACTGCTGATGCTCGTCCTGTCGGTGGGCTTCGTCTCCTCGCCGCGCGCGGCGGGGAAAAGCGACGTCGCCGACGCGGCGATGAAGAACAACCGCGCCGCGGTTCGTGCGCTCATCGCCCAGAAAGCCAACGTCAACGCGGCGCAGCCGGACGGCGCCACCGCGATCCAGTGGGCCGCCTACCATCAGGACATCGAGATGGCCGACATGCTGATCAAGGCGGGTGCGGACGTGAAGGCCGCCAACCACGACGGCGCGACGGCCATGTGGCTGGCGGCCATCAATGGCGACGCCGCGATGCTGTCACGGCTGATGGCGGCGGGCGCGGATCCGAACGAAAAGCTCCCGCTCGGCCGCACCCCGCTCATGATTGCCGCCCGCACGGGCAACACCGACGCCATCAAGGTGTTGCTCGACAAGGGCGCCAACGTGAACGTCAAGGAAGACGAGCGTGGCACGACGCCGCTGATGTGGGCGGCCGATGAAGGCCACGCCGCTGCCGTGCAGTTGCTGATCAAGAGCGGCGGAGACGTCAACGCACGTTCGAGTCCGGCAATCCGTGCCGCGAATGTCGCGCTCGGCAAGTCGAACGACCCGCGCAAGGCCGTGGCCGCTCAGGGGGCGGCCGTGGCTGCTGCCGCCGGCGCCGATGGCGTCCCGACCGAGGCCGCCTCCGACGACCCGGCGGCTGCCATTCTGGCGGCACAGCGTGCGGACGCCGCGCGGACGGTGCAAGCGGCCGCGGCCGCCGCGGCTGCCGCGGCTGGTGCGTCGAAGAACGGTGCGACGGCCGACAACAACACCGATGACGGCGGTGCGGCGGTTGGCCTGACGGGTCGTCGCCGGGGCGGCAATGGCGCGGACGGTGGTCAGCTCACCCCGCTGATCTACGCGGTCCGTGCCAACGATCTGGACACGGTCAAGGTGCTGCTCGAGGCTGGTGTCGACATCAACCAGACCAGCGGGTACGGCTGGAGCCCGCTGCTCGTCGCGACGCAGAACCGCTATTACCAGCTCGGACAGTACCTGCTCGAGCACGGCGCGGATCCGAACCTCCCCAACAAGGGTGGGTGGACGCCGCTCTACCTGGCGACCGACAACCGCAACATCGAGAACGGCGACTACCCGGTGCGCCGGCCCGACATGGACCATCTCGATTACATCAAGCTGCTGCTGGACAAGGGCGCCAACGTGAACGCCCGCGTCAAGGACAGTACCGAGACGCGTACGGTCTTCACCAACCAGTGGCTGGATGAAGAGGGTGCGACCGCCTTCCTGCGGGCCTCGCAGTCGGGCGACCTCGAGCTGATGAAGCTGCTGCTGGAGCACGGCGCCGATCCGAACATCAACACCGCGCTCGGCGTCACGCCGCTGCAGGTGGCTTCCGGCATCGGCTGGGTCGAGGGGATCACGTACGAGTGGTCGCCCGCGCAGACCACGGAGGCAGTGAAGCTGCTGCTCAAGCTTGGCAACGATCCGAACGCCCAGGCCGACACCGGCCGGACCGCGATGCACGGTGCCGCGCACAAGGGCAACACCGCCGTCATCCAGGCGCTGTTCGACGCCGGGGCCAAGCTGGATGTTCGCGACTACGGCAATACCGACAACCGCGGCGGCAAGCTCGCCGTCCACACCTGGGAAGCGGTCGACTATGCCGATGGCCTCGTGCGCGTCGGTGTGCAGTCGGCGATTCCGCACCCGGATGCCGGCAAGCTGATTCGCGATCTGATGACGAAGCAGGGACTCAAGCCGCCGCCGATGGGCCGGACGCTCGAGTCGATCTGCATCACGGAGGCGTGCGAATAAAGCGGGCTACGGGCAGGCCGACCTGAAGGTCGGCCTCTACGCTTCAAAATGAAAAGGCCGGGGATCGCTCCCCGGCCTTTTCTTTTCTGGCGGCTCGAAAGACCTTCAG
>Ga0310810_10012060_pt1 | contig 10133 bp, 9 predicted proteins | sample NCmetagenome_FD_207641 | JGI IMG/M metagenome (GOLD analysis project Ga0310810, IMG submission 207641) | Soil microbial communities from experimental microcosm in Duke University, North Carolina, United States - NC | ecosystem: Engineered > Artificial ecosystem > Soil microcosm > Unclassified ...
GGTCGGAGGCCGCTTGGGACAGTGAAATCGGCTCTTTTGCTAAGGCATGCGTCGGACATCGCTCAAAAGGATTCTAAAACCGAGAGAACGCGGCAATTGCTCTGGAGTCCATTGGTGACCTTTATCAGACTACCCAAGATTTTCTCAGGAGAAACCGGCGAGTTGGACTTAAGCACAAGGACACCCTTTCTCCAGTAGAAAATCCGAGGAACGATAATCGCTGTCTGTCTTGAAGGCAGTCCACTTCGTTTACAAAACTTAGCTGGCGAACTAAAACAATTTCGGCGATAAAAGCGAACTGCCATGGAACCCGCGTCCGGGAACACAGTCCTGATCATCGAGGATGAACGCGATGTGGTCGATCTTCTCGCGCTAAATTTGCGCAAGGCCGGTTTCACGACCTCGACCGCGCCCGATGGCGCTGCGGGGCTGGAGAAAGCGCGCAGCGAAAAGCCATCTTTGATTATTCTGGATCTCATGCTGCCGAAGATGCCCGGGCTGGAAGTTTGCAAAATTCTGAAAAGCGACCCGGGAACTCGCCAAGTCCCGATTATGATGCTCACGGCGAAGGCCGAAGAAATCGACCGGATAGTCGGTTTGGAATTTGGCGCCGACGATTACGTGACAAAACCGTTCAGTCCTCGGGAAGTCGTGTTACGCATTCGAGCGATCATGCGCCGCGGCGAGACGAAACAGGATGATGAGCGGTTAACGGCCGGCCCGATTACCGTTGATCCGGCGCGTTATGAAGTTTCTGTCGGCAGCAAGCGGATCAACCTGACCAGCCTCGAATTTAAACTTCTGCGCACACTCATGCAGCGACGCGGTAGGGTCCAATCGCGTGACCGTTTGCTTAACGATGTATGGGGTTACGAAAGTGTCATTGACACGCGAACAGTGGACACGCATGTGCGGCGGCTACGCAAGAAACTTGGCAAGGCCGCCAATGTGATTGAAAGCGTGCGCGGTTTCGGCTATCGATTGAAAGAAAAGTAAGGCCAGATGTATTGGCTAATCCTGGGCGTACTCTGCGTGCTATTCGCGGCGACAGCGTTGTTTCTCTGGCGAAAATGGGCCGCGCCGTGGGCACAAATTGAGCAGCTCGTTTCGCAAATAGCCAGCGGTGAACGTCCGTCCACCTTTCTGGTGAATGGCGGAGCAGACCCACACCGCATTGCTCTGGCGCTGGAGAACATTTTCGCGCGCCAGCAGGAGCTCGAGCGTCAGATCGCAGGACGCGAATCCGGCACGCAAACGATTCTCGGCGCAATGCAGGACGGGCTGCTCGTAGTTGACGGGCGCAGCCGCATTACGCTTATGAATGCCACTTTTCAAAATCTGTTCGACGTTCGCGATCCGACAGTGGGAGTTCTTTTGGTTGAGGCTGTCCGGCACGCAACGCTGGATCAACTGATTGCGGAAGCACTACTCACTGGCGAAGCAATGCGAAGCGAGTTGAGCCTGGTCGATTCGCGGAACCACAGCGAGCGGCATATCGAAGTCAGCGCCGTTCCCATCAAGAAGGCTGACGATGAAAAAACCGGGGCGGTCGTGCTTTTCCACGATATCACGGAATTAAAACGTCTGGATCAGGTCCGGCGCGACTTTGTCGCGAATGTTTCACATGAGCTGCGAACGCCGTTGTCGATTTTACGCGGCTACATCGAGATGTTGCTTGATGAGCCGGGGACTTCACGAGAGGAACTGACACGGATCCTTTCGATCATGGAACGGCATTCCAAACGGCTCCGGCAGCTGGTCGATGATCTGCTAACCTTAGCCCAACTGGAGTCGTCCCAGGCGACGCTCGATCTCAGCGTCGTGCGGGTGGATGAGTTGTTTAATAACCTCATCCGTGATTGGAAAGAAAAACTCTCAGCCAAGAATCTGAAAGTGGTTGTCGATTTGACTCCGGAGGCGTTCACGCTTCGCGCCGACGGAACGCGCCTGGAGGAAGTCCTCCACAATCTACTGGATAACGCGGTGAAATTTTCACGGGAAAACGGGCAGATTCACTTACAAGCAGTGCGTCGCGGTTCAGAAATGGTAATGAGCGTGGCTGATAACGGACTCGGGATCAGCAAAGAACATTTGCCGCGAATTTTCGAGCGCTTCTACCGCGCTGACAAAGCTCGCAGCCGCGAACTGGGGGGTACCGGTCTTGGGTTGGCGATTGTGAAACATATCGCCCAATTGCACGGCGGGCGCGTCGAGGCTGAGAGCGACCTGGGGCATGGAACGATAATTCGCGTGGTAATTCCCGAGGCGCCGCCAGGTTAGATCGTTGAAGCGTCGGGAACGGATTCACCGTTCGCGGTTCAATTCAATGATAAAGAACGATTCAAGCGAAGCCTGTCACACAAAAGTCACATTAAATTTTTTGACGCTTCCGCGCGTGCTACGGCAGGCTGCCTCTGTCTATGAAATCTCGCAATTTTACCCACAAAATTCTAGCGACACTGCTGTTAGCCGGGGTCAGTGCGACCACCTCGGCGCAGATGATGATTAACGGGGCGGGCGCAACTTTCCCCTATCCGATCTATTCAAAATGGTTCGATGAATACGCGAAAGTCGATCCCTCAGTTCGGTTTAATTATCAATCTATCGGATCCGGGGGAGGCCAAAAACAGATCCTCGCCCAAACTGTTGACTTTGGCGCGTCGGATGGCCCAATGAGCGATGAGAATCTTAGCAAGGCGCCGGGGAAGATTCTTCACATTCCCACCGTCGCCGGTGCGGTGGTGCTGACCTACAATTTGGCGGGCAATCCGAGCCTGAAACTCGACGCAGACACGATCGCCGGAATCTTTCTCGGCCAAATCAAAAAATGGAATGATCCCAAGCTGACGGCGTTAAATCCTGGCGCAAATTTGCCAGACCAAGAGATCCTGGTCGTGCACCGTTCAGATGGCAGTGGAACCACGTTTATCTTTACCGACTACCTCAGCAAAGTGAGCGGGGAATGGAAGGCAAAAGCCGGCAATAACACTTCGATAAATTGGCCGACTGGTATAGGCGGCAAAGGAAACGAGGGCGTCTCGGGGCAGGTAAAGCAAACGCCTGGGGCGATCGGCTATGTGGAACTGATTTACGCGACACAGAACAAGATGCCTTATGCGGAGGTGAAGAATTCCGCGGGCCAATTCGTGAAACCGACGATTGATTCGGTGACTGCTGCGATTGCCACCGCCCAAATTCCGGATGATTTCCGGTTCTCTATGACAAACGCGCCGGGAAAGGATGCCTACTCGATCGCCGGCGCGACGTGGCTGCTGGTTTATGAACAGCAAAACGATGCCACAAAAGGAAAGAAATTGGTGGAGTTTTTGAAGTGGGCGATGAAAGACGGCGAGAAGATGGCCAAAGAGCTCGATTACGCCTCACTTCCGGAGACCGTGCAACAGCGCGTTTTGAAGCGGATCGACGAGATCAAAATGTAATCTGATAAAGAATGGCGGTTGCCACAGCTCCAACAATCGCGCGCGGCGAGCCAATCTCAGCGGCCGCGGCAATGACGCGGCCCTCGCGCTTTGGCGACAAGGCGTTCGAGTGGCTCACGTTGGCCATGGCGCTAACCGTGCTTGTGCTGGTGATCTTAATCGGCTGGCAGTTGTGGCACGGGTCGGCGCTCGCCATCAAAAAATTCGGATTCCATTTCCTCACTACGTCCACATGGGACCCTGTCACCGAGCAATTTGGGGCTCTCCCGTTTATTTACGGCACGCTGGTTTCTTCCCTCATCGCACTGCTGATTGCGGTCCCTTTGAGCATCGCAACTGCAGCGTATCTGACCGAGCTTGCTCCGTTGTGGATTCGGCAGCCGCTCGTGTCTTTGATCGAAATGTTGGCCGCAATTCCCAGTGTCATCCTCGGGCTTTGGGGCATTTTCGTGATGATTCCGTGGCTGCGCGATTATCCGTTTCCATGGCTCAAGCGGTTATTCAGTTGGACACCGTTCTTCAGTGGCCCGATCTACGGGCCAAGCATGCTCGCTGGCGGGATCATTATCGCAGTCATGATTCTGCCGATCATCACTTCGGTCTCGCGCGAGATTTTGCGCAGTGTCCCGGATTTGCAACGGGAAGCTGCTTACGGTCTCGGCGCGACTCGCTGGGAGGCGACCCGCATCGCAGTCCTCAGTTATGCGAAGAAGGGGTTGTTCGGCGCAGTGATTCTTGGTCTGGGACGCGCTCTTGGCGAAACGATGGCCGTAACGATGGTGATCGGCAACACACCACAGATCGCTGCGTCGCTCTTCAAACCCGGCTATACCCTGGCCAGCGTGCTCGCCAATGAATTCACCGAAGCGACGACCGATGTGTATCTTCAGGCGTTGTTCGAAATTGGGCTGGTCCTTTTTGGAATAACAATTCTGGTGAACCTTCTCGCCCAATTGCTCTTGCGGACCATTGCCACCACATCAGCCACACGCGCGGTGCAGTAGCCATGAAGACGAGACGGTCAGACAACCACACGTGGCGCAAAATCAAAAGCGCGCTGGCGTCAGCAATCGCGTTTACTTCCGCAGTCCTTGTGATCGCCCCGCTGGGTCTGGTGTTCTTTCATCTTGTCGTCAACGGTGCCAGCTCGTTGAACTGGGACTTTTTTACGAAACTGCCAGCGCCGGTTGGAGTGGTGGGCGGTGGAATGGCGAATGCAATCGTCGGCTCGCTTGAATTGCTTGCCCTTGCGGGTGTGATCGGAATACCGATTGGCGTTTTGGGTGGAGTCTACCTGGCGGAATACGGCTCGGCTCGGATCAATTCTGTCTTGCGGTTTCTGGCTGACGTGCTCAACGGCGTTCCGTCAATTACCTGGGGAGTCGTCGTTTACGGTTTGGTCGTCTTGCGGTTCAAAGGTTTCTCGGCGTACGCCGGCGGTCTCGCGCTTGGTTTGATCATGATCCCACTGATCCTGCGCACGACGGAGGAAGTCATTCTTCTTGTGCCGAACGGATATCGCGAAGCTGCGCTCGCTTTAGGTGTAAGCCGATGGAAAACGATCGTTCACATCGTCATGAAAACCGCGTCGAAGGGGATCATCACTGGGATTCTGCTTGCTCTCGCTCGCGTGGGGGGCGAGACAGCTCCTCTCCTTTTCACCGCTTTCGGCAATCGTTTTTGGAATCACAGCCTCAGTCAGCCCATCGCTGCGCTCCCGTTGCAGATTTTTACCTACGCGATCTCTCCCTACGACGATTGGCATCGCCAGGCTTGGGCTGGCGCGCTGGTCCTCGTCACGGGCGTCTTTTGCGTTAATGTGCTGGTGAGAATCCTGACCCGCGGGCGGGCGGCGTCAGTTGTTTAGAACATTCGCGAATGGATAGTTTAGTTATGGAAACACCCCAACAAATCGTTATGGAGCGTGTCGAGCAAGGGTCGGCACCACCGCCCGAGGCGGAGGTTCCACCGGCCCGCACGTTTGAGGTGAAGAATCTCTCAATCTGGTACGGCGAGAAGCGTGCCATTGATAATGTGACGCTTGCTGTGGCTTCGAATGCCGTGACTGCCATCATTGGACCGAGCGGCTGCGGAAAATCGACCTTTATCCGGGCTCTCAATCGGATGCACGAGCTCACGCCGAAGACGCGTATGGAAGGCACAGTTCTCCTGCACGGCGAAGACCTTTATTCCGGCACGGTCGATCCAGCGATTGTTCGTCGCCGGGTTGGCATGGTTTTCCAAAAATCGAATCCGTTTCCAACTATGACAATCGGCGAAAACGTCGTTGTCGGTCTGCGGTTGAACGGAGTCCGCAACCACAAATTCCTCAACGAACGTCTGGAAAAATCGCTCCGAATGGCAGCTCTTTGGGACGAGGTCAAAGATGATTTGCACAAGCCGGGGACGAGCCTTTCGGGCGGGCAACAGCAGAGACTTTGCATCGCGCGTGCGCTCGCAGTGGAGCCGGAAGTGGTCTTGATGGATGAGCCTTGTTCGGCGCTTGATCCGATTGCCACGGCTAAAATTGAGGAACTGATCCACGAACTAAAAGCGAAATACACAATCGTAACGGTGACACACAACATGCAGCAAGCCGGCCGCATTTCGGATTACACCGCCTTCATGTACCTCGGACGGCTGATCGAGTTCGGGCCGACGACCAAGATTTTCACAAATCCAACCGAAAAACAGACGGAGGATTACATTACCGGTCGATTTGGATGATGAGCATGAATTAGAGCAAGAAAAAGAAATGAGCGGAAGAGGCGAACGATGATAGCACCAAGACACATTCTCGGAACATTTGATGAAGCGCTGGCGGCGTTGCGGAGTAACGTGCTCATGATGGCCGGCCTGACTGAGCGCAGCCTGGAGCGGGCGATGAAGGGCTTGTTCGATCGCAATGACGATCTTTGCGCAAATGCAATCGCCGATGACGAAGAAATCGACCAGTTGGAGAAACAGATCGATAAGGACGGAGTCGATATTCTGTTGCGATTTCAGCCGGTCGCGTCAGATCTGCGCCGCGTCGTCGCGGCAATGAAACTTTCGTCAAACCTGGAGCGTATGGCCGATCAAGGGACCACGATTGCGCGGCGCGCGCGAAAGCTGAATCAGCATCCGCCCCTCCCCGAAGTGGAGCTGATCCGGCCAATGTATGAACATGCCATGTCGATGTTCAAAGACAGCGTGGATGCTTTCGTGCGCGAGGACGTCGAGCTCGGCCGCGCGATCGTTCCGCGCGATGAAAAACTCGATGAATTGAACCGCGCGGCCAGCCATAAGCTGGTCGAGCGCATGGCGCAGGATCCGGACCAATTGCGCGGCTACTTGAATCTGATTTTCGTTGGTCGCTGCCTGGAGCGCGTCGGCGATCACGCTACCAACATTGCAGAAGACGCCGTTTACGCCGCCGCGGCTGAGGACATTCGGCATCAGTCCATCGCTGCCGCAACGTGAGGGAGTATCGGCATGCGCGCAGCCGGTCTTGCCTAACTTTCCAAGCAGTGGTTGTTTGAATGGTGGGGCCACCCAAGAGTGGCGTGCGCCTCTGCCCCACCGCGGCGGGCAAGAGGCACGCGCCAGTTTTTGGGCGGCCTATTCAACGATGACGTAAGATGCCTACAGCGGCCGCCAAAACTAATGTTGCCCAGGAGCTTTCTCCCAAGGTCGAGCTGCTCCGGAAGGAGGCGCCCGAAGAAGCCGGTTTTTCGAATCCTGAAAATTTTATCAACCGCGAGCTGAGCTGGCTTGAGTTCAATCGGCGAGTTCTCGAGGAAGCGCAGGACCCCACTCAGCCGCTTATCGAGCGAGTGAAGTTCCTTACCATTTTCAGCTCGAATCTGGACGAGTTCTTCGAGATCCGCGTAGCTGGGATTAAACAGCAAATCAAAAGTGAAACGAGCGAGATCGGCCCGGATGGGTTGAGTCCGACGGACACATTTGATCGCATCCAGAAAACAGTGCGCGAGCTCGTGGCGACGCAATACGCGCTGTGGAACAATGAACTGCTGCCCGAGCTTGCGAAGAACGCAATTTGCGTGCGCGAAATGGCAGAACTGTCGCCGAAACGTGCCGCATGGGCGCACCGATATTTTCAACAGGAAGTTCTCCCAATGCTCACACCGCTGGCCGTGGATGCCAGCCATCCATTTCCGCATCTTTTGAATCGAAGCCATAACCTGCTGGTTCGCGCAAAATTGCAGCGAGGTGGCGAACCGCTCCATGCCATCGTGCAGGTGCCAAGGGCAGTATCACGCCTGATCGCGCTGCCACGCGGCAAGCGCGCGGACGAGCCGTGGGAATACATTTATCTGGCCTCTCTTATTAAACAGCACATCGGCGAATTGTTTCCCGGTTTGATCCTGGACGAAGTGCATGCGTTTCGGGTCACGCGAAACAGCGACTTGTATATCGACGAGGAGGAAGCGGAAAACCTGCTGCGCAGCATCGAACAGGAGCTGCGGCGCTCGAGTCGAGGCAACGCTGTTCGGCTCGAAGTGGAAGCGGATTGTCCAAAGGATGTTTTGGAATTGCTGCTGAGGTTCTTCGACTTGACAGAGGCTGACGCTTATAAACTCGACGGCCCGCTTTCGATGACACATCTCATGCCGCTCGTGACAAACGATGCGTTCGCCAAGCTGAGGGACCGGCCATTTCAGCCGGCGCGCGATCCAGCGCTTCCGCCGCACGTTGATTTTTTTGAGGTCTTGCGACGCCAGGACGTGTTGCTTCATCATCCTTACGACAGCTTCGATCAAATTGTCGAGTTGATCGAGGCCGCCGCATGTGATCCACAGGTGCTGGCGATCAAAATTACTCTATACCGGACAAGCGGTGATTCGCCCATTGTCGAAGCGCTCATTGAAGCTGCCAATGCCGGAAAACAAGTCACAGCTATCGTTGAGCTGCGCGCCCGCTTTGATGAGGCGAGCAATATTCAGTGGGCCAGGCGTCTGGAGGAAGCCGGCGCGCATGTCATCTATGGAGTGGTCGGCCTAAAAACGCATTGCAAGGCGCTGCTCATCGTTCGCCGCGATGCGGACCAACTCCGGCGCTACGTTCAGCTGGGCACTGGTAACTATCACCCGCGCACCGCGCGCATTTACACCGACTTTAGTTTGGTCACAAGCGAACCGAAATTGACCGAGGAAGTGGCAACTGTTTTCAACACCCTTACCGGTCTCGCAGGCTATCCCGGCTTGAAAAAATTGATGGTTGCGCCATTCGATATGCACAGCCGCATCATTGGGTTGATCGAATGCGAGCGTGACCACGCCCGGGCAGGCAAACCGGCCCGCATCGTTGCTAAATTAAATGCGCTGGTCGATCAGGAGATCATCGAGAAATTGTACGAAGCTTCGTGCGCAGATGTAACGATCGACTTGATTGTTCGTGGCATCTGTTGCTTGCGACCAAAAATGCCCGGCTTAAGCGAGAATATCCGTGTCATCAGCATTGTTGGTCGCTTTTTAGAACACAGCCGAATTTTTTATTTTGAGAATGCCGGCCAGCCTAAAGTCTTCCTATCCAGCGCAGATTGGATGCCCAGGAATTTTTACCGGCGCATCGAGCTGGCGTTCCCTGTCGAGAACCCTGCGTTGCGGGATCAGATCATCAATGAAGTGCTTCCCAGCTTTTTGCACGACCGCGTCAAGGCGCGGGAGTTGCAGCCGGATGGAAAGTACCGGCGTTTGAAACCCGAGGGCACCGAGCCGCGCGCCCAAGCCCAATGGCATTTCCGAGAGGTGTCTCGCGAGCGCGCAAAAAAAATGAAGGGCTCGAAGAAAAAAATGCGCGCCGACAAACTAATTCCGATGACCGTAGCTCACGAAAAATGTGCGGTCCCAAGCGCGTCTGAAACTGACCACGAACCGCAACCAGCGAAACTGGCGTCAAAAGAGCGCGAGGCTAAGCCAGCGATGCCCTCCACAACACCGAAAGAGTCGTGATGAGCAGAAAAATCCTGGTCATTGACGTCGGCGGCTCAAATGTGAAGTTGATGATCTCGCGCGCCGAGAGGAGAAAATTCAAATCGGGACGGAAGTTAACGCCGCGCGCGATGGTGGACCAAATCAAACCGCTGGTAGCCGATTGGAAATTCGACGCCGTCTCAATCGGGTTTCCTTCCCCCGTGCGCAACGGTAGAATCGTAAGCGAGCCGAAACATCTCGGTAAAGGCTGGGTGGCATTCGACTTCAAGAAAGCGCTGCGCAAACCGGTGCGCATCATTAATGACGCAGCCATGCAGGCGCTCGGCAGCTACCACGGCGGCCGGATGCTCTTTCTCGGACTCGGGACGGGACTTGGGTCCGCCTTGGTTTGGGACAACTTTGTCCTTCCTCTCGAACTGGGCGACTTGCCCTACCGCAACGGCAGCATCATTGAGGATTATCTTGGCGAAGCCGGCCAGGCACGACTCGGCGACAAAGCCTGGCAGCGCGATGTTCAGCACGCCGTTGTACAACTGAAGAAGTCGCTCATTGCCGATTATGTCGTGCTCGGTGGTGGAAACGCCAAGGAATTGAACGAGATCCCGAAGGGAGTTGAACTCGGAAATAATCGGAACGCGTTCCTGGGTGGACTTCGACTCTGGCAAATTGACTCACGCACGCGGCGACCGAAGTGGCAGATCTTATGAGCTGAGTAGGATTATGATTAGGAATAGGAATGCGCAACAGGCATCGCTGA
>Ga0310810_10012062_pt1 | contig 10132 bp, 8 predicted proteins | sample NCmetagenome_FD_207641 | JGI IMG/M metagenome (GOLD analysis project Ga0310810, IMG submission 207641) | Soil microbial communities from experimental microcosm in Duke University, North Carolina, United States - NC | ecosystem: Engineered > Artificial ecosystem > Soil microcosm > Unclassified ...
GAGAATTTTATCACTTCCGACGACGTCACCTGCGCCAGTTCGTCCGCCGTGCCGACGATGGTGTAGGCGATCAGATGCGGCAGATGGCTGGTGATCGCGAGCACCAGATCGTGATGGTCGGGTGTCATGATCTCGACCCTGGCGCCGAGGCCCGCCCAGAACGCGCGCAGTTTCTCGACGGCTGTTGGATCGGTGCCGTCAGGCGGGGTGAGGATGCACCAGCGGTTGATGAAGAGTTCGGCGAACCCGGAGTCCGGGCCCGAATGTTCGGTCCCGGCGACCGGATGGGCGGGCACGAAGTGGACGCCTTGCGGGATATAGGGTCCCATGTCGCGGGCGATGGCGCCCTTGACCGAGCCGACGTCGGAGACGATCGCGCCGGGTTCGAGGAACGGCGCAATCTCGGCGGCGACCGGGCCGCAGGCGCCGACCGGTATGCAGAGGATGACGAGATCGGCACCTTTAACCGCTTCCGCGTTGGTCTCCAGCACACGATCGACGACACCGAGTTCGGTGACCCGCGCGCGGGTTTTTGCCGAGCGCGCGGTGGTGACGATTTCGCCCGCGAGACCTTGTACCCGCGCAGCGCGCGCGATCGAGCCGCCGATCAGCCCGAAGCCGATCAGCGCGATGCGTTTGAAGGGCGGTTCGTTGCTCACTTGCCCGCCATGAAGTCACGCAAGGCTTCGACGACGAGCCGGTTGGCCTCTTCGGTGCCGATGGTCATCCGCAACGAATGCGGCAGGCCGTAATTGTTCAGCGCGCGCAGCACCAGGCCCCGTTTGGTCAGGTAGGCATCGGCTTCCGCCGAGGTCTTGCCGGTGGTTTGCGGGAAATGGATCAGCACGAAGTTCGCCACGCTCGGCGTCACTTTCAGGCCGAGTTTTCCGATTTCCTCCGTCAGCCAGCCCCGCCATTGCTCGGTGAAGGTCTTCGACATCTGGACATGCGCGGTGTCTTCGATCGCCGCCGCCGCCGCCAGCATCGCCGGCGTCGAGACGTTGAAGGGGCCGCGGATGCGGTTGACGGCGTCGATGATGTTGGCCGGACCGAACATCCAGCCGATCCGCAAAGCCGCCAGCCCGTGGATCTTGGAGAACGTGTGCGTCATCACGGTGTTTTCCGTGGTCGCCACCAGTTCGAGACCGAGCTCGTAGTCGTTGCGCGACACATAGTCGGAATAGGCGGCGTCGAGCACCAGCAATACATGTCCGGGAAGTCCGGCGCGCAGCCGCTTGACCTCGTCGAACGGCAGGTACGTTCCGGTCGGGTTGTTCGGGTTGGCGAGCCACACCAGCCTGGTTCGCGGCGAGACCAGTTTCAGGATCGCATCGACGTCGGCGGTGAAATTTTTCTCGGGCGCGACGACGTTTTTGGCGCCGTTCGCCATCGTCGCGATCGGGTACACCAGAAAACCATGGGCGGTGGAGATCGCCTCGTCGCCCTGTTTGAGATAGGTATGCGCCAGCAGATTGAGGATCTCGTCCGAGCCGGCGCCGCAGATGATGCGGTCCGGATCGAGCCCGAAGGCGCGGCCGATCGCCTCGCGCAGGACGCGGGATGTGCCTTCCGGATAATCCTCCAGATGTGCGGCGGCCTCCTTGTAGACGGCAAGTGCCTTCGGCGACGGCCCGAACGGCGTCTCGTTGGCGGACAGCTTGAACACCTTGCGGCCCGGCTCCGGCACCGGGCTCTTGCCGGGGGTGTAGGGCGCAATATTGAGGATGCCGGGGTTCGGCACGGGGCGGGACATCTTTATCAAAACTCCGGATGGGAGGGGCTCTATCGGGCTTTGACCGCCCCGTTCGGGGGCACCGTATATCGCGTTGCGTGGCTGCCGACGAGGGCCGATGAGCGCACCGAGGCGCCGGCCTCGATCAGGGCGGTTTTGATCTTTTCGAGCCCGACACCTGTGATCGATACCAAAAGCGCGGCGCCGTCGAAGGCGGTATCGGGCACGGCGACGATCTCGGCGAGTGGCGCGACCGCGCGGGCGATATCGGCGTTCCAGCCGGAGACGCGCACGCTCCAGGTCTCGACCTCGGTCACCATGGCGTTGTCGGCGACGCGCGAGACCACGAACACCGGCAGTGCTGCCGGATGGTCGGCCCGCTCCAGGAACGGCAGCCGCGCGATGATCTTTGGCGCGCCGTCGGCTTCGAGCCCGATCCACCAGGGTGTCCGGCTCGATGTCGCGGAGACCAGCGCGAGATCGCCCTTCGATTTCGCCACCGCCTCGACCGCGGCCTGCGCGCTGAAATGGCCGACATAGGGCACGACGAATCCGAAATGAAACCGCGCCGAATCCCGCATCGCGGGTTCACCGACCGAGACGTCCGCATGCACCGAGAACGGCGCCTGCACATAGGTGAACGTCGAGATGATGACGCGCCAGATGCTCTCGACGGTGTCGATCGGCAGAATGCCGCGGTGACGCTCCACCAGCCGCCGCATCATGTCGGCCTCGCGCGCCGGGCGGAACGCGGAACCCACTTCCTGGGTCTGCTTCACCTGGATCAGGCGATCGATGATGTCGCCACGCGCCATCAGGAGGCGGTGCAGCTCACCGTCGATTGCGTCGATCTCCTTGCGCAGCACCTCGAGCGAGGGCGGGGCCGGGGGGGCTTTTGACATGTTCCAACCTTCAGCGCCGGCGGGGCTAATTTCACCGGCAAACAGGTGCATTGATTAGAAAAGACGGCCGCCGAAAGCAAAGGGAAACGCGGGGCCATGAGGCGCTCGTGGCCCGGTTAACCATGGGCCCGCCTTGACGAAAAGGCCGCTTCGGACTAGCTTTAGCCCATTCCGTGGTCATTTGAGCCGGCCGGCTTGCAGCCACGTTAAACAACTCGCTAAACAGGCCGGGGACAGATGTGATCCCGGTCGAACCTTTGTTCAGGCCGGGTTTTTTATGGCCTGATTTCTGTCCGAGAGGACCTCAGCTTACGAGGTCGGTGGCCGAGATGACGAACGTGCAGGCGATACCGAGCCCGTCCATCCATACCGAGGATCGGGCCCACGAGGCGGATCATCCGAGTTCGCAGCTCGCGAAGTTCGGCATGGACCAGCCGTTGAAGCTCGATTGCGGCATCGATCTGGCGCCGTTCCAGATCGCCTACCAGACCTATGGCGAACTGAATGCGGACCGCTCCAACGCCATCCTGGTCTGCCATGCGCTGACCGGCGACCAGCATGTCAATAATGTGCACCCGGTCACCGGCAAACCCGGCTGGTGGGACACCATGGTCGGTCCCGGCCGTCCGCTCGACACCAACAGCTACTTCATCATCTGCGCCAACGTGATCGGCGGCTGCATGGGCTCGACCGGGCCGGCCTCGACCAATCCCGCCACCGGGAAACTGTGGGGACTGGATTTCCCCATCATCACCATTCCCGACATGGTGCGCGCGCAGGCCATGCTGATCGATCGCCTCGGCATCGAGTCGCTGTTCTGCGTGGTCGGCGGCTCGATGGGCGGCATGCAGGCGCTGCAATGGACCGCGGCTTTCCCTGCGCGCGTGTTCTCGACGCTGGCGATCGCCTGCTCGACGCGCCATTCGGCCCAGAATATCGCGTTCCACGAATTGGGCCGCCAGGCCGTGATGGCCGATCCGGACTGGCGCGGCGGCCGCTATTTCGACGAGGGCGTCCATCCGCATCGCGGCCTCGGCGTGGCGCGGATGGCCGCCCACATCACTTATCTCTCGGACGCCGCCCTTCATCGTAAGTTCGGACGGCGGATGCAGGACCGCGAGCTGCCGACCTTCTCGTTCGACGCCGATTTCCAGGTCGAGAGCTACCTGCGCTACCAGGGCTCGTCGTTCGTCGAGCGCTTCGACGCCAACGCCTATCTCTATCTGACGCGGGCGATGGATTATTTCGACATCGCGGCCGACCATGACGGCGTGCTGGCGAAAGCGTTCACCGGCATCCAGACCCGCTTCTGCGTGGTGTCGTTCACCTCCGACTGGCTGTTCCCGACCGCCGAGTCGCGCGCCCTGGTGCATGCGCTGAATGCGTCGAGTGCGCGGGTATCCTTTGCCGAAATCGAAACCGACCGCGGCCATGACGCCTTCCTGCTCGACGTACCGGAATTCTTCGACATCTCGCGCGCCTTCCTGCAGTCGGCGGGCACCGCGCGCGGACTGGGCAACAGTGGCGGCTAACATGAGCATTCAACAGACCTTGCCCCTTTCCGGCGTAACCCCGCACCGCACCGAGAACTCTCGCACCGATCATCTGCTGGTCGCCGAGATGGTGCAGCGCGGCTCGAAGGTCCTCGACGTCGGCTGCGGCGACGGCGAGTTGCTGCAGCTTTTGGAAAGCCGCGGCATCGACGGCCGCGGCATCGAACTGTCGCGCGAGGGCGTCAATCGCTGCGTCGCCAAGGGGCTTGCGGTGGTGCAGGGCGACGCCGACACCGATCTGGTCAATTATCCCGACGACGCCTTCGACTACGTGATCCTGTCGCAGACCCTACAGGCGACGCGTCAGCCGAAGGTGGTGCTGGAAAACCTGCTGCGGATCGGCCAGCGCGCCATCGTCTCGTTCCCGAATTTCGGGTTCTGGAAGATGCGGCTGCAGCTCCTGGTCGGTGGCCACATGCCGCGCACCGAAAACCTGCCCGCCACCTGGTACGACACGCCCAACATCCATTTCTGCACCATCAAGGATTTCGTCCAGCTCTGCGACGAAATCAACGTCAAGATGGAGCGCGCGGTAGCGCTGGATCTCTATGGCCGCCCGCTGCGGCTGAACCTGCCATGGTGGTTCTGGAACATGTTCGGCGAGCAGGGTGTGTTTTTGCTGAGCCGGGGCGGGGAGGGAAAGTAAGCCGTCATTGCGAGGAGCGCTTGCGACGAAGCAATCCATTCTTTCTTTGCGTGGTGAAAATGGATTGCTTCGCTTCGCTCGCAATGACGATTCGTTGCTGCGAGGAGGCGTTACCCCGCCATCATCGACCGCGGATCCCGTACCGGCCATCTCCCGGCTTCCACCAGCGCGATAAACCGCTCGACCATTTCGTTGAACAGCGCAGGCTCTTCCAGATTGAGCACATGGCCTGACTTCGGGAAGAACGAAAGCCCCGCCGCCGGCAAATGCTTCTTCAGGAACATCGAAGGCTCGATGCAATTGTCGTCCTCGTCGCCGCAAATGATCAGCGCCGGCGTCGGCACTTTGCGGATCGCCTCGGTCAGCGTGTAGATCGAGGGCCGCCCGCCTTGAAAGCTGCGCATGGTGTTGGCCGAACCTTGCGCGGAATGGCGCGCCAGCGCGGCGTAGAAGTCGGCGTGGCCGCGCGGGTCTTTTAGCAGGAACGGAATCCGGCTCGGCGCCTCGCGGGTCGCTTTCGCAACTTCCACCGAGCCGATCTTTTCATACTGCTCGGCGTTGTCCCGGCACTGTTTTCGGAAGGCCCCGAGATTTTCGAGACTCGAGCCGGAGCCGACGCCGGCCAGCGTCATCGACAGCGCGCGTTCCGGCGCGTTGAGGCCGATCTGCAGCGACGAATAGGCGCCCATCGACAGGCCGATCAAGTGCGCTTTGGCAATTCCGAGATGATCGAGCACGGCGAGCGCATCCGTATAGAAATGCTTGTAGGTGTAGACCTCGGCCGAGGGCGGCACGTCGGAGGGCGTGTAGCCGCGCGCCGAATAGGCGATGCAGCGGTGGCCGCGCGAAAAATAGCGCATCTGCGGCTCCCAGTTGGTGTGGTCGGCCGCGAATTCATGCAGGAAGATGATCGGCGTTCCCGAGCCCGCCTCCTCGAAATGCAGGCGGACATTGTCCTTGGTGACGGCATGGGGCATACGCGGTCCTCTTTTTGTTTGGCGTTTCTCCGGGGAGCGAAAATCGCAGTTAATGCGCGCGGCCGCAATGCGGCAGGCTGGATTCTTTTTCGCCACGAAATGATCGCGGAATGACCCCGAAATTGTTTCCGCACTGCCGCATGAAATCTTCCTCCCGCCACAGCAGGAAATTCAAACCCCCACCGCGTTCGTGGATGGACGAACGTTGCGGGGATTGGGGGTGTGTCATCGAGGATAAACTAAACTATGGTACAGTTGCTTGCGTTCCGTCGTTCGCTTCGTTTCATCGTCCTGGCTTTGTGTTCGGCATCCATCGCCGTTTCCGCTAGTCCAGCTTCCGCACGGTCTCACCATGGCGCAGGGCGGCATGCCCGCGCTTATCATGCGGGGCTCCATGCGCGGCACTACACCCACCATCACCATCGGCAGATAGCACGCGCCTCGCGCTGGGATCGCGGCGTCGTACAGATGCGGGCGGGCGGCTTTGCCGATGCCAACGCTACGTTTGTCGATCAAAATTCAACCCTGACGCCGACCGGCGGCATGGTGGCGCCGGCGGGCTTCGGCTCTTCCAGCGTCGTGGCCGAAGCGCGCCGCTACCTCGGCGGCAATCCGACCGGCCGCGGCAGCCTGTGGTGCGCGCGCTTCATGAACATGGTGCTGCAGCATTCCGGTTATCGTGGCACCGGCTCGGACATGGCGAACTCGTTCGCGCAATACGGTCAGCGCGTCTCCGGCCCGCAGGTCGGCGCCATCGCCGTGATGGGACGCGGCCACGGCGGCGGGCATGTCGGCATCATCAGCGGCATCGATGCGTCAGGCAATCCGATCATGATCTCGGGCAACAACGGCAACCGTGTCCGCGAAGCCCCGATCGCGCGCGGCCGGATTTATGCCTATGTGATGCCGACGGGCTGATAGTGAGATGGTTTCGTAGGATGGGCAAAGCGTAGCGTGCGCACCCTACAACTTTCCACCCTCGCTCAGCGCGCCATGCCATCACCAAGACGCTCCCGCAAGAACCCGACGATGCTCGCGTTGAAATCGCGGTGAAACGCCGCCCGGTCGAAGTCTGCCGGCTTGTCGGTGCAAATCCGCGGCACTGCCGCGGCAAGCGGCGGTGGGCACGGCGGCAGGAAGGCAAAGTGACTGGCCGCAACGGTGTGAATGTCAGGCTTGCCCGGCAGGCTGCCGGCGGTGTGCGCACTGCCCTTGGGATCCACGCCTCCGCCTCCGAATTCAGATCGCCAGATGAGCAAAGGGATTCGGATTCCTGCCAGGCCTTCGCTGGTAAACGCATAGTTGACTGCCGTGTCGGCCAGCGCCGCGGCCCGGATTCGAGAATCGTGCGGCAGGTTGGATGGAATGTAGCCACGGCGAAATTGTTCGCAGGCCGGCGATTTGTCCGGCTCCGTACAGTAGGGCGCGATCCTGCGGAAATCCGGATTGCCTCCTGCCAGCACCAGGCCGGTATAGGCACCGGCCGAGAAGCCGAAGAAGCCGATCCTGGCGGGATCGATCGCCACCCGGTCCTTCCACGCGTTCAGCATGAAATCGAGCAGGCGGATCATGTCCTCCGGACGTGAGGCCAGCACGGACAGGCTGTCGCGCCGCGAGGAGTCGTTGCCGTTATCGCCGGGATGATTGGTGGCGGCGACGACAAAGCCGGCATCCGCCAGCGCCTCCGCCGTGTCATTGTGACCACCGAACCACCCGCCGCGGCCGTGGGAGAAAATCACCAGCGGCAGTTTTGCCCCTGTGACGGGACAATCCTTCACGCCGGTCAACCCCATTTCGACGGGAGGCTCAAGTTTGCCGAGCGCAACATGTTTCGGCTCGCCTGCGCATGGATACCAGATGGCGCCGGTCAGGCCTGGATCGGAATCGAGAAGCTGGATGCCGGCCGCCCGCGCGGGTGAGGCCAGACAACACAGGATGATCGCATAATTCCAATACTTCCCAGGCACCAAAGCAGCCCCCGATGCGGCAAAGTGAAACAGATCGAACGACGACGACGGAATTGTGTCGGCAGTTCCGGTCGCACGCCGATCGATCTTCTCGGATCCAAATCGTTTGCGCACCGCACAAATCAGGGGTTAAGGAGCTTGTGGGGTCAAAAAAATTCCGGAGTGCTCGATCCCTGCCTCTTTGCATGCAAATCAGGACCTTGCGCTTGATATGCTGCGAGTGGTCAACTCGCTGATCGGGACATGCCTGCACTGTTGGAGAAAACATGATGTTCAAGAAGATTGCGATCGTGGCCGGATTGGGACTGGCACTCGCCGCCACGGCGGAGGCCCAGACGCCGCGCAAGGGCGGCACCATCCGCATGACGGCGCCCTATGGCTCCAGTTTCACCAGCCTGGACATTCATACGACCCAGCGCGCCCAGGACGAGATCTTCGCCAAAGGCCTGTATCGGTCGCTCTACATCTGGGATTCCGCCGAAGGAAAGCCGGTTCCGGAGCTTGCCAAGGAGGTCATCGTCTCCGGTGGAGGTCTCGTCTACACCTTCAAGCTGCGCGACGACGCCTATTTCCACCATGGCCGCAAGATGACGGCCGACGACATCATCTGGTCCTATAATCGCATCATGGACGGCGCCAAGGCCTATCCCGGGGCGCGCTTTGTCCGCCTGATCGAGGGCGCGGCCGCGGTCGAGAAGGGCCAGGCCAAGGAAATCTCCGGCCTGAAGAAAATCGACGACTTCACGCTCGAAATGAAGCTGACCGAGAAAGTCGATCCGGGTTTCTACTTCTTCACCGCGCTGACCTCGATCTATCCGGCCGATGAGGGCGCCAAGGAGGGCTTCATCCAGAAGCCGATCGGTCTCGGACCGTTCAAATTCGTCGAGCACGTGCCGGGGTCGCGCATCGTGCTGGAGCGCTTTGACAAGTTCTACAAGCCCGGCAAGCCCTATGCCGACAAGCTCATCGTCTCGATCATGGCCGAGGCCGCAGCCCGCGACGTCGCCTTCCGCAACAAGGAAATCGACACCTCGGTACTGGGACCCGCGCAGTATGTCGCCTACCAGGCCGACCCGAACCTCAAGGGCACGATTACCGAAGTCGCCGAGGTGTTCACGCGTTACATGGGGATGAATCCCAATTTCAAGCCGTTCTCCGACAAGCGCGTCCGGCAGGCGATCAACTACGCGATCGATACCGACCTGATCATCAGCAAACTGGTCAAGGGCAAGGCCTACCGCGCCACCAGCTGGCTGCCGCTGACCTCACCCGCTTACGACAAGACCATGAAGCCCTACCCCTTCGATCCCGCCAAGGCGAAAGCGTTGCTCGCGGAAGCCGGCTATCCCTCTGGCTTCGAATTCGAGTGGACGACGAGCCAGAATGAAAGCTGGGGCCTGCCGATCGTCGAGGCGGTGATCCCGATGCTGGACAAGGTGGGCATCAAGGCCAAGGTCAAACAGGTCGAGACCGCGGTGCTGGCGGAGGTGGTTCGCACCGGCGACTTCCAGGCCTATGTCTATTCGCAGTCGACCGGCCCGGATCCGCTGGCGGCGCTGAAATGCTACTACTCGAAGACGCCGCAATCGGCCTGCAACTACATGAGCTTCAAGAACGCCGACTTCGACAAGCTGATCGATGAGGCCGGGCAGACCGACGATTCCGCCAAGCGTATCCAGTTGCTGCAAAAGGCCAATGCGCTGCTCTATGAGGAAGCCCCGGTCTGGTTCTTCAACTACAACAAGGCGGTGATGGCGGTGCAGCCATGGCTCAAGGGGGTTCAATTGAACCCGACCGAACTGACCCATCAAAACGTCGAAGACCTCTGGGTCACCGAGGCCTCGCCCGCGAAGTGACACTCTTGCCCTCCCTCCATCGCACCAGATGATGGAGGGAGGGAGGAACAATCCCGATGCTCGCCTTCGCGATTCGCCGAATCCTGCAAACCATTCCGACCGTGCTCGCTGTCGTGCTGGTGATCTTCGTGCTGTTCAGCATCGTCCCTGGCAGCATCGTGACCAGCATGAGCGATGACAGTGACCCACAGGTCGAGGAGCGCATGAAGAAGCAGCTCGGGCTCGACCAGCCGGTCTATGTCCGCTTCGGCGCCTACATCGCCAGGCTCGCGGTAGGCGATTTCGGCACCTCGTTCCGCACCCGCGAGCCGGTCACGTCCATGATCGCCAAGCGGATGTGGCCGACGCTGCAATTGATCTTCGCGTCGATGGCGTTCGCGATTCTGATCGGCGTGCCGCTCGGGTTCGTCGCGGCGCTGAAGCCGGGCAGCTTCGCCGACACGATCTCGATGGTGGTGGCGGTGTCGGGCCTCTCGATGGCCAAGTTCTGGCTCGGGCT
>Ga0310810_10012067_pt1 | contig 10131 bp, 7 predicted proteins | sample NCmetagenome_FD_207641 | JGI IMG/M metagenome (GOLD analysis project Ga0310810, IMG submission 207641) | Soil microbial communities from experimental microcosm in Duke University, North Carolina, United States - NC | ecosystem: Engineered > Artificial ecosystem > Soil microcosm > Unclassified ...
GAGGTCAACGGACTCGTTGCCGCGGCCGTTCCAATTTTTTCTGCCAACCCGATTTCGTGCGCTTCACGGCCCGCTTCGATCGCCTTCTTAAATGCGTGCGCCATCCGCACTGGATCGGAAGCAATCGCAATCGCAGTGTTCACCAAAACAGCATCCGCGCCCATTTCCATCGCTTCCGCTGCCTGACTCGGCGCGCCCAAACCCGCATCGACCACAACGGGAACGATCGCCTGCTCGATGATAATTTCGATCTGGGGTCGCGTTTCGATTCCACGATTGCTCCCAATTGGCGAACCAAGCGGCATCACCGTTGCCGTGCCGACGTCTTGCAAACGTTTCGCTAACACGGGATCGGCATTGATATAAGGCAGGACGGTAAAGCCTTCCTTCACTAAAATTTCCGCAGCCGCGAGAGTTTCGACCGGATCCGGCAACAAGTAGCGCGGGTCGGGATGGATTTCGAGTTTGATCCAGGTTGGCAAACCGGCGCTCGCCGCCAATCGCGCCAGTCGCACCGCTTCATCCGCGTTTCGCGCGCCGCTGGTGTTTGGCAGAAGCAAAAACTTTTTCGGATCGATGAAATCCAGGATGTTCGCGTAAGGATCGTGCTTACCGGAAAGATCTGCGCGACGCAGCGCTACGGTGACGATTTCGCTCCCACTCGCGACGAGCGCATCCCGCATCAATTCATTGGAAGCGAACTTCCCGGTGCCGACCAGCAACCGCGACGTGAATTCGCGGTGGGCAATTTTTAGCTTGGAAGGCTTGTCCGCCATTGCCTAAATAATAACGAAATCCTTGTACGAATCGAATTCTTTGCCACCTTGCGTTCGTGACGAAATTCGATCTCCGGCTGGAAGATTGCCTCACCGGCATGGCGAGGACCACCGCGTCAACGGTCGATCTTGTTGTCACGTCGCCGCCTTACAATCTCGGCATTCGTTACGGGAAATATTCCGATCGTCAAAATCGAGAGTCGTATTTGGCCTGGTGCAGAGATTGGGCCGAGCAAATCAGACACATTCTCGCACCGGGCGGTTCGTTCTTCCTGAATATCGGCGCTGCGCCATCGAATCCGATGTTGCCGCATGAAATTGTCTTTCAGCTGCGCGATCTGTTTTTCCTGCAAAACACAATTCATTGGATCAAGTCGATCTCGATTGAAGACAGGACGGGCGAGATTCAGTCACATGGTCATTTCAAGCCGATCAGCTCAAGGCGATTTCTAAACGATTGCCACGAATACATTTTCCAATTTACGAAAACAGGCCGGGTCGAGCTCGATCGGCTGGCGATCGGAGTTCCGTATCAGGACAAAAGCAATATCGCTCGCTGGTTTCATACGCATGGAAGCGACCAGCGTTGTCGCGGAAATACCTGGTTCATTCCGTACCGAACGATCCAAAGTCGTGAAAAGGAACGCCCGCATCCCGCAACCTTTCCCGTCCAACTTGCGGAATGGTGCATCAAGCTTCACGGAGCAGCCCGCGTGAAGACGATGCTCGATCCATTCCTCGGGATCGGGCATTCCGCGATCGCGGCGAAAAACTGTGGCGTGAGAAAATTCATCGGCTTTGAAATCGACGAACAATATCTCGCCGAAGCGAAACGCCGGCTCGGCTTAAAATAATTCGTCGTCCGGCTTGGCCGAAGAAGCGGAAATCTGAAAAATCTGAAGCGACTTCACCAGTTTGCTCGGCAGCGGCCAGACTCGCTCAAAAATTCGATCAGCCAGGGGTTTGGCCGTCAAATATCCAGCCGCGAACATTTCCAGGCGTGCGTCGAGATTGTCGATGTAATGCAGTGCCATCGCCTCCGGCGTTTTCGGATTAACTGGCGAACCAAATTGATGTTCGCCGTGATGCGATCCGATCAGGTGCATCAGGTGCAACCGCACATCTTCCGATGAAGGGTTGAGATTTTTCCAGTTACCATCGTTCTCAGTCGAAATTTTTCGCCAAAGCGAATTCACCAGCTCGAGTCCGATCGAGATATGCCCCACCAATTCGCCGCGCTCGTCGTAATCCATTACGAAACCGTTCTCCGAATAATGATTTTCCCAAAGTTTGCCGGAATCATGGAAAAGGATCCCGGCAATCAGGAGGTCGACATTCAGTTGCGGATAAACCGGCGCGATCGCCATCGCCAGCCGCATCATCTGCGCGGTATGCTCAACCAGGCCGCCGCGTCGCGCGTGATGATTTCGCCGGGCCGCGGCGGTGCGCCGGAAGCGCTCGCTGAACTCTTTCACGAATGCATCGCAGAGCGCGCGTAAACGCGGATCATTAACGTTTGCGATTGTCTCGAGAATGAACTGCCAGTCCGCGTTTTGCTTCGCCCGCAATTCCGCTGGCCCTTGCAGCAGATCGTTTTTTTCCTGCGGCGTCAGGGGCCGCATCGTCCACTTCTGCGCGTCGAGCCCGTACTGGGATGAACTGAACTCTCCGGTTAGCTCAATGAAGCTTTCGGTGCTTAGCGCGCTGCAGGCCTTGTAGGCAGGATTATCGCTCCAGACGCGCAGCGTCATTCGATCGCACGCATCAGCCAGGCCGAGTTCGCAATACGGTTTCTGTTCCCGCGTGACTTTCGGGGTGGCCGATTCGACCTGCACATGCACGCGCGCTGAAACGGCGCTCCCGCCCAGGCGGGCCGCGGCCCGGCGAATTTCGCTCAGCGTCATCAACTGCATTCCGCTCTTCCTCGTCTTACTCGGCCGCGTTAATCGCCCCGCACGCCACGCGCGCGCCGGAATTTCCGGACGGATCGGTCTTGAGATCGTCTTCCTTTTCATGAACGACGACGGATTTGCCGATAATCGAGTCTTTTCCGGTAAGACTGAGTTTTCCTTTCCAATCCAAATGCGCTTTGCCCGATGCGTCAGCCGTAATGTTTCCGAGATCGCCCTCGTGATGATCGAGAGTCATCGGTCCGCCGTGGTGTTTCATCGTCGGATTGAAATGCGGGCCGGCCGAGGCTGCATCCGGCGCCGAGCAATCGCCTTTGTCATGAATGTGGAAACCGTGTTTGCCCGGCGTGAGGTTTTGGATGTCGGCCACGACTTGAACATCATCGCCCACTTTGGTGAATGTGACCGTACCGGTTACTTTGCTGTTTGATTTCGGTTCCAGCGTCGCTGACGCTTTCGTTACCTCCTGTGCCCGCGCGAAACAGCCTAGCGCGCAAAACATTGTGATAAAAAGAATCGTTTTCATCCCACAAACGTAGGCTGTTCTGCCGGAATGAAAACTCTACAGTTGTAGTGCCAGGCGTCTCAATCGAGCAGGCGTTGCTCGATTCCAGCGTAAGCGTCGACTCGCCGGTCACGTAAAAACGGCCAGTGCGTCCGATGCTCGTTCACCCGCGCCCAATCGATTTCGCCGAGGACGACTTCTTCTTTGCCGGCCGAGCCTTTGGCGATGATCCCGCCGTCGGGTCCGCAAAGAAAACTTTGTCCCCAAAATTCAATCCCGTCTCCGCCGGCGGGCGCTTCGTGGCCGACCCGGTTGGCCGCGGCGACGTAGCAGCCGTTCGCAATCGCGTGACTGCGCTGAATGGTTTCCCACGCATTGTGCTGGGCGGCGCCAAATTCCTTCTTCTCACTCGGATGCCAGCCGATCGCTGTCGGATAAAAAATAATTTCCGCGCCGCGCAAGACCGTCAGGCGCGCCGCTTCCGGATACCATTGGTCCCAGCAAACACAGACTCCGATCTTTCCGCGTTTTGTGTCCCAGGCCTGGAAACCGAGATCGCCTGGAGTGAAGTAAAACTTCTCGTGATAAAGCGGATCGTCCGGAATGTGCATCTTCCGATATTTGCCGAGTAATTTTCCGTCGGCATCGATGATTGCGGCAGTGTTGTGATAAACCCCGGCGCGCCGCTTCTCGAATAACGACGCGACGATTGCGACGCCCAGTTTTTTCGCCAAACCCGAAAGCTCGGCCGTCGACTTGCCGGGAATTTCTTCGGCCAGCTCAAAATTTTTGTGATCCTCAGTCTGGCAAAAATATTGCGACCGAAAAAGTTCCGGCAGACAAACGATTGTCGCGCCCTTCTTTGCCGCCTCGCCAACAAAATCCAGAGCCCGGGAGAAATTCTTCTCCGGGTGTGTGCCGCACTTCATCTGCACAAGCGCGACTTTGGTTTTATTTGCTTTCGCCATTCAGAAATTAACCACGAAGATCACGAAGTAGACGAAGGTAAACATAACTTAATGCTTCGTGAACTTCGTGTCCTTCGTGGTGGATTATTTGATAGAATCCGCCGGCACGATATCGATCTTCTCGATGGTCACGCGCTTGGTTGGTTTGCTTATCTCGCCCGTGCTGCTTCGGGTTAGCGGCGTATCGCCGATTTTTGTGAGCACATCATCCCCTTTGATCACTCTACCGAACGTCGTGTATTGATGATCGAGTCGCTTGACTGGCGCGAGACAAATGAAGAACTGTGAGCCGGCCGAGTCCGGATCCGCCTCGCGCGCCATCGAGATCACGCCGCGTTCGTGCGAATGGTCGTTGAATTCCGCTTTGATTTTGTAACCCGGTCCGCCTTCGCCGTAGGAGTCTGAGTTCAGCGGATTTTTTGAGTTCGGATCGCCGCCCTGGATCATAAATCCTTTCACGATCCGATGAAAGATTGTCCCGTTGTAAAAGCCCTGGCGGGCCAGCTTTTTAAAATTCTCGATCGTGTTCGGTGCAGCGTCGGTCCAAAACTGCACCACCATGTTGCCCTCAGTTGTCTTGATGACGGCGACTTCGTTCGCTGCACTCTTGGGCGAGGCTTCGTTCGATTGCGCCGTCGCAACCACAGTGAAAACCGTGGCGGCCAGGACTAAACAAATCCGAAACCCGAATTTCGAAGCTCGAAACAAGCTCGAAATTCGAAATTCGGATTGCTTATGCCGCAGATCGTTTGGAGTTTCTTTGCTTCGAATTTGTTTCGAGTTTCGAGATTCTAGCTTTGAATTTTCTTTTTTATTCATGATGATATTCCTGCAAGCTTCTCACCTGCACTTTGCTTTTTTGCAACGAGCGAATGCCATTCGCGCTCGCCTGCGCCGCGCGCACGGTGGTCATGATCGGAATCTTCGCCGCGAGCGCCGCGTTGCGGATTGTCACTTCGTGTTCGCGCGGGATTTTTCCGCTCGGCGTATTGATGATGAAATTTATGTCGCCGTTTTTGACGCGGTCGAGCACGTTCGGGCGGCCCTGGTTAATCTTGAAGACTTTTTTCACTTTGATCTTGGCCGCGGCAAGCGCGTCGGCCGTTCCAGCTGTTGAAATAATGCCGAAGCCGAGTTTCAAAAATTCGCGGGCCAGCGGAATAATCGATTCCTTGTCCGCGTCTTTAACGCTAATGAACACATTCCCCTTTTTCGGTAACGGCGGCGGCGCCGCCATCTGCGACTTCGCGTAAGCGAGTCCAAGATCAACATCCATTCCCATCACTTCACCGGTCGACTTCATTTCCGGTCCCAATGAAATGTCCATTCCTTGATACCGAAGAAACGGAAAGACCGCTTCTTTCACGGAAAAATGTTTCGGCACGATCTCTTTGGTAAATCCGAGCTCGCGCAATGTTTTGCCGGCCATCACTTTGGCCGCGAGCTTGGCCAGCGGCACGCCGATCGCCTTGCTCACGAACGGGACCGTGCGCGAGGCGCGCGGATTCACTTCGAGAACGTAAACGTCTTCGCCTTTGACCGCGAATTGCACGTTCATCAAGCCGCGCACGTTCAATTCGCCTGCCATCGCTTTTGTGGCCGAGGAAATTTCGTCGAGCACGTCTTGCGATAATGAGAATGTCGGAATGACGCACGCGCTGTCGCCGCTGTGGATTCCGGCTTCCTCGATGTGCTCCATGATCGCGCCAATCACCGTCGTTTCCCCGTCGGAAATGCAATCGACATCCACCTCAATCGCGTCTTCGAGAAAACGATCGACCAGCACCGGACGGTCCGGCGTCACTTCAATCGCGCTTGCCATGTAACGGCGCAGATCTGGCTCGTTGTAAACCAACTCCATCGCCCGTCCCCCGAGCACGAAACTCGGCCGGACTAACACTGGGTAACCGATCTTGGTCGCGATCTTTACCGCTTCATCCGTGCTGACCGCCGTGCCATTTGGGGTTTGTCGCAAACCGAGCTTGTCCAGCATCGCGGCGAAAAGTTTTCGGTCTTCGGCCGTCTCGATGCTCTTCGGTTGGGTCCCGAGAATTGGAACGCCCGCCGCTTTCAAGCCATTGGCCAGATTGAGGGGAGTCTGCCCTCCAAACTGCACCACCACCCCGTCCGGCTTCTCCTGGTCATATATATTAAGTACGTCCTCCAGAGTGAGCGGCTCGAAATAGAGCTTGTCGCTCGTGTCGTAGTCGGTCGACACCGTTTCCGGGTTCGAATTGACCATGATCGTCTCGAACCCAAGTTCCCGAAGCGCGAACGCCGCATGCACGCAGCAGTAGTCGAATTCAATTCCTTGGCCGATTCGGTTCGGGCCGCCACCAAGGATCATCACTTTGCGTTTTCCGCTTTCGCGCCGCTCGTTCTCGTCGCCGTAGGTAGAATAATAATACGGCGTGTAAGCTTCGAACTCCGCCGCGCAGGTATCGACCAGGCGATAGGTCGGCGTCACTTTTTCAGCGATACGTTTTGCGCGCACTTTTGCTTCGTCAGCTCCATTGGCTCTTGCCAGTTGTCGATCCGAAAAGCCAAGTTTCTTGCTCCGCAAAAGTGTTTTCGTTTTCAAACATTGTGATTCGGTGACGATCTCGGCGACGTTTCGCAAGAACCACTTGTCGATCCTGGTCAGGTCGAACACCTCATCGATCGGCGCGCCTTTGGCGAACGCCTGGCCAACGTAAAATATCCGTTCGGCGTTGGGGACAGCGAGCTTCAGCCGAAGCGTTTCCAAATCGACATCCTTGTCGGCGCCGTCGCCGATCAAGCCGAAACGTTTGATTTCCAAACTGCGTAGTGCTTTTTGCAGGGCTTCCTTGAATGTGCGTCCGATCGCCATCGCTTCGCCGACCGATTTCATCTGCGTCGTCAGCGTTGGATCTGCCTGCGGGAATTTTTCGAACGTGAATCGCGGCACTTTGACTACGCAGTAATCGATTGTCGGTTCGAAACACGCCGGGGTCTCGCGGGTGATGTCATTTTTGATTTCGTCGAGCGTGTAACCGACCGCCAATTTGGCCGCGATTTTTGCGATCGGGAAACCGGTCGCCTTTGACGCCAGCGCGCTCGAGCGCGACACGCGCGGATTCATTTCGATCACGACCATCCGGCCGTTGTCGGGATGGACCGCGAACTGAATATTCGAGCCGCCGGTCTCGACGCCGATCTCGCGGATGACCGCGAACGAAGCGTCGCGCATCATCTGATATTCCTTGTCGGTCAACGTTTGCACCGGGGCAACCGTGATCGAATCGCCGGTGTGCACTCCCATCGGATCGAAATTTTCGATGGAACAGACGACCACGCAGTTGTCCATCCGATCGCGCATCACTTCCATCTCGAATTCTTTCCAGCCAACCAGCGATTCCTCGATCAGCACTTCAGTTACTGGCGACATCGCGAGACCGCGGCCGGCAATCTCAGTCAGATCATCCGGATTGTAGGCGATGCCGCCGCCGCTTCCGCCGAGGGTGAACGCTGGTCGGATAATCAGCGGAAAGCTTCCGATTTCCTTGGCAATTTTTTGCGCGTCGGCGGTCGAATGTGCGACACCGGAGCGCGGCACATCGAGCCCGATCCGCAGCATCGCTTCCTTGAAGAGCTGCCTGTCTTCGCCTTTCGCGATCGCCTTTGCGTTAGCACCGATCAATTTCACTTTGTGCCGCGCCAGCGCTCCGTTGCGATTAAGTTCCATCGCTGCGTTGAGCGCGGTCTGTCCGCCCATCGTGGGCAAAATGGCGTCCGGCTTCTCCCGTTCAATGATCGCCTCGATCACCTCCGCGGTGATCGGTTCTATATAGGTACGATCAGCGAACTCCGGGTCGGTCATGATCGTGGCCGGGTTCGAGTTTACCAGCACGACTTCATAACCCTCTTCGCGCAACGCTTTGCAGGCCTGGACGCCGGAATAATCAAATTCGCAACCCTGCCCGATCACGATTGGACCGGAGCCGATCAGTAGGATTTTTTTAAGCTGGTTATTCCGCGGCATCTGCGCAGCGCGGAGAATAAACCAATTCGCGAGAACTTCACGCGCGAAGTCTTAGTTCGCCTAATATTTGGGGTCTTTTGTCCGCTTGGGCTCGAGTTCGTTATTTTTTCGACATTCCCAGCTGTGCGAACAGGAATGCGTACTCATCCGATAGCTGCCTGATTCGTTCGCTCAATGCTGTGCCAATGCCGTGTCCGGCGCTGGTACTGGTTCGCAACAGGATTGGGGTTGTCGATTTATTGGCTGCGTCCAATCGCGCGACCATTTTGCGCGAATGATAGGGCGCAACGCGGCCATCGTTGGCACCCGTCATGAACAGGATCGCCGGGTATTTTGTTCCATCGACCACGTGATGATATGGCGAGTAAGCGTAGAGGGCCTTGAATTGCTCGGGGTCTTTCACCGTCCCGAACTCGGTCACATTAAAGGCGCCGTTGGGCGCGAGCTCGACCCTGAGCATGTCGTAGATTCCGACAAATGAAACAACCGCACGCATCAACTCCGGATGTTGCGTGATCAACGCGCCCATCAGCAGGCCGCCGTTACTGCCACCCAAAATCGCCAGCTTCTCTGGCCGCGTCCACTTCTGATCGATCAGATATTTTCCCGCCGCCGCGAAATCATCGAACACGTTTTGTTTTTTCGTGAGGTTGCCCGCCTTGTGCCATTCCTCGCCGAATTCGCCACCGCCCCGGATGTTGGCCACCACATAAACACCTCCGCGATCGAACCAGAGTCGTCGCGTGAAATCAAAATTGGGCGACATGCTGATTCCATAGCCGCCGTAGCTGTAAAGTAACGTCGGATTGTTGCCGTCCTGCTTGGTTCCCTTCTTCCGGACAATGTTCAGCGGAATCTTCGTGCCGTCCTTCGAGGTCGCCATTTCGCGAGTTACTTCGATGTCGGCAAAGGAGACCGGCGATGTATTCACAAGCGCTGTCTTCACCGGCGCCGTCGTTGGATCGACGACATGGAACCAGGCCGCTGGTTCGGTAAAGCTGACATCGCGAAACAACAGTGAATTGTCTTCCAAAGGTTCCATTTCCGACACGGCCGAGATCTTCGGAATGGCGATAACGGCCTGGTTTGTGCCAGCCAAATCAAAACGGCGAATTTGCGATGGCCCACCAAGGAGATCTGCGACATACAACGCGTCGCCGGTTGGTTCGAAGGATTGAATCACTGCATCGCTTGTCTCGACAACCGTCGTTGCGCTGTCCAACACCGGATTGTCCAGCGGCATTCGCAGAATTTTTCCGCGCGGCGCATCCGCGCGCGAAAGAAGATAGAGCGCATTATCGCGGCCGAGACGCACCGCTTTGATCTGGTCCTCAAACTTCGTCAGCTGCTTCCAATTTTCATCAGGGCCAAGCAGATAATGCGCGAAATCGCCGCCGTCCCCGTTTGCTACCGTCGCCAGGACGAATTTTCCATCGCGTGATGCTTCAAGCTTGATCTCCGCGATTCGGGGAAACTCTTTCCCGATCGAATAAGTATCTTCGGTGTCGGCCGTTCCGAGTTTGTGAAAATAAACCTGCTGATAAAAATTCAGATCCGCATCGGGTTTTTCGCCCTTCCGTGGAAAGCGCGTGTAATAAATTCCTGTTCCGTCAGAGTTCCAGGCCGCGCTCCCGCCGGCCGTCGGATATTGAACGTGCCCAATCGAATCCGGCAATGCTTTGCCAGTGGCCGTCTCGTAAATGTGCAGCGTCCCGTCTTCGCTGCCGCCCTGCGAGGTTGAGATTGCGACGTATTTCCCGTCGTGTGACGGCGCGAACCAATCAATCGCCGTGGTCCCTTTGGTATCGAGCGTGTTTGGATCGAGAACAATCTTCTCCGATTTCAAATCGTCAGCCGACGTAAGGGTGACAAGCATCGGTTGTTGCTTCGGTGGTTGAAACTTCATTGCGAACAAAATGCCGGGCCGCGAGACAAGCCCTGAATAATTCGGCGAAGTTTTGGCGTACCA
>Ga0310810_10012068_pt1 | contig 10131 bp, 8 predicted proteins | sample NCmetagenome_FD_207641 | JGI IMG/M metagenome (GOLD analysis project Ga0310810, IMG submission 207641) | Soil microbial communities from experimental microcosm in Duke University, North Carolina, United States - NC | ecosystem: Engineered > Artificial ecosystem > Soil microcosm > Unclassified ...
GAGCAAGGGAACGGCGCTGAACTTGTTCAGAGGGAAAAAACCGGCGTGCTCGCCACGTCCTTGCACCGCCAGCGGAGCCTCGAGCTTTAGCTGGTTGCGCAAATCATCCTCAAGTTTCTTGAGAGCGGCCGGCGTTGTCGGCAATGGGCTGGGAAGGTTACTACCGAGCAGAGCTGCGAGATCGTCCAATGTCGGCGGATTTGCCAGAATCTCCACTGGAGGCGCATCGGGCAGCGCGGCCAGCAGCATAGCATCGCTTACCTTGCTGGCAGCAAGGGCGGAAAAAAGCGCATCACGCAGCGCATTGTGCAACTCGCCGAAGATGTAGTCGTTGGTGGCGGTAACGCCGATCTGTTGGCTTGATTGTCGAAAATACCCGTCGTCACCGTTCGCGAGCTTCTTCGCATTCAGATCGTCCAAAATAGCTTGGGGCCATGCGCTGGTCGGGGTTTCCGAATCGAGCAGCCGTGGCGACCAACCGCCCCAGAAAATCGAGCGACCGCCGACGCAATACGCGAGTCCCGGAAATCCGACGTTCGCGTTCCACGCCAGCCCCCACACTTCGTTGCCAAGGCCCAAGCTCGGCACGTTTTGTACATGCTCGGCCAATAAAAATGGACCGCCTTCTACGACGAGGATGCGTTCGCTCCGGCCGGTGCTACGGAACCAGAGTTGTTCCGCGACGGCCGCGCCGAATGTTCCGCCGCCAATCACAATGAAATCATAGGGGCGCATGTCGCCACGGGGCGGCAACTGCGCTGCAGAACGATAAACAGGATCCGAGTTGGCGAGAGCTTCGTCGAACGTGTTGCAAACATACCGCCCGAGCACATCCAGTGCGAAATCGGTTGGTTGTGACGCTGAGCCGATATTCATACGGATCTCCTTTTTAACTAATTACCGCCCGAACTTTCCGGGTTGCAGATTTTATAGATTGCCGTTCAGATCAGTACGCGTTGGCTGGTTTGTATTTCGCGATGTTACTAATGAGAAGCTGAAAGTCAATCCGGAAATAAACATCCAGTCAGCCGATGCGCAGCTGATGCCTCTTCTGATCCCCGCATCAAGTAGCCGAGTTGGATCTCCATCTTTCTCAGATTCGGCTACGCCGGCATCCATCGAGATAAAAAGCTCTGTATGCAAAAGCTGGATATGCCGACAAAACCAAAAGCAAAAACGTCAATCTTGCGCAGGTATGTGCGATCGAGGCTTGCCTCATGGTGGTGCGCTATAGACGCGCACCTCTGCTCTCTGACTACCGCGATGTGGAACCGCGAGGTAAAGGCGATTAAATTCGGGCACAAACAATGCCGTGCGAGCATCAGCCGCCGTCGGAATCTTCGCCACGGGCTGATAATGCTCAGGATCAAGTTGTTGAAAAATACTGAGGAAGCCCTCCCCGCCGGCGATATAAATTCGTCGGCGGGAATTATCGTAGAAGATGTCATCCGCATCTCCAGCGCTGTCTAAGTTAGCGATGACTTTGCCCGAGTCCGTATCGAAAACGGAAACTTTCGCGGGCTTTCGAAAGCCGACAAACAGCCGATGATGGGTTTCGGCGAGGGCCATAGGAAAATTCGCCGTCGCGCTCGTCGTGGCCCATGTCGTGATTACGGTGCGTGCCTCTCGATTCACCACCGCGATTTTTTTGGAATCGGGAAGATTTACGAAGATACGAGATCCGGACTTCTCGAGTTGGAAGGATTCCGGATGGGCATCGAGTTTAATATTACCGATGTGGTCGCCGTTTTTGGCGTCGATAATTCCGAGACCGCCGCTGCCATAGCCGACATAGACGCGCTGTCCGTTTGCATCGTAACGAATGTTGTCGGCGTCGTCGGGAAATTTTACGCTCTTGATGCGCTCAAACGACGAGCCATCGAGGATGTCGCACGCGCCGTTCTCCCCGTTGGCGATAAAGATTTTATTGAACTCCGAAGTGAAACCGACGCCCTGCGGCTCATGCAATCCCGGGATGCTCTTGAAATGCTTGCCGGCATTTAAATCCAAGATTTCAACGGAATTATTTCCCAGCGCAGCGATGAATAGTCGCTTGCCTTTAACATCAACTGCCATGTGGTCGATGCGGCCTTCGACATCAGGCAAGGGGATCGTTTGCACCATGCGCAGCGTAGAAGACTCTTGAGCCTGCACGTCGATTGTCATCACAGCAAAGACCATCAGAAGTACATTGAGAAAAACCGTCATGACTTCTATCGGCACCGACAGAACCAACTCATTTCTTCTGCGTATCGAGGGCTGTCTTCAATCCTTTTGCCAAATTGCTCGTCGGGCCGACTCCCCAGTAATGGAGAAAGACAATGCGCGGAGATTCCGTCTCGATGTGATTGTGGATCGCAACGATATTGATAGCTGCGGCGCGCAGCGCCTTTAGAACCGACTGAAGCTCTGGCTCCAACATCACGAAGTCGCCATCGACCACAGCTTGTTGATCGTTACCGACGAAGGCTGCCCAGGTGTTGATACCCATCGTATTTCCAATCTCATGCCCGGCCATCTTGGTCGTGCGACCGATGGTTATCTTGTAAACGCCATTGGCCATCTGTCCCTTCATGCCCATTATGCTTTCAATGTTTTTGGGATCGAGGGAGGTTTTCGCCGGATCGAGATCGGCTTTGGGCGTTTCGCCTTTGCCATTGCTCGTGTCCTTGATTTTCGCAAATACTTTTCCGACCGCCGAAGCGAGCCTTTCCTCATCTCCCATGCCGCCGATATGCATAAACATGACTTTGGGAGAGTCCCAGAAGAAATGGTTGTGAAGAGCAGTGACTTCCAGACCGTTATCCAGAGCGACACTCATGACAGGATTGACCTGGTCTTCAAGCAAGGTCGTGTCTCCCATAACCATCGTCTTGCCGCCGGCTTTCATAAAGGCTGCATATGAGGTTAACCCCATCGCGGGGTTCATCCTTACTCCCGCTGTCGTGACCTGAAGGTCCGCACGCGGAACTCGGACGATAAATACTCCCTCCTTCTCGTTGAGTTCGCCCTTTGCCCCCGTGAGCTGCTCGATTTTAGCGGAGTCGAACTTACTAACCGCCGCGAAACCCGGCGTTGTGGCGGTAGCCAGGATTAACGTCGCGAATCCCGATAACACTGAGTAAGACGCAATTTTCCCACCGAAATTCTTTTTCATGCTGAACTCCTTTCCATCTGGCTCTTATTGACGCTTATTGCTCTTTCATCGACGTCATCAAAAAGCAGTTGCCCCATTCCATTTGTGCACCGGCCCATCTGGGAACAACTATTCACGGCCTTGTGAGGCCCTCATGAAACACGTTTTCTTTTAAAATATTCGTACAGGTCATCAAAGACGGCAGAGCCGCGAGCCAAACGAGCTTCGTCGTCCTTGTGAGCCATCGCGATACCACCGACGACCTGCTCAATTCCCGGAGTCTCCTGGCGTCCAAACTTCTGATCCTTCAGATCGATGTCATGGACAATTTCTGCGATTCTGCGAACGGCGGGATCATTGATCCCCGTGCGTTCAATCAGGACCTCCAAAGTGCAACGATCTCCCTCATGCGTAAATTCGGCCTCGAACATATCGAAACGTATTTCGCCAGGGAGTGGCTTATAGCCTTTGGCAGGAACAAATTTGAAACGGGCGCCCGGATCAACAAAGCGGCGTACGAACCATGCGCTTGCGATCCGATCGACGTAAATGCCTTTGCGCGTCACCCATGTCTTGTCCTTCAACTCACTCACCAATGACGTTGCAGACTTCACGGGTCGCGTGCCGCTGTTTTCATGCATACGCGTCTCGATCCCGGAGATGAGCCCGTCCACTACCTCGCGGCCTCGCGCGCCAAAAAAATCAATGCCAACAACCTCGGCAAGGCGACGCTTAAGCTTGGCAAGATCGGTCTCGATTTGCGCAGAGCGGTCGTCCTTGATCTTACTTTTCGGCACCGAAGTCGCAGCGAGCCGGCGAGCTTCCACGGCAATTTCGTCGTAGTCCGTGCTGCGGGCGGTCTGAAACAAGGCTTCCACTTCTCCGTCCGAAAGACCGTCGACGAAACGTGCTTCGCAGAGGGTTGCTTCTCCACCGCCTTCAACGATTTCCCGCAAAACCCACTGAAAATCTTCTTGTGTCTGCTCGTTCTTGGGTAGGACATACACCGAGTTCTTAATGGCCACTGCGCCGAGCCGCTGAAGCCGCCGCCAAATTTTGACGCGGAAATAATCGGGCTTGGGCGGGATCTGATGAATGAGCAGCAACCATCGGCCGTCTGAATCTTGCATTCGCGCTTTCTTTGACATAAAGATACAGCTGTTATATAGCAGATTCAAGTGATAGATTACAAATCCCTTGAAAGGATGATCCATCCAGTGGAAGTTTCAATGCCCGGTGCAACTGAAACAACGCCAACTGATGTAGGACTATGGCCCCTTGTTAATTACTTTCTGAAGCTCGGGACCATCGGCTTCGGTGGACCGGCAGCGCTGGTCGGTTTCATGCACAGAGATCTCGTAGAAAAAAGGCGCTGGATCACCGAGGATACCTACAAGCTGTCGCTCGCACTCGCTCAAATCATGCCTGGACCTCTCGCCGCCCAAACCGCAATTGCCATCGGCTATTTCGAGGGCGGAATTTTCGGCGCAACTCTGGTCGGTTTCAGCTTTATTCTCCCCTCATTCTTGATGGTGGTTGCGATCTCACTTGCTTACGTCGCCTACGGTGGTCTGTGGTGGATGCAAGCACTCTTCTATGCCATCGGCGCAACGGTCATTGCGATCATCGCGATTGCTGCTTACAAACTGGCGCGCAGCACCAACAAGCGCAACCCACTTCTTTGGGGCATTTTCGCCGTCCTCACAATCGTAACCGCGTGGGCGCAAACCGAGTTAGCGGAGTTCTTCATTCTTGCCGGACTACTCGCCTTAGTTTTTCAGGCTTGGCCAGGCTGGAAAACTGGGACGCCAATGGTGCTCGGGGCCGTAGCGCTCGGCGCGGCTGTCTGGCTGATGGAGGCCTGGCTCGGGCAGGCGAATACCGGTAGCAATACCGGCCACGTACTAGCCGAGATCCTGTTGTTTTTTACCAAAGCCGGCGCGTTCGTTTTCGGCAGCGGCCTGGCGATCGTCCCTTTCTTACATCAGGGAGTCGTGCAGCAATTCGGCTGGCTCAACGAGCATCAGTTCCTGGACGCAGTAGCAGTGGCGATGATCACCCCGGGTCCCGTCGTTATTACGGTTGCTTTCATCGGCTTTCTTGTCGCGGGCTTGGCAGGCTCGATCATGGCGTCGATCGGTATCTTTTTACCGGTATATATCTTCACGATCGTGCCGGCGCCCTGGTTCAAACGTCATCGTGACAATCCCCAGCTCAAAGCCTTCGTTGACGGTGCCACCGCGGCCGCGACGGGCGCGATCACCGGCGCAGTGATTGTGTTGGGCTTGCGTGCGATCACGGATATTCCAACCGCGATAATTGCGCTTGTCAGCCTCGTGGTTTTATGGCGCTACAAAATCGGCGAGCCGATCATCGTCACCATTTCCGGGCTTATTGGCTTGATCCTTTGGCCAGTCTTGCGTGGAGGATGATCGCGAATGCAGAAGGAGGTGAAACCATGAAATGGGTAACACGAGCGAGACCGAAAGTGGACCGCGTGGCTTGTCCCTGGCTGATCAAACGGTTCGTTGATCCTGCTGCCGAGTTTCTATACGTCCCTCCCGAACAAGTCATGGAGGTCGCGAAACGCGCGGGCGCGATCCCGTTCGACGTGGCGAACGTTGAACTCGGCCATCATGGGCTTGAATGCAGTTTCGACGCCGTCATCAAAAAGTACGAGCTCACCGATCCCGCACTGCAGCGGCTCGCTTTGATCGTGAGAGGGGCCGACACCGACGCCAAACACTTGACTCCGGAGTCGGCGGGTCTGGAAGCAATTGCTGAGGGATTTCGGCTAGCCTATCAGGACGACGATGAATTGCTGGAACGAGAGATGTCAGTCTACGACGCGTTGTACGCATATTGTCGTCAAACCAGCGGTCGCCCGAACAGTTAACAGCACTCATATCACATCGACTACGGCGCCAAGGCGGCAGCTTATGTCGACGCCTTCATGATCAATATCAATTGGGAGAGCGTCTCGCGCCTTCACCGCGAGCATGCGTCAAAATAGCGATGAACAGAGAAGAGCGTTGATCTCCTGGATCTCGACGTTGCGGAATTCGATGGCGCAAGACAGCCGCGCACGGATCGCAATTCTCTACCCTGGCGATTATGAGGGCAGGAGAAATGCATCAGCTGAAAATAACCGATTCGCGGAGTTGTTCAGAGCGTTTGCCGGCAGAGGGATACACGCCGAGCCTGCGGTTTATCACGACGATTTTTGCGCGGAAGTACGTGAACAACTCATGGCCCTTGACGGTGTCCTCGTGTGGATCAATCCCATTCAGGACGGACACGACAGGTCTATTCTCGATTCCACGCTTCGTGAGGTTGCAGCCACAGGGATTTTTGTCAGCGCACATCCCGACATCATACTGAAGCTAGGGACAAAGGAAGTTTTATACCGAACACGCGACATTGGGTGGAGTTGCGACACACATCTGTACGCGAGCATGCAACAGATGCGTCAGGAAATGCCTGCGCGCTTGGCAAACGGGAAAGCGCGCGTGCTCAAGCAATACCGAGGTAATGGTGGCATCGGCGTCTGGAAAGTCCAATTGCCGATGAGTGCTTTTACGAATATTGAACATGGCATTCTCGCAGTGCCGCGCCTTGAAACTATTGTTCGTGTTCGTCATGCAAAACGCGGCTGCGGCGAAGAGGAGATCACGCTGGGTGAATTCTTTGAACGCTGCGAGCAGTATTTTGCCGCCAATGGCCGGATGATCGATCAGGAGTATCAAGAGCGGCTCCCCGAAGGCATGATTCGCTGTTATCTTGTGCATGATCGGGTGGCGGGATTTGGAAACCAAGCGATAAATGCGCTGTTTCCTGCGCCACCGGGCGCGTCGCCAACGGAAGCTCCCGAGCCGGGGCCCCGATTCTATCATCCGCACACCAAGCCGGAATTTCAGGCTCTTAAACATAAGTTAGAACATGAGTGGGTACCCGCGGTGCAGCAATTACTAGAAATTGATACCGAGAGTCTTCCAATTCTTTGGGACTGCGATTTCCTGCTCGGTCCGAAAAAAAATGGCGAAGACACCTATGTGCTTTGCGAAATCAACGTCAGCAGTGTCGCACCGTATCCTGAATCTGCAGTGTCGTACATTGTTGATGCGGCAACGGTTCGGGTATACGCGGCGAGACAGCGACGCCGCTATGCCTGATAAATCGTGCGGCGTTCTACTCCGTATGACGAGATCGTTCTGAACAGACAGGCATGTGGCCGCCCCGCGATAATCGCTCCTCTCGGCAAAATTTCACAGATTAGACTTATTCCGAAAGGTACATTATAAGTAAAATCCCGTCTCTTATGTCGGCTCTACGCTCAAATTCCTGCCAGCTAATGCTTCTGCCGCTCTTACTGACTCGCCCCGGAGTATTGTAGCTTGACACCTCGATCGCCAATCTTCTAACGTCGGTTTGATCTTATGCTGGAGGAGAGCCGCTCATGTGGAAAGGAATGAAAGTCATCGATGCCGACGCGCATATGCACGAGCCGGAATATTTGTGGGAGCGCTATGTCGAGCCGAAGTTTCGTGATCGCGTGCCCAAGGTCGCCTTTATGGACGGCGTGTTCATGGTTTATGAGCCGGACGGCAAGATCATTCCCAAGGGCGATCTGCAATTGCGGCCGCCGCCGAGCGCCTGGGCGGTATTGGAGGAGAAGTACGGCGAAGCCTATCGGCAGTGGTGGTCGTCGGAAATTCGGCTCAAGGACATGGACCGCTACGGCTGGGATATTCAAGTTCTGCTTCCCACCGGGAACAATGGGAACTTCGCCTATCGCGTCGCCTTGAAAGATGTCGAACTCGGCGCCGCGATGTGCCGGGCCTACAATAATTGGTGTCACGATTACTGCAGCGCGGACCCGAAGCGGCTCAAGTTCGTTGCGGTGCTGCCCGGTTCGGACATCGGCGAAATGGTGAAAGAGGCGCACCGCGCAGTCACCGAGCTCGGCGCAGTCTCGGTGCGAAATCCCTTTCTCCCGGACGGCCGCTATCTGCACGAGCCGGAGTACGATGCCTTATGGCAGCTCGCCTCCGAGCTGGATTTTCCGATTTCAGCTCATGGCGAGTATCGCCAGCGTCGCTTTCATCCGTTTCGTCAGCTCGAAGGCCAGCGGCGGGGTGATACAGAGCTCGCGCTGCGCGGGCTAGATCACGCCCTGGGTTTTCCCTGCGACAATATGACGACCTTGGGACATTTTATTTTCACCGGGATTCTCGAGCGCTTTCCCAAGCTGCGCCTCGCAATCCTCGAATCCAATGCCGGTTGGCTGCCGTTTTGGCTCGGGCGAATGGACGATCACACGCATGGGCGCAATAGCGTCATGGGAAAATCGGAAAACCTGCGCATGCTGCCGAGCGAGTACTTCATGCGCCAGTGCGTGATTTCGTGCGATAGCGATGAGCGCGCACTCAAATACGTGGTGGAAGATTTGAAGGGCGAGAACATCGTGTGGAATACGGATTACCCGCACCCGGATGCGATCGATCCGAAACGAGCGCTGCCGGATCTCGATGCTCAGCCGATACCCAACGAGGCGAAACGCAAAATCCTCTGGGACAACGCGATCAAACTGTTCGGACCACGAATTTTGAACTAGATTTTTAACTTTGCTTTGGATGGTGGAGCATATCAGCGGCGCGATTTGGACGGTTCATTGCTACTTGTAAAGCCCATCGATGAAGCCCGAGCGATCTAGCTCTTCGATAAACCGTGTATCCATGAATTCGCGCGGTTGAGCGGCTTTCGCTGCCGGCACTTTCAAAGCCAACTCATCGAGCACTGTTTTCATCCCCTCCATTGTCGGATAAGGCTTGCGCGGCGTGACATCGCGCATGATCTGGTATGCTTCGTCGGTGTCGCGATCGTCTTTAAATCGCATGTACTTCCGGATCGCACGTTTGGTCAGCTCGGGGTTGGTTTTGACCAAATGGATGGACTCGATAATCGATTTTATGGCTCGCCGCGTCAGATCAGGATTTTTCCTGACAAACTGTTCGGTGCTTACGAGTGCAGAAGCCTGCACGGGAAATCCCATCTCCTCAATATTTGCCAATACGCGCATGCCCGCTTCGACCGCACGTTTGTAAAGCGGCGGATTGAACACGCTGGCGTCGATATTACCGCTTAGCAGTGCTGAGAGACGTGTCGGATCGCCGCCGATTTGCAGCATGACGACGTCAGTGTCGGGATTAAGCCCGAGCTTTGCGATCATGATCTGAGCGCCACGATGCGCACCTAGACCGAAGCCCGCAACGCCGATCCTCTTGCCCTTGAGCTGGGATGGCGCTTTGATCTCCGGACGGACGACAAGGCGGTATTGCAGCGAATTGAGAAAGCTCGCGATGATAATCGGGTCGGCGCCTTGCAGGCGCGGCGCGGCCATGGTCGTGCCGGACATGCCGCCCATGACGATATCTCCGGCGATCAAAGCCGTGCGCACCAGGGCGCTTTCGAGATAAAGAACTTCCGCGGTGATGCCGTTTTTCTGAAATAACTGCGCTTCGCCGGCGAGCCAAATCGGCGCATAGCTTGTGCTGAGCGAGCCATATCCGACGCGGATCTGTTCCGCCGAGCGCGCCGCGCTTCCAGATAGCAGCACAAGGATTGCCATCGAGCCAAATAGGACGTTTAAACTGTGAAACTTCATGAAGCAAACCTCTCGACGTTCTACGATACTGAAGCGGCTCAGTTCCGGCAAGCCGATATCAAGCTTGACGCCGAATTCTGATTGCGATTAGTCTTCAGCTCATATCTATCCGTGAGGATTTATCCAGATGAAAAAAATGCTTCTCCTACTGGCGGCGTTGGTCATTGACGTGTCTCAAGCCGGCGCTCAGGCGCCATACTTTCAAGGCAAGACCATTCGTTTCGTCGTCGGATATCCGGCCGGCAGCACGCATGACCTGTGGGCGCGATTGGTCGGACCTTATATGACAAAATACATTCCAGGTAATCCGACCACGATCGTTCAGAATATG
>Ga0310810_10012070_pt1 | contig 10130 bp, 6 predicted proteins | sample NCmetagenome_FD_207641 | JGI IMG/M metagenome (GOLD analysis project Ga0310810, IMG submission 207641) | Soil microbial communities from experimental microcosm in Duke University, North Carolina, United States - NC | ecosystem: Engineered > Artificial ecosystem > Soil microcosm > Unclassified ...
CGTGCGCGCGCTCGCGATAGACATCGCGGTGCCACGACCATTGCACGAACGCGCGCGTGTCGGCCCAACGGCCGCGATAGGTCGCGATCGCGTCGCCGGTCGTGCGCGCGAGATCGATCGCGCCGGCGGAATCGGTCGCCATCGGATCGAACGACGTGTCGCGCGCGAACGTCCCGACCAGCGTGAGCGCGAACGCGTGCGGGCCGCGATCGAGCCCGGCGCGCGCGACGAACGGCACGTCGATCACGTTCGCGTCGTGCGCGCGCGTCTCGATCGTCTCGATCGTGTGCGGCGCGGTGTACGCGCGCGCGGTCGTCGTGACGGTGAAGGGCTGGAGCCGCGCCTGCACGCCGGCGAAGTACCAGGCGCCGTCGACGACCGCGGGGCCGCCGGCGGTGACCGCGACCGTCGCGGCGCGGGTGTCGCCGAGCTCCGCGGTCACGGGGACGTAGCGCGCGTCGATGACGTCGCGCGCCGGCGTGCCCAGCGTCAGCCACGCGGCTGCGTGGACTTCGCGATGATCACCGCCGCGCGCGAGCTCCGCGTCGATCATCGCGCCGGTCGACGCGCGATCCCTTGCCACGAAGCCGCCGGTGACGACCGCGATCGATCGCAGGAACGCGAGCGGCACGCGCGTGCCGGCGCCGCCGGTGCGCGGATCGTCGGTCGGTGCGCCGTCGATCGTCCAGCGGTTCTCGATCCCCGACGAGCCGGGCACGACGATGCCGAACGGATCGCGCGCGGCGCCGGCGGCCAGGCTCGCGAGGCGATCCTGCGTCGCATCGGCGAGCGGCAGGTTCGTCAGCCACGCGGCGTCGAGCCGCGCGCCGACCGCGGCGGGCGCGAACGCCTCCATCGGATCGGTCGGGAACACGCAGCCGAACGGACCGAGCGCGCTGCAGTCGAGCGCCTTCGGCTTCGGCTTGTCGGCGAAGCCGAACAGATCGTCGGCGTGCGCGGTTGCGCTCGCGCACAGGACGATCATGGTGATGCGACCGACCAACGCCCATGACGTTAACATCGATGACCCGCGTCACCGCCGGCAACGATCGGCCGATCGCGCGCGGGCGGTACGTCTTGTACTGGATGATCGCCGCGCGGCGCGCGCGGTGGAGCTTCGCGCTCGATCACGCGATCGCGCGCGCGAGAGAGCTCGGCGTGCCGCTGGTCGTCTTGGAGGCGTTGCGCGCCGGCTATGCGCACGCGAGCGATCGCCTGCACCGCTTCGTGATCGACGGCATGGACGACAACGCGCGCGCGTTCGATGCCGCCGGCGTGACGTATCACGCGTACGTCGAGCGCGCGGCGGGCGAGGGCGGCGGCTTGCTCGAGGCGCTGGCCGCGCGCGCGAGCGTCGTCGTCACCGACGAGTGGCCGGGCTTCTTCGTGCCGCGCATGGTCGCCGCGGCCGCCGCGAAGCTGCGCGTGCGGCTCGAGCTCGTCGACGGGAACGGTCTCCTGCCGTTGCGGATGCACGGCCGCGCGTTCGACAGCGCGATCGCGTTCCGGCGCCACTGGCAGCGCGTGATCGCGCCCGCGCTCGCGGAGCGGCCGAACGCCGCGCCGCTCGAGGTGCTGCCGCGCGCGCTCCGCGGCGGCGAGATCGCCGGATCGATCCTGCGCCGCTGGCCGCGCGCCGGCGCGATCGATCTCGCGACGCTTCCGATCGATCACGAGGTCGCGCCCGTGCGGTATCGCGGCGGCGCGCGCGCGGCGGCGGCGGCGCTCGATCACTTCATCGGCGATCAGCTGGCTCGGTACCACGAGGATCGCGCGCAGCCCGGCACCGGCAGCGGCCTCTCGCCGTACCTCCACTTCGGTCACGTCGGCGCGCACGAGATCATCGCGCGCGTCTGGGACCACGCCGGCTGGGATCCGTCGCGCGTCTCCCAGCGCGCGCACGGACGCCGCGAGGGCTGGTGGGGCCTGCCGCGCGCGCACGAGGCGTTCATGGATCAGATCGTCACGTGGCGCGAGCTCGGCTTCGGCTTCGCGTTCCACGTGCGCGATCACACGTCGTGGCGATCGTTGCCCGCGTGGGCGCGGGCGTCGCTCGATCAACACGCGTCCGATCCGCGGACATTCCGCTATTCGCGCGATCAGCTCGCGCGTGCGCAGACCCACGATCCGATCTGGAACGCCGCGCAGACGCAGCTCCGGCGCGACGGCCGCATCGACAACTACCTGCGCATGCTGTGGGGCAAGAAGATCCTCGAGTGGTCCGCGTCACCCCGCGCCGCGCTCGCGAACCTGGTGGCGCTCAACGATCGCTACGCCGTCGACGGACGCGACCCCAACTCGTACAACGGCATCTGCTGGACCCTCGGCCGCTTCGATCGTCCGTGGCCCGAGCGCGCGATCTACGGCGTGATCCGCTCCATGTCGTCGGAGCGCACGGCCAAGAAGCTCGATCTGCGCGAGTACATGAAGACCTACGCGCCGGGTGCTAGCCTTTCCTCGTGGCCAAGTTCCGCATCACGTACAACGCGCCGGTCGTCCTCACGTTCGCGCTGATCTCGGCGATCGTGCAGCTCTTGCCGGTGTCGCTCGAGAGCTGGTTCGTCACGTACCCGAGCTTCAAGTACGGGACGCACGCGTGGGTCGGACTGTTCACGCACATCTTCGGTCACGCGAACTGGAACCACCTCGCCGCGAACTTCATGTTCATCCTCCTCATCGGGCCGATCCTCGAGGAGCGTCACGGCTCGCTGTCGCTGCTCTTCATGATCGCGATCACCGCGTTCGTCGAGGGCCTCGCGAACATGGTGCTCACCAACCACCCGATGCTGGGCGCGAGCGGCACCGTCTTCATGATGATCATCCTCGCGTCGACGGCGAACATCCGCGCGCGGGAGATCCCGCTGACGTTCCTCGCGGTCGCCGCGATCTATCTCGGCGGCGAGGTCGTCGCGATGTTCCGCAACGACGATCAGGTCTCGCACCTGACGCACCTGATCGGCGGGCTCGCCGGCGCCGCGTTCGGCTTCTTCGGCGCGGGCGCCCCTCGCGACGTGCGCGAGGCGAAGAAGCCCGTCGTGCCGGTGCTGCCCTCGGCGGTCGTCGCTCAGACGAAGAAGTCCGGGACGAGCTGAGCGCTCGGGTCGACCGCGTACTCACTCAAGTCGGTCTTGCCCTCGGCGCGCAGCACTTCGTCGTCGATGAAGAAGTTGCCGGTGCACTCGCGCGCCGGGCGATGGAAGATCGCGTAGGCGGCGTCGCCCATGATCTCCGGCTTGCGCGAGCCGCGGACGATCGCGTCGCCGCCGAGGAGGTTCTGGACCGCGGCGGTCGCGATCGTCGTGCGCGGCCACAGCGCGTTGAACGCGATGCCGTCCTTCTTGAACTCGCCGCTCATGCCGAGCACGCACATCGACATCCCGAACTTCGCCATCGTGTACGCGACGTGCGGCGCGAACCACTTCGTCTCCATGTTGAGCGGAGGCGAGAGGTTCAGGACGTGCGGGTTCGCCGCCTTCTTGAGGAACGGGATGCACGCCTGCGAGCACACGAACGTGCCGCGCGTGTTGATGCCGTGCATGAGGTCGTAGCGCTTCATCGGCGTCGCCTCGGTGCCGGTCAGGTGGATCGCGCTCGCGTTGTTGACGAGGATGTCGATGCCGCCGAACGTCTCGACGGTCTTCTTGACCGCCTCGGCGACCGCGTTCTCGTCGCGGATGTCGACCGCGAGCGGCAGCGCCTTGCCGCCCGCCGCGTTGATCTCCTCGGCGGCGCTGTAGATCGTGCCCGGCAGCTTCGGGTGCGGCTCGGTCGTCTTCGCGATGATCGCGACGTTCGCGCCGTCGCGCGCGGCGCGCAGCCCGATCGCCTTGCCGATGCCGCGGCTCGCGCCGGTGATGAACAGGGTCTTGCCCTTGAGAGACATGCGCGGACGCTAACGCAAGCGCCCCGGTCGCGGCTACCGCGATCGGTCGTGAAGCCCTGTCACGGGCACTTCAGTTGGTGATTGTAGTCGTCCTCGGTGATCGACGTGACGGTGTAGGTCGAGCCGTACGCGCGTTCCACCGCGGCCTGCGCGTTGTCCTCGGTGTCGGCCCAGACCGCGAGCCAATTGCACTTCTCCACGAGGTCGCTCGACGCCTTCACCGCGAAGTAGAAGATCGCGAGGCTCGGCTGTGTCGATCCGCCCGGGCAAACGCTCGGCGAGGCGATCCTCAGGCTCTTGCTCGCGCTGTTGGATCCGAATGGCGAGGTCGCGGTCACCGTGAAATCGATCTGATCGGCGGGGTTCGTCGAGTACGATCCGTTCGCGGGCAGGTTGGGAAGCGAGATCTGGAACTTCTGCGCGTAGCCGAAACCGTGTCCGCTCAACGTGACGTGGCAGTCGGCTCCGCAGTTGGAGACGTTCCACGCGAGGGTGTCGGTCGTGTCGATGCAGTTGTAGCCGTCGTTGGGCGAGGCGCTCAGCTTCACCGAAGGCGGCGGCGGTGGCTGCCGCACCGTCACCGTCGCGGTCGCCGCGCGCGTGCCCTTCTGATCGGTCGCGCCGAGGTAGTACTGCGTCGTCTGCTTGGGCGCGACGGTCGCGCTGCCGATCGCCGGCACCGGCTCCGGCGCGAGGTTGTCGGAGAGATCGATCTTGATCGGAGGCACGCCGTACAGGACCGACCATGTCAGCGTCGCCTGTCCGGCGGCTTGATAGCCGATCGTCGTCGGGCTCGCGACCAACGTCACCTGCAAGTCGGCCGGGGTATACGTCACGGTGATCGTCGTCGTCTGCCCGTTGAAGTTGGTCGCCGTCGCGGTCACCTCGATCGGATCGCTGACCTTCACGTCGATCGAGCTGTTCGGCGCGCCGTCGGGATTGCGCAGCGTCAACGTGTTCAGCGCAGTGCCCGCCGCATCGACGTCCTGGCTCGCGCTCGCCTTCAGGAACGGCATGCCGTGGCGCGCGATCGAGATCGCGAACGTCTTCACGCCGCCCTCGTTGCGCGCGTTGCCGATCAGCTGGACGCCGGAATCACGTGACACCTGCACGCTCGTCGTCGTCGAGACGTTCGACTTCCCGGGCTCGACGTCGCCGATCGCACCAGGACCCGTCGGTGTGATCGGGACCGCGGTCAGCGTGATGATCGGCGGCGCGTCGAGGCTCGGGTCGGTCGGTACCGTGACGCGCTTGACGGGGCAGCCCGCGAGCAGCGCGAGCGCGGCGATGGCGTGGATCCTCATGATCGCCTCGTTCACTTGTGCGCGATCCAGATGCGGATCGCTTCGATCGCGCGCGACTCGCCGCGCGTGCCGCAGAATTCGCCGTTGCGATACACGCGGGTGTCACCGGTCCCCGCAAGGTGCGCTTGGTACAGCACGTCGTAGTCCTTCGCCTGCGCGCCGGTGAGACGAACCGCGAATCCCTCGAGACGCCGCGACTCGCCGCGCGTTCCGACGAACGTGCCGGCCGGCACCCACGCGGTGTCGCCGTGGTCTTGCACGTGCCCCATCGCCTCGACGCCGAGATCCGACCACGCGCTCGCAGGATCGATCTCGAAGCCTTCGATGCGCTTGTCCGCGTGCTTCGAGCCGAGCCACGCGTACGCGTGATCGCGCACGTCACCTCGGTCCTGTACGTGCGCGACGACGTCGAAGTCGGCGGTGTCGTTCTCGACCATCCGCAGCGGCAGGCGCCAGATCCCGCGACCGAACGTCGAGGCCTGCAGCTCGCCGTTCGAGAGGATCTCGAGGCCGCTGACGATCGCGCGCGGCATTCCGAACTTCGGTCCCGCATCGATCCAGGAGGCGCCGGCGTCGTTCGAGAAGAACACGCCGAGATCGGTGCCGACCCAGAAGGACGTCGACGGCTCGCGGAAGTCACGCGTGATCGCCCACACCGCCGCGTCGGGCAGCGCCGAGACCCCCGCGCCGCTCACGCTCGTCCACACGCGCGACGACGACGACGCGTGCTCGCAGCGCCAGACGTGATCGCCGCCCGTGCTTCCGAGCCCGACGAGGATCTGTTCGGGATCGTTCGGGCTGATCGAGATCGACTCGACCGGATAGCCCGGTAGGGTACCGGCGCCGATCTCGAGCCACGCGTTGCCGGCGAAGCCTGTCATCCAGAGCTTGCCGTCGCTGGTGCCGACATAGATGTGGAACGGGTCGCTGGGCGCGACCGCGATCGTCGTGATGAAGCAGTACGTGCAGTCGGCGAGCTTCTGGTTGCCGAGCTGAGCGACCCAGCGGCCGCTGCGATCATCGTGCTGATAGAGATAGTCGGTGCCCCAGTAGGCGAGCCGCGGGTTGGTCGGGTCGAGCGCGACCGGCGCCATCGGCGAGCCGTTCGCCGGGGGCGTGATCTCTTTCCGCGACTGCCATCGATCGCCGGTCCGGAACAGGCCGTACGCACCTTGCGAGTCGTCGGCGTATTGGATGTTGTCGTCGTCGCCGTTGATCGCCGCGACGCCGCCGTCGCCGTTCGCGAGATAGCGCCATTGCATCGCCGGATCGAGCGTCGTCCCTTCGTCGCCGAAGACACCGATCGTGCCGTTGTCCTGCGTGCCGCCGATGACGACGGACGGGTTCGCCTGCGAGGTTGCGACCGAGTAGAACAGCGCGGTCGCGAGCCCGACGTTCAAGCCCTCGAGCGACCAGCCGTCGCCGGTGTGGGTCCACGTCTCGCGATGGATCCCCCCGTCGCTGCCGACCAGCATCTGGTCGGCGTTGTGCGGATCGATCTCGATGACGTGTTGGTCGTCGTGCGCGCGCGCGATCTGCGTCCACTTGGCGAGCGTCGTCGATTGGAAGATGTGCTTGAGGCCGACGTAGACGACGTCATGCCCTTGCGACGACGAGCATGCGAGCGCGTAGTCGTACCAGCTCTGGTTCCAATCCCAATCGGCCTGCGTGAGATCGCCTCGGTCGCCGGTCCAGCTCGCCGCGGCGTCGGTGGACTGCAGCACGTTCTCGTCGGCGCCGAGGAGCACGTAGAGACGATCGCCGTCGAGCGGTGAGACGGCGAGCTGGAGGCCGTATTGATTGGTCGACGTCTGCGGTACCGCCTGCTCGGTCCAGGTCTCGCCGCGATCCGGTGATCGGTAGACGAACGCCTGACCACCGCGTGATGCGATCGCGAAGTACCAACGCCCGCTCGACGCGGACTTCGACGGTCCGCCGATCTCGGCGTCGAAGAAGATCGAGGTCGGGATCGCGCCGCTCGAGGTCTGCGCGCGATCCCAGCTCGCGCCGCCGTTGGTCGATCGCCACAAGCCGTTCGCCGCCGCGGCGACGACGATCTCCGGATGATCCGGATCGACCAGGATCCGCGGGATGGCCGCGGTCCCGAGCTCGGCGGTGCCGAGCTGCGACCACGAGCCGCCGCCGTCGGTGCTCTTCATGATGCCCGCCGCGTAGCCGATCACGCCTGGGAAATCGCCGGTGCCGACGTACAACGTCGACGGGTCGATCGGATCGATCGCGATGCTGCTGGTCGCGAGCGTCGGCCAGTCGTCGGAGAGCGGCTCCCACGTCTGGCCCCGGCTGGTGCTGCGCCACAACCCGCCCTGCGCCGATGCGACATAGATGATCGTGGGATTCGCCGCGTCATACGCGATCGCGTTCACGCGCCCGCTCTCGTTCGAGCCGCCGGCGACGATGTTGGTCGGGCCGACGAGCCGCCAGCCGCGCATCAACGCGTGGTTCCGCCACGTGCCCGAGCCCGTGTGCGGCGGCTCGCGCCACGCCCCACCGGCGAGGTGCTTCACCCAGATCGGCACGGGCATGTGGAGTTGGTGATCGAGCGCCGCGAGGTAGCGTGTGCGATCGATCGTGTCGCGCGGCAACGCGCGCGGCGCGAGGTACCTGTAGTAGCCAGCGAGGTATTCGACGCTCTCTCGGTCCGCCGTGGTGATCGCGCGCGCGATGCGCTCGCGCAGCGATCCCACGGAGTCGAGCTTCACGACCGACAGCGCACCATAAGGAACGGTCGTCGCCTTCACGCATCCCGCCGCGATCGCGATCGCCGCGATGCTCGCCCTAGGTGTCCTCATCCCGCGCCTCCTTCGGCGTGCGATGAGCAAGGCTTGTACCACCGCGGCGCGCTGCAAGTCGGCGAGGCGAGGCGAGTCTCACCCGACACGTGTCGACACACGTGCGTCGCAGCGTCACCACTTCTCTTCGTCGAACGTCTCCGGGTCGTCCCACTCGGGGTCGGCCGGGCGGATGCGCGCGACGAGGATCGTCGCGACGATGCCGACCAGCTCGCCGGCGGCGAAGGCCCAGAAGCCGGGGCCGGGCCCGTAGTTCTCGGGCGGGCGCGTCGCGAGGAAGATGAAGCCGCTGATCAAGCCGACGGCCAAGGCGAGGAGCGCGACCGTGGTCAGCGCGATCGGGCGGCCGATGAAGCGGCCGGCGAGCATGAGCGCGGCGGAGCCGGCGAGCGAGAGCGCGGCGAGCCACATCGAGACCGAGCAGATCCATCCGAAGGTCGGGAACAGATCGGTCTTCGCGAAGCGCGCGAGCGAGGCGATCGAGCGCGACTCGCACAGCGTGCCGTCCTCGGCGCACGAGATCCACTCGCGCAGGCCGAAGGTGTCGTGGCCGTACGAGAGCTGGTGGGCCCACTCCGACGAGAAGCTCGACCACGCGAGCGCGGCGGCGGACGCGAACGCGAGCGCGGCGGCGATCGCCTTCGCCTGCTTGGTCGCGGTCGTGGTGACGTCGGTCATGGCGCGCGCGTCTCCGTCGGCATGACCTTACCCATCTCGGCGTACTCGTGGTGCGCGCCGCTCCAGAGATCGTCGGGCGTCATCACGCGCCCGTCGCGCGCGGCGATCACCGCGGCGCGCACGACCGCGTTCTTGATGTAGCCGCCGGTCATCTCGAACTTGTTCGCGAGCGCGAGGAAGTCGACCTGCGCGTGCAGGCCGGTCTCCGGCGGCAAGAGCTTCTGCCAGAGCAGCACGCGCTCCTCCGCCTCGGGCTCGGGGAAGCGGATGCGGAAGTTCAGGCGGCGCAAGAGCGCGTTGTCGATCGAGCCCTCGAGGTTCGAGGTGAGCACGCTGACGCCGTCGAACGTCTCCATCCGCTGCAAGAGATAGTTCACCTCGAGGTTCGCGTAGCGATCCTGCGCGGTCTTGACCTCGGTGCGCTTGCCGAACAGCGAGTCGGCCTCGTCGAAGAGCAGCATCGCGTGCGCGTCCTGCGCCTGATCGAAGACGCGCCCGAGGTTCTTCTCGGTCTCGCCGACGTACTTGGAGACGATCGCGCTGAGATCGATGCGCATGAGCTCGAGGCCGAGCTCGGACGCGACCACCGAGGCCGCCATCGTCTTGCCGGTGCCGGGCTCGCCGCTGAACAACCCCGATACGCCGCGCGTGAGCCCGAGGTGGCGCGCGTAGCCCCAGCGCTCGAGGATCTGCGAGCGCTCGCGCACCATCGCGATCATGTCGTGCAGGGTCTCGACGACGTCGTCGGGGAGGACCATCTCGTCGAAGCGCGCCTTGCGCGTGATCAGCGTGCCGAACGCGCCGAGGCGGATCGAGAGGCGGCGCGCGACCGCGTCTTCGAGCGCGTTGCGATCGAGCTGCGCCTTGCGAGAGGCCGCGTGCGCGGCGGCCTCGGCGGCGACCTCCGCGATCGCGCCCGGGCCGATCACGTAGCGGCCGCCGAGCTCGGCGGCCAGCGCGGCGTCCGACACCGCGAGCATCCACGCGCGCTCGCGATCCTCGAGATCGACGCGTGGCATGCGCACCGCGTGCACCGGGCGCCCGAACGGCAGGTTCGCGCCGCCGCGTCCGATCGCGCCGATCGCGAACGGCGCGGGATGATCCGCGAGCGCGCGCATCACGATCGGATCCGGATCCTTGCCGTCGCTCCACAGCGAGTCGATCTCGCCGAGATAGACGAGCGCGCCGCGCAGGCGCGCCTGCGTGAGCAGCTGCGGCACGAGCTGCTTGCCGCGATCCTTCTTCTCGAGCTCGAGCAGCTTGTCGAGCGGCGCGTCGATCAACGCGCGGCCGAGCGCGCGCGCGAGCCGGTGCGCCGCCGCGCGCCGTCCGACGCCGCGCGGCCCGACGAACGCGGCGATCGCGCGCGGATCATCGGCGAGCCACGACGCGACCTCGTCGACGGCGGTCGTGACCGCCGCGGGCAGGTGCACGGCCGGCGCGCCGTCCGCAGAC
>Ga0310810_10012071_pt1 | contig 10130 bp, 8 predicted proteins | sample NCmetagenome_FD_207641 | JGI IMG/M metagenome (GOLD analysis project Ga0310810, IMG submission 207641) | Soil microbial communities from experimental microcosm in Duke University, North Carolina, United States - NC | ecosystem: Engineered > Artificial ecosystem > Soil microcosm > Unclassified ...
ATCTTTTTAAAATCGTCCGTACCCGGTTCCGACTCAAAGCCGAACGAATCGCGCAGGATGCCGATGCGCGCGCCCTTGAGACCGTTGGTGTCGAGGAATTTGGTGTAGCTTTCCGGCGCCCGGCCGACGCCATGCGCCGTCAGCGGATCTTCCGGATCGTAGCCGACCATAACGTCCAGCAAAATCGCCAGATCTTTCACGGTGCGCGCCATCGGCCCGAGCGAGCCGGCGATCTCCGGCCAACCCGCGAAGACGCCGCCGCGGCTCACGAGACCCGCGGTTGGACGCATACCGGCGATCGAATTCCATGTCGCGGGGCGGCGGATCGACGCGAAGCCTTCCTGACCGATGCCGACGGTCGCGAAACTCGACGCGACGCTCGCCGCCGTTCCGCCCGAGGAGCCGCCGACGGTGCGATCGGGCGCATACGGATTTTTCGTCGAGCCGAAAAGCGACCCGTGCGTGTCGCCGCCGCCCAGCTCGCCGAGCGTCGCCTTGGCGAGGATGATCGCGCCGGCTTTTTTGAGCTTCTCGACGACGAATGCGTCGCGGTCGGGAAAATAATCCTTAAACAGGAGCGAACCCAGCGTCGTCGGCATGCCTTTGGCGTCGGCCTGGTCTTTGACGATGATCGGAATGCCATGGAGCGGCCCGACGAAGCCCTGGGCTTTGTACGTCGAATCGAGGCGGTCGGCATCGTCGCGCGCTTGCGGATTGATCGTGATGATCGAGTTGAGCGCCGGCCCATTTCTGTCGTAGCGCTCGATGCGCTCAATATATAGGTCCACGAGCTGCCGCGCGGTCAACTGTCCCGCCCCGTAAGCGGCGTGAACGTCGGCGATCGTCTTCTCGATCGGATTGAAGGCCGCTGTCATCGTGGTGCCGCGTCTGTTATTTCGTCTCTTTTTTATCGCCGAGCGGCTCGACTTCAAGAAAGCCGTGCTCGGAGATATCGAAGAAGTTGCCGTCGGGGTCGGAGGTGCGGGTCTCGGCGAAAGGCCGCCCGTTCGGCCGCGGCTTCGGCAGCTTCGGGTGCTTGATCTTCTTCATTTTCTCGACGATCGCCTCGCCGCTTTCGACCTCGAAGCCGAAATGGTAAAAGCCGTTCGGTGACTGCTGCTCGTGGTTGGGGAGGATGGCGAGATTGAAGTAGCCGTCGGTTAAATAAATCGCGCCTCCCTCGCGCTTGTCCTTGTGTAGAATCTTCAAGTCGAAGACGTCCATGTAAAAAGATGCGAGCTTGCCCGTGTCCTCGGTGCGGATCGCCAGGTGGCGGATTTTCGCCATACGTCCTCCTTTTGTCGCGCAGCCTATCTCGACGGATACCTTTTCGCCATCTCGCCGAAGAAGTTTTCTTTATCGAGTTCGGAGAGGAAGCTCAAGTCGACGAACTGCTCCGGCCGCGCGTTTTTTGCCTGCGGCATCTGCGGCGCCAGCATGTCGAGCATGAATTGGATGCCCTTGAGCGTCGGGTAGGGACGCCTGGGAATCGTTTTCACATAATTCTGGTAGGAGTTCTCCAGCACCTCGGGATCGTTGGTGCGCATGTACTTCGCGAAAACTTTTTGCGCCGCGGACTTATTAGCGTGGATGAAGTAAATCGATTCGATGTATCCCTTGAGCACGGCCGTGACGGTGTCGCGATTGCTTTTGATGTATGCCCTTGACGTGGCCAGACCGTTGCCCTGGACCTCGACGCCGAGGTCGGCGACATTGATGACCTCGATGAATCCCATGCGGCGGGCGATGGGCGCCGTCGAGAGATTGAAGAAGCACGCATCGAGTTTTCCCGCGACGAGCGCGCCGAGCCGCTCGGCGTCGGGTCCGGCGGGCACCAGAACCACGTCTCTATTAGGCTCGAGACCCAGATGTTTGAAAAGGATCAGCGCCGCGTAATGCGTGGCTGAGCCGAAGCCGCTAATGCCGAATTTTTTTCCTCTGAGTTGCTCGGGACGCGTAATCTCCGGCCGCGCGAAAACGACCTGATAATAATTGTTCTCGACCGCGGCGATGAGGGCGAGATCGAAGCCGGTGAGGCCCGCCTGTATGACGGTTCCGACGTTGACCATCGGCGGATCGCCGGCGGCGAGCGCCTGCGTCGCCACCTGGCCGCCGCGGAGAAAGACCGGGTCGACCTCAACGCCGTATTTTTTAAATAAACCTTCTTCTTTGCCGACCCAGATGTGCGCCTGCGTGAACGCGAGCGAAGGGTAACCGAGGCGGATTTTCTTGTTTTCCTGAGCGACCGCCGGCGTTGTTAAAAGAGCAATGACGGCTAGGAGAAAGATAAAGCTGTGGTTTAACCTCGCCGGACGTCGCATGGCGCAAACCATAGCAAAAAGCCGCGTCGATTTCCCGCCTGGGCTTTTAGCTCAAGAGCTTGAGCTTATTCTTGGCGCTTTTGCCGATCTTGGTTCGCGGGGAACTCGCCGCGACGTGCTCGAGGAGGCTCTTGCCTAAATTACGCTCGTCCCCTTGCCGTTCCGCGAATACGAAACCGAGATTAAACAGCTCCTCGGCGGCGAGCCGTTTTTCTTTCTTAAGCATTTCGAAAAGGGGGAAGGCCGAATTTCGGTAAAGTTCGCTCAAAAGGTCGACCGCCGAGTGGCGCCGCTGACCGTGCGATTTGAGCTGGCCCAGCGCAAGGCGGAATTTGTCTTCCGGTTTGACGTCGGGAAAGTCTTTTAAAGCCAGCAGAAACGGCACCGCTTCTCTGTACTTTTTGCCCTTGATCAATCGAGCCCCGGCGCTGGAAAGCTTCTCGTAGACGTACTCGTTATCGGCCATTTTCAGCACGTGCAGAAAGGAGCTTTGGATCCGCTCTTCGGCCTCGATGGCTTTCTCGAGCCTTTTCCACAAAGCGTCGAGGGTATCGCCGCGCCATTTCCCCTCGTACGTCGTGAGCAGCTCGGCGACGCTCCACGCTTTGCTCGGCTCTTCGCACGCGAGCAGCTCTTTGATGAGCGACGCGCGCGCCTCGGGGATCTTTCTCAGCGAATGGGCGGCGATGTCGCGCCGGCGATAGTCGGGATCGCCGAGCTGATCGATAAGCGTGCGCACCGTGGCCGGCGTTCCGACATCGCCCATTTTCCGGAGCGCGAACTGCTGCACGGCTGCGTGCGGGCTTTGCATGAGGCGAGCGAGTGCGGCGCGCGCGTCGTCGGGAAGATCGTGCGCGTCGAGAAGCTCGAGCGCGAGGCGCACCGCTTCGGAGAATTCGGCTTCATCGAGAATAGCGAGCAGCTTGCCATATTCGTCCTTGCGTAAATCCGCCTCGCGTAAACAGCGAAGCAGCGCGGCGAGCGCATGCGCGCGCAGCGCCGGATGGTGATCACGGCCGATGAAGCCGAACAGCCGCCGCCGCGCCTCGGAACGGCCCAGGTGTCCCAGCAGCCGCAGCGCCGACACGAGCGCCGGGCGGTGCTGTTTCGGATCCAGCGACGCTGCGAACGCCTCGACCTGCTCGTAAAACTCTTCTTGTTCCTTCGCGCTCATATCGCGTAACGCGGGCGTCAACGCGTCACACACGGCCTTGTTGAATTCGTCGGTGCCCGATTCAAGGACCGATAAAATCCCCTTCAGCGCGGCCTTGCCCCTGGCGGCCGCGAGCACTCGTGCGGCGTTTAACTGCGCGGGACGCGACATCGCGGGCAGGAGTTTTAGCAGCGGATCGACCGCAGCCGCGTCCATCCGGATGAGCAGGCGTACGGCGCGGTCCTGAAACTCACGTTCGGGTGCTTCGAGGAGTCGCACCATTCCAGGAATAGCCGCTTTGGGCTGAGTCTCCTCGAGGTAGCGCACGGCATATTCTTTCAAGATTGGATTCGAATTCTCCAGCGTGGCGCTGAGCGATTTGAGCACTCGCGAGTTCTGCAATTTGAGCCCGCCGAGAACCAGGAGCGCGGCCGAGCGCTGCTCGACCGTGCCTTTTTCCGCCAGCGCGATAATTTGGTCCAAGAGATCCGCCATGATCAGAATAGTTTCGGCTTTCCGGCGGCGCGTTGCAAGCGGTCGGTCAGCCGAGTATTTCGGGGTGAGGCGTCTGGATCACCGCCTTGAGCGGCAGATGATCGGAGGCGATCCGGGTCAGCGGATGGCGAAACGGCGCGACTTCGACTAGCGCTGAAGGCGGCGAGACCCAGATGCGATCGAGGCACAGAAAAGGAAGCGGCGCGGGAAAGGTCGGCAGCAGCTTGTTTTTGCCGAAATGCTCTTCCATCCAGCGTAGCGGACGGCCTCGGGGCCACCATTCGTTCAAGTCGCACATGACCATCGTCAGGCGCGTCCGTTCTTCGGTGATCGCGGCGAGAAGTTTTTTAACTTGGCATCTGCGCTCGTAAGGGCTGAGGCCGAGATGCGTGACGATGACGCGCACGACCTCACCATGGACATCGAGATCGACGTCGGTCGCGGCGCGCGGCTCGTGGCGCGGCACGGTCAAGTCGAACTGTTCGACATTCAGGATGCGAAAGCGCGTCAGCAGGGTGTTGCCGAATTCGCCGTTGCGCCTCTGGAGGAAACACCCGGAGACCGCCTTGAGGCCCGTACAGGCGGCGAGATAGTTCGTCTGATGCGATTCCACCCGCCCGTCGGACTCCGAATGGACTTCTTGTAGCCCGACGATATCGGCGCCGCTCGCTTTGACAATGTCGGCGATGCGGCAGGGATCTCGCTTGCCGTCGAGGCCGACACACTCGTGAACGTTATATGAAAGTGCAGTGAAGCGGGCCATCGTCGGGTCAGGGGCAGTGCTCCGGCACCTTCGCCGGTGCCGCCTTCTCGTGGGGCAGCGGCTGCCCGGCGCGAAGCCAGCGGCGCAGAATCGCCGCAGCAAAAAGCAACAGCGCTAAAATGACGGCGAGGATTACCAACGTGACTCCGCTGGGGTCGCGGATCATTTCTTCGAGTTGAGTTTCAAACAGGGTGATTCCAATGACGCCCGGGCTCATGCCGACCACCGTACCGAGCACGAAGTCGCGCAACCGGACACGCACGGCGCCGGCGGCCAAGTTGACGACCGAATAGGGCGCTACGGGAATCATGCGGATCGTTGCGACCGCAAGAATCCCGTGCCGTGAAATGAGCCGGTGCAGCCGGTTCCATCGATGGCCGGTAAAGCGCGACACCGTTCGCCGGCCGAGGTAATAGCCGATCGCGTAAATGGCTATCGCGCTCAAGACGCAGCCGGCGAGCGAGTAAACGAGCGCGGTCCATGGACCGAAGGCAAAGGCAGTGGCGGCGATCAAGATCGTCACGGGAAAAACGGTTAAGCCGCCCAGAATATAAGCGGCCAGAACGAACACGGGCGCAGCGGGGTGTTCTTCCAGCGAGACTTCCCACCCGGCGATCGTCGCCACATTGAACCAATGCTTCAAATCGGTCCAAGTCCACGCGGCGGCGAGAGCGAACAGCACGACGAGAAGCAGCGTTCCGCGCAGCAGTCCGCCGCCGGAGGAGCGCCGCTCCTCCGGCGGGAGGAGTTCCTGCACCACCTGTTCCGGCGCGATCGGCGCCTCGGGATCGATCACCGCCGAGTCGGGAATCATGCGATCGAGCATCTCGGAAACGGTCGTATCGACGGGCTCCAGCGTCCGGTCGTTCTTGCCGCGCAACCTTTCGATCGCGGCGACGAGCGATCCGGTCTCGGAGATCGCCGCGCGTACCTTTTCGGGAGCGATGCCGAGGTGCTCGCTGAGAAGCGCGTCGCGGAATTGCGCGATTTTTTCTTCGACGTCGCCGCGGCCGTTCGATTCCAACGCGAGGTCGCATTCCGTGTCCAGGCCGAGGGAGCGGTTGGCGATGTTCGCCGAACCGACACGGACGAGCCGGTTATCGACGACCATGACTTTGGAATGGACCGAGATGCAGCCGTTATCGAGGCCACACATCAGCGGACAATAGACGGCGAGCCGATGATAACGGTCCGCCGCCTGCAGGCGTTTCAACAGACGAGCGCGGAGCACGTCCATCGTAGCTTCTTCGAGCCAGCCCTCGCTTCTCTGCGATGTCACGATCACGACCTCCGGGCCGTCGGGCTCGGCAAGCCGCGCCGCGAGCGCGTCGCCGACGACCGCCGAAGTGATATAAAGATTCTCGATAAAAATCGACCGCCGCGCGGCCGCAATGGCGCTTTTGAACAGCCCTTCGATCTCCCGCACCTCGCTCAGAGTTTTTCCATATGGCGGTTCCGTGCGCGCGATAGCTATATCGACATCAGTCATGTCGGGCTTCAGTGCGGCCGGCCACGGGTCACTGTGCGCTGCCGGAGGACGCAGGCGCTCGCCGGTCGTATTATGCCAGCGTTCGCGCGCGTAATCCCCGAGCGCACGGGCGGCTGCGCCGTCCACGGCGAGCTGAACGTCATGATGCGGCGGCAGATCGGTTCCGTCGAAGTCCTTGCGCCACTCAAGCGTGAAAGGGTGCTCAGGGGTGTCCCACCGCCCCTTGGCGAGATCGAGGCCGCCGACAAACGCGATGGCATCGTCGATGACTACGACTTTGGAATGATGCGAGGCGCCGAGCGGATGGCTCGCATCCATCTCAAAAGCGATGCGTGAATGGACTCCCCAGCCGCCGTTGAATTTACGCGGCGCATCCCGCTTGAGCGCCGCGTAAATCGCGGCGAAATTCCAGATCAAGATATTGAGTCGAAGGTGCCGTTTTCTGAAGACGAGCGATTTAAGAAAGCGGCCGAGATCCCTAGAATTTTTGCTCTCTGGGCGGAGACGGATGCGGCTGTCGAAATCCCACCCAATAATGAGGATCGACTCCTCCGCGCGTTGCAAAGCATCGGCCAGGGCCGTGAAATAGGCCTTGCCGTCGATTAAAAACTTGGCGCGAGCGGCACGTCTGATTTTCCAGCAATTCTGCCCCTCCCGCAGGATCTCCCCCGCCATACAATGTCAGTGTAACAAAGAAAGGCGAAAGCTCCAGACGGGAAAGACCTGGGACGGTGAGGCTTTATAGGTACTGACGGCCTTGTAATGGATCGGGCACAGTCAAGCCCATTTTGAGGATCAAGGGATCGACCTCGCGGATGAACTCGTCGCGTGCTTGCGCATTCGTGCGGCGCTTGAGCCCCCAATAAATGTATCTTTGATCGCGCGTCGAATCCGAGCGGCCGAACATATCGAGCGCCTTGATGTACCAGAAATCGACCGCTCGCTGAACCTTATCCTTCGACTCACCGCCTCTGGCCGCCATCTCCGCCGTTTTGCTTTCGCCATAGCCGATATGGCCGATCTCTTCCTTGACAACCTTGGGCAGAATCTCTTCCAACGGACGGTATGTCGAGCCGAAAAACTCTTCGAGCTGGTATCGTCCGACGCGATCGATCAAAAAGCCGAACACGGCGAAATCCTCCCATGTGCGGATGACGCCGCGAAAGGCGTCCAAATAGCGTTTTTGATTCGGCTGGCTGAGGACCGGGGAAACGTCGACTCCGATGTCGCCGGCGACCCGCGCGATCTTCCTGTAATGATCGATCTCCTCGGCGGCTGTGCGCGCCACCACCAGTTGGTCGGTTTTGCTCGGCGCCGTCGGCAGGATGTCTTTCACGTACAGATGGGGTCCGCCGATCTCACAATCCGCCTGAATCGTGAGCACCCGCGCTAAAAGATCGCGGTACTCGGCGTCCATTTTTTCGAGATCTTTAAGGGTGATTTTATCGCGAAACATAAAGCCTCCATCTTTAGTGTAGACCCATTTTGGGCCACCTCCAACCAACCCCGAATGTAGCTTGAAGAGCCTCAGAGACCTGCTATGGTCTGCTTCGCCGATGGCTGCAGACCCCCAATTTTTTATTTTAACGCTCGCCCTTGTCGGCATCGTTATTATTATTGCGGCGCTGCTTTCGGGGCTGATCGATCGGAGCGATGTCCCTCAAGTAGGCGTATTCCTTGCCCTCGGCGCGGTGCTGGGTCCGGCGGGGCTCGGGCTGCTCGACGTGACGCTCGATTCGCCGATTTTGCGCGTCGTCGCGACGCTTTGCCTCACTCTGGTCCTGTTTACCGATGCGGTGAGCTTGCGAATCGCCGAGGTGCGGCGTCATGCGCGACTGGCGTTCATTGTCGTGGGTCCGGGCACGCTGCTGACGGCAGCGCTCATCGCTCTTGCGGGCTGGTATCTGCTCGATTTGAGCGCGGCGGCCGCCGCAGTGCTCGGCGCGGCCCTCGCCTCGACCGACCCCGTGATGCTTCGCGGGCTGGTCCGCCGACCGGCGCTGTCCGAACCGGTTCGCCTCGCGCTCCGCCTGGAAAGCGGCCTCAACGATATCGTCCTGCTGCCGATCATTCTCGTCTCGCTGCCATTCTTGAATAACGGCCGCTTGCTCGGCCTCGCGGATTGGGCGAGCATCGGCCTCGATTTTCTTCTCCTGGGGCCCGGCGCGGGCATCGCTGTCGGTCTCCTCGCGCTTGCCGCGCTCGACATGATCCGACGGAAGATAGGTGTCCGCCGCGACTACGAATCGCTCTATTCCCTCGGCGTCGCGTTCACCGCCTACGCCGCCGCCGAGTCGGTGCACGGCAGCGGCTTTCTCGCCGCCTTCGCCGCCGGGCTGACGATCGCGGCGCTCGACATCGATCTATGCGATTGCTTTCTCGAATACGGCGAGACGACCGCCGAGATGGCGCTGCTCTTCGCGTTCGTTCTGTTCGGCAGCTCGCTTATCTGGACGGGGTTCAGCGTACTGAATCTATCCGTGCTGCTGTTCGCGTTCGCCGTCGTTCTGATCCGCGTGGTCGCGTTTTCCGCCGCGCTTACAGCGATGCGCTTGACCATGCGCGAATGCCTGCTGATCGCCTGGTTCGGCCCGCGCGGCTTGAGCTCGCTGCTGCTGGTCCTCGTGCCGGTCTTTGCCGGCGCGGCGGGCAGCGAGCAGCTCTTTCATATCGCCTGCTTCGTAGTGCTCTTCTCCGTCGTGCTTCACGGCGGCTCGTTAATGTTCCTAGGCCGCGGACAGCGACCGCTGACGGTCACGCCGGTCGCAGCGGAAAATGTCGGCAGCGACACCCTTGTCATTCCAGCCGACGGAGTCCCGGCTGGTACAGAGCAGGAACGCATCTCGATCGCCGAGATGCAGCGGCTTAAGCAAAGCGGCGCACCACTGCTCGTCGTCGATGCCCGCTCGGAGCGTAGCTTCGACGACGATCGCCGCCGCGCAGAAGGGGCGATCAGAATTCCGCCCGACGACGCGGCGCGGCGCGTCGCCGAGCTCGGCGTGCCGAAGAATACCTGGTTAATTCTTTTCTGTGCCTGACCCGACGAAGCGACCAGCGTCCGTGCGGCGCACGAGTTAAGAAAAGCCGGCTGGATCCGGGCGCGAGCGCTCGTGGGCGGGTGGCAGGCGTGGCGCGAGGCGGGACTGCCCGTCCAAGACGACTCCAGCGGGGCTGAGTAAAATCCGCCGCGGTCCAGGGAAAAACTTACCGTCCGAATTATCGCTAATCCTGAAAAACGCCCGGATAGCCTAGACTGGCACTCCTATTGCTCGATAGGAGTTGTATGAAAATCGCCGGCTATGTCGTGGCTTTGCTATTATTGATTCCGGCGGCTGCGAGCGCTGAGGACCGTACAGGCAGCGCTTCGAGCAACCGGCGGGAGCCGTCGAAGCTGCACGGCGAGCTCGCCCATGGGCCATATACATTCGATCAGTATATCGCCGATCTCAAGGAGTCGGCGCGGAAAGACGAGCCGAAACCCGCCAATCCCGTCACCGAAGAGCAGGCAAAGCAGGTGGCGTCGAATAAGTATCGAAACTACAAGCCGCTGAATCCATTCGTCCTCGAATGGTGAGCGGGCGCAGGGCCGGCGCTAGCCGTGTTCCCTGATTCTCCTTTTCAGTACTTTTTTTCTTTTCGGCCGTAGATCTCTCCGATGCGCGTGCTCGGTGTGCGGGCGTACGCCTAAGTGCTCGCATAAAGATAAGTGGCTTGACAAGCTCCCGCCGGCGGACCTAGTTTGCGCGTGGGAGGGCCGTTTATGTTCATGCGCGCCATCTTCACAGCTTTCGCAATTCTTTTAGTTTTCGCCGAAGCCGGGATGGCACAAGAAAAGTCGAAAGGATCGGCCAAGTTCAAGGACGCCGCTTCCTGCAACGAGTTCGCGCCGGCCAGCAAAAATGTCAGGGA
>Ga0310810_10012072_pt1 | contig 10129 bp, 10 predicted proteins | sample NCmetagenome_FD_207641 | JGI IMG/M metagenome (GOLD analysis project Ga0310810, IMG submission 207641) | Soil microbial communities from experimental microcosm in Duke University, North Carolina, United States - NC | ecosystem: Engineered > Artificial ecosystem > Soil microcosm > Unclassified ...
TCGGGTCGTCTCCAGCCTCGCCTCACCACATGTTCAGCGTTGCACGCGCCTCATCGGACATGCGGCTCTGGTCCCATGGCGGGTCCCACACGATGTTGACGGTCACCGGGCCGACGCCGGCGACGCTCGACACCGCGTTTTCGACCATGATCGGAAGCTCCTGGGCCGACGGACAGTTCGGCGTGGTGAGCGTCATGTCCACCGTCACGGCCCGGTCGTCCGCGATGTCGACCTTGTAGATCAGGCCAAGCTCGTAGATGTCGGCCGGGATTTCCGGGTCGAACACGGTCTTGAGCGCACCGACGATGTCGTCGGTGATGCGGCCGAGCTCATCTGCGGGGATGGCGCTTCCACCATGCGTCTCGACGGCATTGGGGGACGGAGCCTCAGCGGTCCTGGTCTCTTCGGTCATGCGAACAGATCCTGTGCCTTGATCAGCGCCTGCGCCAGTGTGTCGACCTCGGCCTTGGTGTTGTAGAGCCCGAACGACGCGCGGCAGGTTGCGGTGACGCCGTAACGCGCAAGCAGCGGCATCACGCAGTGCGTCCCCGCACGCACCGCCACGCCGGCGCGGTCGATGACGGTCGCGATATCGTGCGGATGGGCGTTCTTCATCTCGAACGAAACAATGGACCCTTTGTCCTTGGCGGTACCGATGATGCGCAGCGAATTGATCTCACCGAGCTTGCCGTGCGCGTATTTGAGTACATCGGTCTCGTGCGCGCGGATGCGCGTCTTTCCGATCGACTGGATGTAATCAATCGCGGCGCCGAGCCCAATTGCCTGCACGATCGGCGGCGTGCCCGCCTCGAACTTGTGCGGCGGCTCGCCGTAGATGACGCGATCCTGGAACACTTCCTTGATCATCTCGCCACCGCCATTGAACGGGCGCATCGCGGCGAGATGCTCGTACTTGCCATAGAGCGCGCCGATGCCGGTCGGGCCGTACAGCTTGTGCCCGGTCAGGCAATAGAAGTCGCAGCCAAGGTCCTGCACGTCGACGTCCAGATGCACCGAGCCCTGTGCCCCGTCGACCAGCACGGGGATGCCGCGCGCATGTGCGATGCGCACCACCTCCTTGATCGGCACAATGGTGCCGAGCGCGTTCGACATGTGCGTCATCGCGACCAGCTTGGTGCGAGGTGTCAGCAACTTCTCGAACTCGTCGAGGGCGAAATTGCCGTCTTCATCGACCGGTGCCCACTTGATGACGGCGCCGTGGCGCTCGCGCAGGAAGTGCCAGGGCACGATGTTGGAGTGGTGCTCCATGATCGAGATGACGATCTCGTCACCAGGCTGGATGCGCTCTCTGGCGAACGTGTAGGCGACGAGGTTGATTGCCTCGGTGGCGTTGCGTGTGAAGATGATCTCTTCCGGCCGCTTCGCATTCAGGTAAGCGCGGACCTTCTCGCGCGCGCCCTCGTAAGCCTCCGTCGCGGCATTTGCCAGATAGTGCAAGCCGCGGTGCACGTTGGCGTATTCCGAGGTGTAGGCCTGGTTCAGCCGATCGAGCACCGCCTGCGGCTTCTGCGCCGAGGCCGCGTTGTCGAGATAAGTGAGCGGCTTGCCGTAGACCTGCATCGACAGGATCGGGAAATCCTGCCGGATGCAGGCAACGTCATACGAGCCGTTGGTCACTGCGGGATGCATCGTCAGCCTCGCGCCTTCAGCCAGGCATCGACCGCTTCCATCAGCGCCTCGCGCAAGCCCGCGTGCTCGATACCCTCGATGGCCTCGCCGACGAACGCCTGGATCAGCAGCGCCTCGGCCTCCGCCCGCGGAATGCCGCGCGCGCGCAGATAGAACAAAAGATCCTCGTCGAGATCGCCGGCGGTCGCGCCATGGCCGCACTGCACATCGTCGGCGTAGATTTCGAGCTCCGGCTTGTTGTCTGCCTCTGCGTCCTCCGAGAGCATCAGCGCGTGCGAGCCCATTTTGGCGTCGGTCTTCTGCGCGCCGGGCTGCACGATGATCTTGCCCTGGAAGATGCCGCGGCTCTGCTGGTCGAGCACGGACTTGAACACCTCGCGGCTCTGGCAGCCGACTGCGGCGTGATCGACGACCATGGTCGTATCGGCGTGCTGCTTGCCCCTGAGCAGGGTTGCGCCGCGGATGCTCGCGATCGTCTCCTCGCCGCCGAAACGCAGGAACAGTTGATTGCGCGTTACCGCGCCGCCGGTTGTGAACAGGAAGGTGTTGAACCGCGCATGCGCGCCGACATCGGCCAGCAGCGATGAGATGTGCAGCGCCTTGTCGCCCTCGCGCGTCACCTTGATATGGTCGGCGTGCGCGCCCTCGCCCGCGAAGATTTGCAGCGCAGTGTTGACCTGATAGTCGACGCCATCGGGTCCTTCGAAGCTCTCGATCAGCATCAGCCGGGCGCCCGGCTCCATGATGATCAGAGAGCGGGGGTATGCCGCAGCGGCGGGCTTTCCACTGAACACGTGCGCCAAATGGATCGGCCGCTCGATGCATGCATCTTTGGCGACGTGGATCACCACGCCGCCGGTCATGAACGCGGTGTTGAGCGAAACCGCAATGTCGTTGCGTGCCGCCTCGGGAAGGTCACCGAGCCGATAGAGGTTCTGCTCGGACAGCCAGGCGAACAATTCGGTAACAGTGACGCCCGGGTCGTGGGCGTCCTGATCCGACCAGCCCGGTGCAAGGTAACCGTCCGCGATCACAATGCGCCGTGCGTCGAGATCGCCAAGCCCTGCCCCAGCATCCTTCAGCTTCGCAAAGACCTCCGCGCCCGGCCGCGCGACAAGCGGCTTCGCATCGCGCATCAGCGCGCGCAGGTCGGTGTACTTCCACTCTTCGACGCGGCGGTTCGGCAGCCCGGCCTTCGCGAAGCGCTCGAACGCCGCTTCACGCAGGGGCGCCGCGCCCGGTAGCCGCACCTTCGCTGCCGCCCATTCGGCGGCAAGCTGCTGCTCTGCGGCGTTCTTGATCAGGGTGACTTCGGCCATCGTTATTCCGCCGCGACCGGCGCTTCCTGGAATTGCGCATAGCCGCTCTTCTCGAGCTCCAGCGCCAGTTCCTTGCCGCCGGTCTTCACGATGCGGCCCTTCGAGAGTACGTGCACGATATCGGGCACGATGTAGTTCAGCAGCCGCTGATAGTGCGTGATGACGATGGATGAGCGCTCCGGGGAACGCAGCCGGTTCACGCCGTCGGCCACGATCTTCAGCGCGTCGATGTCGAGGCCTGAGTCGGTCTCGTCGAGCACCGCAAGCCGCGGCTCGAGCAGCGCCATCTGCAGGATCTCGTTGCGTTTCTTCTCGCCGCCCGAAAAGCCGACATTGACCGCCCGGCGCAGCATGTCCTGATTGATCGAGAGCTTGCCCGCCGCTTCGCGCACGCGCTTCATGAACTCCGGCGTATTGAGCTCGGCTTCGCCGCGGTGCTTGCGCTGCGCGTTGAGCGCCGTGCGCAGGAACGTCATGGTGGCGACGCCCGGTATCTCGATGGGATACTGGAAGGCCAGGAACACGCCCTTCGCGGCGCGCTCGTCCGGGTCCATCTCCAGCACGTTCTCGCCATTGAAGAGAACCTCGCCCCCAGTGACCTCGTAGTCGGCCTTGCCGGCGAGCACATAGGCAAGCGTCGACTTGCCCGAGCCGTTCGGGCCCATGATGGCGTGCACCTCGCCCGCCTTCACGGTGAGGTCGAGGCCATTCAGAATTTTCTTGCCGTCGATTTCGACGTGCAGGTTCTTGATTTCGAGCAGAGGCATTACGCGTTTTCTTTCTTCTTTCAATCAGCCGACCGAGCCTTCGAGGCTCACCGAAATAAGCTTCTGCGCCTCGACGGCGAACTCCATCGGAAGCTGCTGCAGCACGTCCTTGACGAAGCCGTTCACCACCAGCGCGGTCGCCTCCTCGGCGGAAAGCCCACGCTGCCGGCAGTAGAACAGCATGTCCTCGGAGATCTTCGAGGTCGTCGCCTCGTGCTCGAACACGGTCGAGGAGTTCTTCGCCTCGATGTAGGGCACGGTATGCGCGCCGCATTTGTCGCCGATCAGGAGCGAGTCGCAGTTGGTGAAGTTGCGCGCACCCTTCGCCTTGCGGTGCGAGGAGACGAGCCCGCGATACGTATTCTGCGACTGCCCCGCCGCGATGCCCTTGGAGATGATACGGCTGGTCGTGTTCTTCCCGAGATGCAGCATCTTGGTGCCGCTGTCGACCTGCTGATGGCCGTTCGAGATCGCGATCGAGTAGAACTCGCCGCGCGATTCATCGCCGCGCAGGATGCAGCTCGGATATTTCCAGGTGATCGCCGAGCCGGTTTCGAGCTGGGTCCAGGAGATCTTCGAGCGCGGCCCGCGGCAATCGCCGCGCTTGGTAACGAAATTGTAGACGCCGCCCTTGCCGCTCGCATCGCCCGGATACCAGTTCTGGATGGTGGAGTACTTGATCTCGGCATCGTCAAGCGCGATCAGCTCGACCACGGCAGCGTGCAGCTGGTTCTCATCGCGCGTCGGCGCCGTGCAGCCTTCGAGGTAGCTCACGTAGGCGCCCTTGTCGGCGATGATCAGCGTACGCTCGAACTGGCCGGTGTTCTTCTCGTTGATGCGGAAATAGGTCGAGAGCTCCATCGGGCAGCGCACACCCGGCGGCACGTAGACGAACGAGCCGTCGGAGAACACCGCCGAATTGAGCGTGGCAAAGAAGTTGTCGGAGACCGGCACGACCGAACCGAGATACTGCTTCACCAGGTCCGGGTGCTCGCGTAGCGCTTCGGAGATCGGCATGAAGATCACGCCAGCCTTCTTCAGCTCCTCCTTGAAGGTCGTCGCCACCGAAACCGAGTCGAATACCGCGTCCACCGCGACGCGATTGCGCGGTGCCGCCACCTCACCATCCTCGCCGACCTCGCCTTCCGCAGAAGGCTCCCGCACGATGCCGAGCAATGCCTCGCGCTCGCGCAACGGAATGCCGAGCTTGTCGTATGTCTTGAGAATTTCCGGATCGATGTCATCGAGCGACTTCGGCGCCTTGAAGTTCGACGGCGCCGAATAATAGTAGGCATTCTGATAGTCGATTGGTCCGTAGTTGACCTTGGCCCACTGCGGCTCGCGCATGGTGAGCCAGCGCCGATACGCATCGAGCCGCCACTCGAGCATCCAGGCGGGCTCATCCTTCTTCGCCGAGATGAAACGGACCGTATCCTCGGAGAGGCCCTTTGGGGCCCTCTCGGATTTGATGGTCGTCTCAAACCCGTACTTGTACTGGTCAACGTCGATCCTGCGGACCTGATCGACGGTCTCTTGAACAGCCGGCATTGAACTCCTCCACAGCGGTTTCAAGGACCGCGGGGTTTGTCTGTCGGTTATGGTGGTTATCTAGGCGGCCAGGCCGCGTTTCTCCTTGATAGATAGGCGTTCGACGAGCTTTTTCCAAACGTCCAGGAACCGGTCGATCTCAGCATTCGTGGTCGCCGGACCGGTGCTGACGCGGATCGCGCCGCGAGCGAGTTCCGCTGGAACTCCCATGGCGGCAAGCACATGCGAGGGCGCAACCTTGCCGGACGAGCAGGCGGAGCCTGAGGACACGGCGACGCCCTCCAAATCGCAGCCGATCACCAGCGTTTCGGCCCTGCCGCCGGGCATCGAGACCAGCGTGGTGTTGGGAAGACGCGCGGCCTCGGCGCCGAAGATCACCGCTTCTGGCGTGAACGCGCGGAGCCCATCCTCCAGCCTCTCGCGAAGGGCGGACATATGGCGAATTTCCGCAGCGAGACCGGCCTTCGCGGCCGCGGCCGCAGCCCCGAAAGCAGCGATGGCCGCAACATTCTCGGTGCCGGCGCGGGTGCCCCGCTCCTGCCCTCCGCCCTTGATCAGGGGATGGGCGAAATGCAGCGCCTCGTCGCGCTTGATCAGCGCACCCGCGCCCTTCGCACCGCCGAGCTTATGCGCGCTGAGGGTCAGCAGGTCTGCGCCCAGATCTTTCATATCGAGCGCGATGCGTCCTGCGGCCTGCACGGCGTCAACATGCAGCAGACCGCCATAGCGGTGGACGATATCCGCCACCTGAGAGAGCGGCTGGACAACACCTGTTTCATTGTTCGCGGCCATGACGGACACCAAGGGACGCGACCCTGCCGCCGCGAGTTCACCCAATCGTTGCTCCAGCGCAACCAGATCAACAACCCCGCTCGCGTCGACCCGCATCCGCTCGACCGCGGCCGGCGCAAACCTGCCGCCCGCCAGGACTGAGGGATGCTCCACGGCCGACATCAGCAGCCGATCGAACGGGCACTCCCCGGCGCTCAATTCCATGAAAGGCGTAAGCGCCAACCCATTCGCCTCGGTGCCGCCGGAGGTGAAGATCACGCTGCGTGGCTCGGCGCCGACCAGTGCGGCCACCTCCTCGCGCGCCTGCTCGATGACAGCGCGCGCCGCGCGGCCCTCGCCATGCGCGGATGACGGATTGCCCGTCAGCTCGAGCGCGGCCGCGAGTGCGGTGCGTGCCTGCTCCCGGAGCGGCGCACTCGCATTCCAGTCGAGATAGACGCGACCAACCATTGATTCTCGATCTAACAAGTCCACATTCCAACGCGCACAATATCCAAAGGTCTTGCTTTTGGCCCTTGGATTCGTGCAAATGAGCCCGCCACGCCCGCCCGGATGCGGGTTTCACTGGCGAGGCTGTCCCAGAAATTAGAACAGTTCTAAATAGTTACGCGCGCCGGCCCGTCGCGTCAAGCGCGCTGTTCGTTGAAAGCCCGAGCGCCTCCGCGGCTTACGATTGAGGTCTGAATGCCTGAAGTCATCTTCACCGGCCCGGCCGGCCGGATCGAAGGCCGGTACCATCCGGCGCGCGTGAAACACGCTCCGATCGCCATCGTGCTGCACCCGCATCCCCAGTTCGGCGGCACGATGAACCACCAGATCGTCTACCAGCTCTACTACGCATTCGTGCACCGCGGCTTCTCGGCGCTCCGTTTCAATTTCCGCGGCGTCGGGCGCAGCCAGGGCTCCTTCGACCACGGCACCGGGGAACTGTCCGATGCCGCATCGGCACTTGATTGGGCCCAATCGATCAACCCCGAGGCACGGAGCTGCTGGATTGCGGGCTTCTCGTTCGGCGCCTGGATCGGCATGCAGCTCCTGATGCGTCGGCCGGAGATCGAGGGCTTCATCTCGGTCGCGCCGCCCGCGAATCTTTATGATTTCTCGTTCCTCGCGCCCTGCCCCTCATCCGGGCTGATCGTCCACGGCGACAAGGATGCGGTGGTGCCGGCCAAGGACGTGCAGGGGCTGGTCGAGAAGCTCAAGACGCAAAAGGGCATCGTCATCGATCAAAAGGTGATCGCCGGCGCAAACCACTTCTTCGACAACAAGATCGAAGCGCTGATGCAATCCGTGCAGGCCTATCTCGACAAGCGGCTCAAGCCCGCCGAGAACAGCGCGGCCTAGGGGTTGTACGACAAGAACCGCATCTGGTCGAAGCGGAACACTTTTTTGTCGTCGCACTGATCGTTTGTTACCGAAACCACGGGAACGACGGTGATCGTCACGTGGCGATTCGATCGCGCATACGTTTTCAAGGCATCAGTCACATCGATCCGCTTGGTGATCGGCGTAAGCGGATGCGAGCGACGTAGATCGAAGGGATCGCGATGTCCGGAGATGTCGCAATGGCCGACATCGCCAAAGCACCCGCCATGGCCAAAGACATGGAAAGAACCGGCGTAGCCGTTGTCGATGGTGAGCGGCGTGTTCGCGTCGGCCTTTGAATTGTTGAAGAAGATTCGCCCTTCGTATGACGCCTCTCCGTGGAAGAGGCCGAGAATTTCCAAATCAGCGCTGGTTAACCGGTGACTCGCGTCGGCAAAGTCGATCGCAACCGGCTTGGAAGTATACGTATCTGCCGTCACAGTGGGCTGCGTCGGCAATCCAACTCGCTTTGGAGCGCCCGCTTTTGGCGATCTCCGGGCTACAGATGCGCGCTTCTTAGCCGCTTTTGCCATCTCAGCCTCCAATCGCAATAATTGTTTGATTTGCGGCGTAATCATACCCAAGGTCGTTGACGTTTAGCACGTCGCGTACAGTGAAATTGAACGGCGCAAGCACAACATCCAGCAAGTTGTCCGGAATGTTTCCATTGCCATTTCGCGCCTGCCACAGCCACCAGATCCGATCAATCATGCAATGATGCGACCAGAAAATCGGATCGAATGCGGAGGTCGAAACAAATCCCATGTCACCCCCGACCCAGCCATGTATGTCGTCATGGACGTCTTCCAATTGAAAATTGAAGTCTGCCCAATCCGTGCTTCCAATTATAGCGTCCAGTTTGGACTGCGTGGGCAGCCTGTTCGTACTCCCCGGTCGGCGCCGTGTATCGTGCGGCGTCGGTCCGTTCGGAAGATTAATATGAAAAGAGAACAATGGATTGGCCTGACCGTTGACAGTTCGATCAGAAAATATCTTCGGAATGCCATCCTGTCGTGGCGGCCGTAGGGTCCAGTCCCACCACGGAAGCGTCACATCCGTAACGCGATCGCGCATCGACATCTCAAAAGTATAAAGATAGGCGCGATGCCATGGGAGGAAGAGCTGCATCCGCACACCGGGATTGTGCTCGGGGTTGCCTTCATGATGCCAGCACCAATTTCCCGGAGTTCCATGCAACCCGGCGAGGGCCCCGAAGCCTCTGTTGTCCGTGATCGCCTGCATCTGGCGATATGAGTCACGGAATTTCGAGACCTGCTCGTCGGTGAGATTGTGTGCGCCTTCGCGGATACGGGTCGTAGCCATGACGCGAATCCCCTTTTTGCTATAGATTGTTTGGCAACACCCAACACTATAGTTGCGTTTCCTGTTGAGATCAACTTCGTGCTCGCCATCCCGGCGAACGGCGGGGCATCACGGAGCGACCAGTACTCCCCCGCGCATCGGTTCGGGCGCGCCGGTCGTGGTCGGGAACGTTAACGGCATACCATTAAGCGAGCGCACCGCGAGGAACGCGAAGGCCTGCGCCTCGAGCGCATCCGTCGACCAGCCGACCTGATCCGCAGTTTCGACACGCGCGGGCGCGAGCCGCTCTCGCAGCATCCGCATCATCGTCGGGTTGCGCGCACCTCCGCCGGCCACGATCCAGCTTTGCGGTGTGCGCGGCAGCACATCGACGACACGCGCAACCGTCGCGGCCGTAAGCATCGTCAGAGTCGCAGCCCCGTCCTCGATGGTTTTTCCGGCGAGGCCCGCATGCGCCGAAACCCACGCGCGAAGATCGTTGCGGTCAAGCGACTTCGGGCAGCTCTGCCCGAAGAATGAATGTTGCAGCAGGCGCTCGATCGCCTTCATGTCGACCTGGCCCTTGGCGGCAATCTCACCACCAACGTCGTGTGCGGCACCGCTGCGCGAGCGTATGAAGTCATCGAGCAAGGCATTCGCCGGTCCGGTGTCGCAGGCGATCGGATCGTTCTCCCGATCAATAAATGTGATGTTGGCGACCCCGCCGAGATTGAGCAACACAATGGGATGCGGTCGATCCAGCGTGCGCGTCAGCGCGCGATGGAATACCGGGACCAGCGGCGCGCCCTGCCCGCCCGCCGCGACATCCGCCGCGCGGAAATCATAGACGACCGGAATGCCCGTTTCGCGCGCCAGCGCGGCGCCGTCGCCGAGCTGGACGGTGAGCTTCTCGCTCGGCCGGTGCAGCACCGTCTGGCCGTGATAGCCGATCACGTCGATGGTGCCGCGGTCGATCGCATTCGCCGCAAGCAATGCGTTCACCGCACCCGCGTGCAATGTCGTCGAAAGTTCCTCGGCCTGCCGAATGACTGCCGGCCGCTCAGTGCGGGCACGCAACGCCGGCGCCTCTTCCATGGCGCGGCGCAGGATCGCGACCTCGTGCTCGCGATAGGTATGGACCGCGCTTGGGCCGAAGCGCGAAACCGTCTCGCCGTCCGTTTCAATCAGCGCCACATCGATGCCGTCCATCGACGTTCCGCTCATCAGTCCGATCGCCCGCATGCCGCCCTTTTTCTATGAATCCAGTTTAGGACCTGTTACACCACCGCCCCGCCGCAGAGCGAGCGGCGCGATCGAGCCCATACAATGAGCGACTACAAGTCCGATTTCCTGCGCATCCTGTCGGAGCGCGGCTACATCCACCAG
>Ga0310810_10012073_pt1 | contig 10129 bp, 9 predicted proteins | sample NCmetagenome_FD_207641 | JGI IMG/M metagenome (GOLD analysis project Ga0310810, IMG submission 207641) | Soil microbial communities from experimental microcosm in Duke University, North Carolina, United States - NC | ecosystem: Engineered > Artificial ecosystem > Soil microcosm > Unclassified ...
CCAGCACCCTCGCGTGGTGGTGACGCCGCACCTCGGCGCCAACACCCAGGAGGCGCAGGTCAACGTGGCGGTCGACGTGGCGCGCCAGCTCGTGGCCTTCCGCGACGGCGAGCTGGTCGAGCACGCGGTGAACATCCCGGTGGCCGATCGCGAGACCATGGCCGAGCAGCGGCCGTTCCTGCAGCTGGCCGAGCTGCTGGGCCGCTTCTGCCTGCAGCTCGAGCCCGACAACGTGGAGCGCGTCGAGATCGAGGTGGCCGGCTACATGGCGCGGTGGGATCCCGAGCTCGTCGGCCGCGCGGTGCTGAAGGGGCTGCTGGCGGGGGTGACGGTGCAGGCGGTCAACCTGGTCAACGCCCACCTGATCGCAGGGGAGCGTGGCCTGTCCGTCGAGGTGCGTACCGATCCCGAGCCCGCCTCCGGCTACACCAACCTGATCACGGTCACCACCCAGGCCGGCGCCGGCCGCAAGGTCATCGCGGGGACGGTCTTCGACGGCGTGCCCCGGATCGTGCGCCTCCGCGACCTGCACATCGAGTTCATCCCCGAGGGGCACATCCTGGTCCTGTCCTACGAGGACCGGCCGGGCATGGTGGGGCGGATCGGGTCCATCCTGGGCCGCCACAACGTGAACATCGCCTCGATGCACGTGGGCCGGCGCACGCGCCGGGGCCGGGCCATCGTGGTCCTGCTCCTCGACGAGGACGTGCCGGCCGAGGTGCTGGAAGAGGTGAGCAAGAGCGTGGAGGCCGACTTCGCGCGGGTGATCCGACTATGAGCGCTCCGCGCGGCCGTCGGGGCGGGACCCCGGTGGGGGTCTTCGAGACCCGGCCCTGGGGCGGCTTCCAGACCGTCGAGGAGGGCCGCGGCTACAAGGTGAAGCGGCTCTTCGTCCGGCCGGGGCAGCGGCTGAGCCTGCAGCGCCACCGTTTCCGGGCCGAGCACTGGGTGGTGGTCTCGGGCTCCCCGCGCGTGATCATCTCGGACCGTCAGAAGCGGCTCAAGCCGCGGGGGTCGGTCGACGTGCCGCGCGGAGCCTGGCACCGCATCGAGAACCCCGGCCGCCTGCCCGTCGTCCTCATCGAAGTCCAGCACGGACCCTATCTCGGCGAGGACGACATCATTCGCCGCCAGGACGACTACGGCCGCGCCGGCCGCGAGGCAAAGGCCAAGAGCGGGAACAAGAGCAGGAAACGGGGCAGTAAACGGTAGACCGCCGCATGTGTCCGCCACCCCCCGAAAGGAGCCACCCTCATGCCGTCCCAGACCCGTTATCTCTTCAGCGCCGCCATGGACGTCGACCCGGCCCAAGAGCGCCTCTTCAACGAGGTCTACGACCGCGAGCACGTACCGAGCCTGCTGACCGTCCCGGGTGTGGTGGCGGTGACCCGCTACGAGCTGCAGCCGCTGACCATGAGCATCGGCGGGCAGCTCAAGACGATCGTCATCGAGCACGCGCCAAAGTACGGCGCGCTCTACGAGATCGAAAGCCCGGAGGTCCTGGTGAGCGAGGCGTGGGCGAAGGCGGTGGAGCAGGGACGGTGGCCGGCCCAGGTCCGGCCCTACACGCGCAACCGCCAGCACACCCTCTACCGCCGGCTGCCCTGAGGCGGGCGGCGCGGCCCGCTCAGCGCATGAGGCTCGAGACCTTGAAGTAGAGGGCGAAGAGCCCGAGGTACTCGTGCAGGACCGCCTCGCTGCACCGCCGCCGGCGCCACCAGCCGTCCTGGCCCGAGCACTCGTCGTGGGTTACCGCGAGGCCGGCCTCGACCGCGCCCGCCGCCTCCCGGCTCCAGATGAGCCGGACGCGGCGGGCGTGGAAGGCGCTGGTCACCAGCGTGACCCGGTGCCAGCCGCGGGCCTTCGCGGCGGCGACCACCCGCTGTAGCTCGGTCTCGGTGATCTCCACCGGCTCGTCCAGGGTGACGATCGCGCTCTCGGGCACCCCGAACTTCTCCAGCGCCGCCACCGATTCACCCTGGAAGTCGAGGGGGCGGATGCCGAGCTCGAGCAGCGTCCGGACCCGCTGGGGCACGAACTGACGCGACACCAGGACCTGCGGAGCTCCGCCCGCCTGGAACAGCGCGGCGGCGCGCGCCTCGCGACCGGGTGTGCCGCCCGCCACCACCACGATCGCGTCCGCCGGCCCGCCCGGATCCTCCACCACGAGGGCGTGGCCCGCCGCGCGCAGCAGCGGGCGGTGCGCCACCGCGACCGTCGCCAGCAGCGCCAGCGCGACCAGGAGGGCGCTGAGGAGCGGGCGGCGCCTCATTCGCGCGTCCCCCGCGCCAAAAACCTTGGTGGGGGACCCCATGGGAAGTACGATCGACGCCAGGAGGTACTACCCATGCGACGTTTTCTTGTGCTTTCCGTGACGGCGCTCGCCCTGGCCGCGTGCGCCTCGACGCCGCCCAAGGTCCAGCGCAGCGAGTTCGAGGACATCCCGGTGCCGAAGGGGCTCGCGGTGGACCTGAACCGCTCCACCATCATCGAGTCACCGTCGGTGAAGGCGGCGCGGTTGTTCTACAAGGGCCGCATCGAGCCGGACAGCCTCGGCCTGGCGTTCCGCACCACGCTCGAGGCCAACGGCTGGAAGCACCTGTCGTCGACGACCGCGTCCGACAAGGGCACCACGCAGATCTACGAGAAGGCGGGCAGCTCGCTCCAGGTGCTGATCTACGAGAGCTGGTACTACACCTGGGTGGAGATGTCGGCTACGCGGATGGTCGGCCAGGCGTCGGCCGCGCTCAACAGGTAGCCACGAGCGACGCGTCACGGCGGCGCCCCTAGGGGCGCCGCCAGCGCCGCCCGCTGCGCTCGATCAGCGTGTCGGCCTCGGCCGGGCCCCAGGTGCCGGCCTCGTAGTTGGGGAACTTTCGCAGATCGCCCGCGGCCCAGCTCGACAGGACCGGCTGCAGGAGCTCCCAGGCCATCATCACCCAGTCGCCGCGCGCGTAGAGCGTGGCGTCGCCCTTCATGGCGTCCAGCAGCAGGCGCTCGTACGCCTCGGGGGGCTCGCCGCCGAAGGCCTGCCCGTAGTCGAACTCCATCTCGACCGGCTTGATGCGCAGCTCCGGCCCCGGCAGCTTCGCGCCGAACGACAGCGACATGCCCTCGTCGGGCTGGATGCGGAGCACGAGCCGGTTGGGCTCGGCGAGGATCTCCGGGTTGCGGCGGAAGACGAGATGCGGGGTCTGCTTGAACTGCACCGCGATCTCGCTCGCCCGCTTCGGCATACGCTTGCCGGTGCGCAGGTAGAACGGCACGCCCGCCCACCGCCAGTTCTCGATCTCGAGCCGGAGCGCCGCGAAGGTCTCGGTGAGCGACTCGGCCGACACGCCCTTCTCCTCGCGATAGCCCGGCACCCGCTGGCCCTCCACGAAGCCGGGGCCGTATTGCCCGCGTACCGCCATCCGGTCCACCTCGTCGGCCGCGATGGGCCGGATCGCGCGCATCACCTTGGTCTTCTCGTCGCGCACCGGATCGGAGTCGAAGGTGACCGGCGGCTCCATGGCCACCAGGCAGAGGAGCTGGAGGATGTGGTTCTGGATCATGTCCCGCAGCGCGCCCGACTCCTCGTAGTAGGCCCCGCGGCCCTCGACCCCGATGGCCTCGCCCACCGTGATCTGCACGTGGTCGACGTGGTTGCGGTTCCACAGGGGCTCGAAGATGCCGTTGGCCCAGCGGAACACCAGGATGTTCTGGACCGTCTCCTTGCCGAGGTAGTGGTCGATCCGGTAGACCTGCTCCTCGTGGAAGACGCCCGCCACCACCTGGTTGAGCGAGCCCGCGGAGGCGATGTCGCGGCCGAACGGCTTCTCGATGACGATGCGCACCCAGCCGTTGGTGTTCTCGGCCGGCCGGCTGAGCCCGGCCTCGCCGAGGCGGGTCACCAGGTGCGGGTACACCGAGGGCGGGGTGGAGACGTAGAAGAGCCGGTTGGACCCGGTGCCGCGCTCCTGCTCGACCTGCTTGAGGTAGGCGGTCAGACCCGGATACGTGGCGCCGTCGGCCGGATCGCCCGCGTAGTAGAAGAGGGCCTGGGCGAAGCGGTCCCACACCCGGGCCGAGGGAGGCTGCACGCGCGCGAAGTCGGTGATCGCCTCGCGCATGCGCGCGCGGAACTGCTCGTTGGTCATCTCGGAGCGCGCGACCCCGACCACCGCGAAGGGCTCGGGCAGCACGCGGCTCTGGAACATGGACCAGAGCGCGGGGAGGAGCTTGCGGCGGGTGAGATCGCCGGAGGCGCCGAAAATGACGAGGGTGCAGGATTCGTCGGTGGTGGAGGCGGTCATGCCGTCATAGCCTCTTGGTCAGTCCCTGGACCATCTGCAGCAGCTGCTGCAGGCCCTGCGACTGCTTGCCGGTCAGATGGAGCCGGATGACCCGGCGCGCTCCATCGCGCAGACTCTGGAGATCGCCCAGGGCCTGGGCGGCTTTCAGGGTCGTGAAGCCGTAGCCCGAACCGGGGATCGGGAGGTCCTCGCGATCGTCGCCGGTGATCTGGAGGAAGAGCCCGCTGGTGGGCCCGCCCTTGTGCATCTGGCCGGTCGAGTGCAAGTAGCGCGGGCCCCAGCCGAGCGTGGTCGCGATGCGGAGGCGGTCCCGCAGGGCCAGCCGGATCTCCTGCAGCACGCGCCAGGCCTCCGGGGTCGGCGCGAGATACGCCTGGATGGCGAGGTAGTCTCCCGGCGCGGCCATCGCGAGGTGGGCCGCGAGCCCGCGGCTCACCGAGCCCGGCTTCTTGTTGGACTTGGTCATGAGCAGGATGCCGTCTTCCTCGACGTCCGACGGCCACTCGGGCAGGCGCCGCGAGCGCTTCCACTCGGTGAGCAGCGTCGCGGTGTTCTCCTTGGCTCGCGCCACGTCGGGCTCGTCGAACGGGTTCACGCCGAGCACCGCTCCCGCGGTGGCCGCGGCCAGCTCCCAGCGGAAGAACTCGGCGCCCACGTCCATGGGGTCGCGCAGCACGAGGCGCAGGACCGGGTGGCCCGCGTCGGCCAGCTTGGCCAGCCCCGCGTCGTGCGAGTCGTCGCCCTCGAGCACGAGGGCCACGAAGACCCGGTCGTCGCCGTAGACGGTGGGGGCGCCGAGCGGCTCGTCGACCACCGGCACGATGCCGGTGCCGTCCTTGCCGAGCGACTCGGCGAGCAGCTGCTCGATCCAGGGGCCCAGCGAGCGGATCTTCTCGGAGAACACGAGCGTGGCCTTGTCGCGCCCGGCCCGCGCCAGCCCGGCCAGCACTGCGCCGAGCTGCACCGCGGGATTGCCCCGCACCCCGACCTCGTTGCCGCACGTCTCCACCATGCCGTTGGCGCGCTCGAGCAGGATCTTGATGTCGACCCCGATCAGGGCGGCCGGCACCAGCCCGAAGAAGGACAGCGCGGAGAAGCGGCCGCCGATCGACGCGGGATTGAGGAAGGTGCGGCGGAAGCCGGTCTCGGTTGCCAGCTTGTCGAGCGGGCGGCCCGGGTCGGTGATGGCCACGAACTGCATGCCGGGGCGCGGAGAGGACGCGGCCTCGACCAGGCCCCGGAAGAAGGCGTAGGCCGCCATGGTCTCGTTGGTCGTGCCCGACTTGCTCGAGATCACGAAGAGCGAGCGGCTCAGGTTGATGCCGTCGGCCACCTGCTTGACCGCGGCCGGATCGGTGGAGTCCAGCACGAGCATGTCGGGGAATCCCATCTTCGAGCCGAAGGTCTCGTTGAAGACCATGCCGGTCGACGACGAGCCGCCGGTGCCGAGCAGGACCACGTGGGAGTACTGCAGGCGCCGCACCTCGTCCGCGAAGGCGCGGATGTCCTCGGAGTGGCTGCGCATGATGGTGGGCGAGGTGAGCCAGCCCAGGCGGTTCCGCACCGTCGCCGCGTCGCCCTTCCAGAGGGTGGCGTCCTTCACCCAGAGCCGGTCGAGGAACTCGCGCGACTCGAGGAAGCGGAGTGTCTCCTCCACTGCCGGCAGCTTGAGCGGGTCCGGCAAGACCGGCGGCGGGTTGACCACCACCGGCGCGGGCGCCGGACGCTGGGGCGGGGCGGGGGCCTCCGGGCGCACGGCCGGCGCCGCGGGAGCGGCCTCGCGCCGAGCCGCGGCCTTGGCGGGGGTCGCCTTCGCAGTGGTCGGCTTGGCCGTCACCTTGACGTCCCCCGTCCCCGGCTTGAGTGGTGCCTTGTCGGCGCCGAGCAGGCCCGCCTCGAGCTGACCGATCTTGGTCACCCGGCGCGCCTGCTGCTCGCTCGGCTCGTACTGGGTCGCGATGAAGGTCTGGGCGATCTCGATCGCGTCCTTGGGGTCGAGGTCGCCGGCGGCCAGGCAGAGCACGTTGGCGTCCGCCTCCTCCCGGCTGGTCCGGGCCTCCGCCGTGTCGTGGCAGAGGGCGGCCCGGATGCCCCGCATCTTGTTGGTCGCGATCACCGCGCCCGCTCCACTGCCGCAGAGGAGCAGGCTCGCGTCGACGAAGCCGCGGAGGACCGCCTGTCCCACCGCCCGGGCGTAGTCCGGGTAGTCCACCGGCTCCGTCGAGAAGGTGCCGAGGTCGAGGACGTCGTGTCCCTCGGCCTCGAGGGCGGCAACCAGGGGCTCCTTGAGCGGAAATCCGGTGTCGTCGCAGCCGATCGCGATTCGCATGGTCTCCGCGCGGTCTATTCTCTCACCCGATGCCAGCCAGGGCCAAGTGCTTGAAACCCTGACGGAAGGCGGGTTTCTGAGGGCGGGTGCTACGGAAAGCCACCCCGAACTCGAAGGCAAATGTGATGCTCAGACTACCGATGCTTACCCGGTGCGGCTCCGCCTTCTACACCAGGGCCACGTCCCGGGTCTGGAAGAGCCTGCGGCCGACCAGCCTGCCAGAAGCTCAAGTCCGGTGCCTCACGGTGACGGCACAGCCACGAGATGCGGGCGGGGAGGAGGCTCTGTCCCTGGTCTACTCCTCGAAGTTCGAAGAGTTCATGCGACAGGTAGACCGAGCCACCGTCCCGACGATCAGGGTCAGAGAGCGCAAGGGGATGGTCGGCACTGTAGCGGACCGTGGCAGCTGACCTTGGTGGAGTCGAAAGCGGGAGCGTGCAGGGCGGGCGTGGTAGCGCCCCAACAACCTATCGTGTGGGCATCCAGCGTGCGCCCGTGGCGACTGCGGGCCGGTTCGAGCCAGCAACCTAGCGCCACGACGGGCCGCGATGCGATGCGGCGGCCTCGGCCGGCCACGCACGAGCGCAAGGAGTCTGCCTCCAGCGTGCGCGGGTAGCGTGCGCCTCTCGGCTGTGGAGAGATCGGCCCCACCCGGCGGGGCGGGGAACTTCAAGCCTCGGCTCTGGGCGGTACGCTGAGAGATTTTTCGGCCGCTTTTCAGGCTTCCCACGCTAGCGTGGCTGGCGATGAGGAGACGACGGGTTCACTACCTCCCGCCCGGTCGAAAGCGGCCGCTCTGCGCAACTCGGCTACTCTGACACCCGTTCAATCTCGGGTCCAGCTGTAACGGCCTACTACTCGATCACCTGATCCGCCCGCAGTAGGAGCGACGGCGGGATCGTCAGGCCAAGGGCGTGGGCGGTCTTGAGGTTGATCACCAGCTCGAACTTGGTCGGCTGCTCGATGGGGAGGTCGCCGGGCTTCGCGCCCTTGAGGATTCTGTCCACGTAGTAGGCGGCACGCCGGTGCATCTCGGGATAGCTCGGTCCGAAGGACATCAGCCCGCCGACCTGCACCAGCTCGTTGTAGGCGTACACCGCCGGGAGCCGGTGCCGGGCGGTGAACTCGACGATTCGCGCCCGGTGATGCAGGAAGAGCCGATCCGCCAGCATGACGAGCGCCCCGGACCGCTGGCCGACGATCGTCTGAAATGCGTGGTCGAACTCGCCCTCGGCCCGCACCGGAAAGAACACCACCTTCAGGTGCAGCGCCTTGGCGGCGGCGCTGGCCTGCCGTTCCGAGGTCACGTGGAGGGGGTTGGCCGGATTCCCCAGGAAGGCCACGGACGAGAGCTTGGGTACGATCTGCGTGAGCAGCTCCAGGCGCTTTCCCTCTAGGTCCGGCGCGATCGCCACCGACCCGGTCAAGTTCCCGTCGGGTCGCGCGAGGCTCTTGACCAAGCCCGTGCCGATCGGGTCGCCTACCGCAGCCATGACGACGGGGATCGTCGTGGTCGTGCGCTTGACCGCGAGGGCCGCGGGCGTGCCAGCCGTGACGATGACATCCACCTTGAGGGCAATGAGTTCCGCGATGAGCGCTGGGAAGCGCTCGTACGCTCCTTCGGCCCAGCGGTACTCGATAGTGAGATCCCGGCCCTCGACGTAGCCACGCTCGCGAAGCCCGTCGCGGAACGGCCCGACGAGGTTAGCCTCCAGAGCCTCGGTGGAGTTACCGAGGAACCCGATCCGGTACACCTTCCCCGGCTGCTGCGCCTTATACTCCTGCGCGTGGGCCGCGGCGCCGATCGGTGCCAACCCGATGGCGACACTCGTGAGAAAGCGTCGTCGTGAGATCACGGGGCATCCTGCGCCGCGCCGGCGAGGGCCGGCGACGGGAACCATGAGGGAGAAGGGGAGAGAGGCGGCCCCACACGAGGCCCAGGGGCTTGCCGACCAGAGGACCCTGCTGCGCAGAGCCCCCGGAGGCTTACGCCGAGACTGTCCCGGTCGGCAAGCGAACGGCGCCCCAGGTTCAAGAGAAAGGGGCCCCCCGGAGGGCCGGTATAAGGCCAACCTGGCCGTTCCCGCTCCTCGGCTCGGCGTGCAGGGCCCCGAAGGAGGTGGACGAGTGCGCTACTACGTGGGCGTCGATTGGGCAGATCAGACGCATGCCGTCTGGGTCGTGGATGAGCGCGGGACGAAGATCACCGGACGCACCGTGCCGCATACGGCGGCGGGCTTCAGCGAGTGGGGCCGGGAGCTGGACGAATGGCGCGTGCCCGTGCCGGCCCACGTGGTGCGCGCCAAGGCGCGGTTGATGCAGAGCTTGGTGGAGCAGTTGACCCCCGTCGTCGTCGCCGTCGCTCAGTACCGGACCGCGATCGACGATTTTTTCGCACGCATGCCGGCGGCGCAGTGGGCGCGGACCCTCCCGATCGGTAAGCACGGGATCACCGCGCCGACCCTCTGGGCCCGCCTGGGGGACGCCCCCGGTCGGTGGGAGTCGTTTCGACATCTGCAGGCGCAGGCCGGCGCCGTGCCCGTGACAAAACGCAGCGGCAAGCAACGGGTCGTCCCCTTTCGCTTCGCCTGCGACAAGTCGTTGCGGCACGTGGTCGACCAGGTGGCCTTTCTCTCGCTGCTCTCCAGCGACTGGGCCCGAGCATACTACGACCAGCAGCGGGCGCGGGGCCACGCGCATCACCAGGCGCTCCGGGCGCTCGGGGCGAAATGGTTGAAGATCATCTTCGTCATGTGGCACCGCCAGGTCCCGTACGACGAGCAGTACCACTTGGCCACCATGACGCGCCAGCAACTGCGGCAGCATCAGACAACCATCGCTTGACATGAACCAGAGAAAGTCTCGGCGGCGAGCGGTGCGGCGAGGAGACCGCCCGCAAAGGTGCCGATGAACGCACGTCGATCCATAGAGCCTCCGTCTGGCCGAACAGAACGGGACGGGGCGAGACTAGGCTGGGCCAGGCAGGCTTCATCTCTCAGGAGTCCCGATACCCGACAATGTTGTCGTAGAGGCGCGATTGCCGGCTCCGGGCGTTCCGGTACCGGGCGTGGGCCGCGGGGTCCGGCTGGAGCACGCGCCCGGGCACTGGCGCGGCGGGCGCGGGCTGCCCCAGGGCCTCCAGGGCGAGCAGCGCGGCGCCGCGGGCCGAGGCCTCCGCGTCGGTCTCGAGCGCGATCGGGACCCCGAGGGCGTCGGTGATGATCTGGGCCCACACCGCGGAGTGGCCCAGCGCGCCGCCCGAGCCCACCACCACGTGGCCCGCGCCGGCCAGCGGGCGCAGGCGGTCGTAGATCTCGGCCAGCCGGAAGGCCACCGCCTCGAGCAGGGCCCGCGCGACCTCGGCCGCGCTGGTGCCGAGCGAGAGCCCGGCGATCGCGGCCCGCGCGTCCGCCCGCCAGCCCGGGCTGCGCTCGCCCGCGAAGAACGGCAGCGCGGTCAGGCCGTGGCCGTCCGGTGGGATCGCCGCGAGCGCCCGCTCGAGAGC
>Ga0310810_10012074_pt1 | contig 10129 bp, 7 predicted proteins | sample NCmetagenome_FD_207641 | JGI IMG/M metagenome (GOLD analysis project Ga0310810, IMG submission 207641) | Soil microbial communities from experimental microcosm in Duke University, North Carolina, United States - NC | ecosystem: Engineered > Artificial ecosystem > Soil microcosm > Unclassified ...
TGCGCCATTCCCTGTCGTCATCGGCCGCACTGGCGCCGCCTGGGGCATCGGCCTGCACGACGTGCCGCAGGGCAGCGATGGACCCATCAAGCAGGAAGGCGACGGCCGTAGCCCGGCCGGCGTGTTTGCCATCGGCGAGGCGTTCGGCTACGCACAGACGGTCGACACCGCCCTGCCCTATGTCGCGATGCAGGCGTCGGACTACTGCATCGATGTCAGCGGTTCGCCGTTGTACAACCGCATCGTCGATGCCAATGAAGTCGGTGCGGACGCCGTGAAGGATTCGACCGAACCGATGCGCCGCGACCTGCATGCCGACGGCGACCAGCGTTACCGCGAGGGCTTCGTCATCGAACACAACCCGCGGGGCAAGCCTGCGGCGGGCAGCTGCATCTTCGCGCACCTGTGGAAATCACCGGACAGCAGTACCGCCGGCTGCACTGCGATGGACCCGGCCGCGATGCAATCGTTGCTGGCATGGCTGGATGCGAAGCAGCGACCCGTGTTCGTGCTGCTGCCACAATCCGAATACGATCGGCTGCACGCCGCATGGCAGTTGCCCGCCCTCTAGTTGCCCACCCAGCAGTTACCCACATTGGAGCCGTAACGAATGAGCGCCACTTCCCGCGTCCTCACCGGGCTTGGCCTGGGCGCCCTGATCGGGCTGGTCCTGGCGTGGTCCGATCCGGCGCTGGCCGTGCGCATCGCCGACGTCGCGCAACCCGTCGGCAAGCTCTGGCTCAATGCGCTGCAGATGACCGTGGTGCCACTGGTGCTGGCGCTGGTCATCGTCGGCGTCAACACGGCCAGCGATGCCGCCGCTTCCGGCCGCGTTGCACGGCGGTCGATCGTGGTATTCCTGTTGGTGCTCACGGCCTGCGCTGTGTTCACGGCGATCATGGCGCCGCTGGCGTTGTCGATGGTGCCGCGCGATCCGGCACTCGATGCAGCCCTGCACGCCGCCACCGGCACGGTAGCCCCCACGGGACCGCTCCCCTGGGCCGACGCCTTGACCGCGATCATCCCGAGCAACGCGATCGCGGCGGCCGTGCAGAGCGCGATGCTGCCGCTGGTGGTGTTCGCGCTGTTCTTCGGCTTCGCCCTGAGCAAACTGGAAACATCGCAGCGCACGCAGATGGTGGCGTTCTTCCAGGCGATCGCCGACGCGATGATCGTGATCGTGCGCTGGGTCCTGTGGGCGGCTCCCGTCGGCGTGTTCGCGCTGATCCTGGCGGTCACGGCGCGCGCGGGCCTGAGCATGCTCAGTGCCCTGGGGGTGTACGTGCTGCTCGAGTGTGCGCTGCACATCGCAGCAACGCTGCTGATGCTGCCGATTGCGCTGCTATGGGGTGGAGAGCGCATCCGCCGGTTCGCCGCCGCCCTGGTCCCGCCGCAGGTGGTCGCCGCCAGCACCCAGTCTTCGCTTGCGTCGCTGCCGGCCATGCTGCAGAGCGCCGACCAGCGCCTGGGCTACCCGCCGCAGATCTCGGCACTGGTGCTCCCGATGGCGGTATCGCTGTTCCGCATCGCCAGCCCGATCCAGTACATGGCATCGGCCTGCTTCATCGCCTGGGCCTTCGGCGTGGATCTTTCGGCGGGGCAATTGGCCACCGGTGTCGCGCTGTCGGTGGTGATCAGCCTGGGCTCGGTCGGGTTGCCGGGCCAGGTCAGCTTCATGGCCAACAACCTGCCCGTGGTGCAGGCGATGGGCCTGCCGGTCAGCCCATTGGGGCTGATGCTGGCGGTGGACACGATCCCGGATGTGTTCGCCACCGTGGCCAACGTCAGCGCCGATCTCACCGCCACGAGCGTGGTGGTGCGGCAATCCAGGGCGGATGTCGCCATCGGGACGGACGGGGCAAGCTCGACCGCCATCTGATCGAATGCTGACGCGGCCGTGCCCGTGGGAACCACTCGATTGGCCGGCACATGCGGCCTCGTGCGAAAATTGCGCGTTCAGGCCCCGTAGCTCAGCTGGATAGAGCGGTCCCCTCCTAAGGGACAGGTCGTGCGTTCGAATCGCGCCGGGGCCACCAGACATTTCCAGCAATCTTCCGGAGTTCCCCCATGACCCACCCTGTGCTCACCGCGCTCGGCCTCGGCGACAACGAGTCCGGCACCTACCTCGGCAATGGCGAGTGGTCGAAGACCTCCGACGCCGGCGTGATCGAACCGGTCAACCCCACCGATGGCAGCGTGCTGGCGCGCGTGCAGGCGTCCTCGCAGGACGACTACGAGACGATCGTCGAACGCGCCCAGGCCGTGTTCAAGGTCTGGCGCACGACCCCGGCCCCGCGCCGTGGCGAAGCCATCCGCCTGTGCGCCGACGCACTGCGCACGCACAAGGACGCGCTCGGCTCGCTGGTTGCGCTGGAGATGGGCAAGTCCAAGCCCGAGGGCGACGGCGAAGTGCAGGAGATGATCGACATCGGCGAATTCGCCGTCGGCCTCTCGCGCCAGCTGTACGGCCTGACCATGCATTCCGAACGCCCCGGCCACCGCATGTACGAGCAGTGGCATCCGATCGGCATCGTCGGGATCATCTCCGCGTTCAACTTCCCGGTCGCGGTGTGGGCATGGAATTCGTTCGTCGCCGCGGTGTGTGGTGACGTCGCGATCTGGAAGCCGTCGCCGAAGACCCCGCTGTCGGCGATCGCGGCGATGAAGATCTGCAACGAAGCGCTGCGCAAGGGCGGTTTCCCGGACCTCTTCTTCCTGTTCAACGATGCCGGCAGCGAGCTCGCACAAGCGCTGGTCGACGACAAGCGCGTCGGCCTGATCAGCTTCACCGGTTCTACCAAAGTCGGCCGCATGGTCGGCGAGCGCGTGGCGCGGCGCATGGGCCGCAGCCTGCTGGAGCTGGGCGGCAACAACGCGATCATCGTCGACGCCAGCGCAGACCTGAAGCTGGCGATCCCGGCGATCGCGTTCGGCGCGGTTGGCACGGCTGGACAGCGCTGCACCACCACCCGCCGCCTGTTCGTGCATGAAAAGATCTATGACGACGTGCTGTCGAAGCTCATCGCCGCGTACAAGCAGGTCGAGAAGAAGATCGGCGACCCGACCGATCCGACCAACCTGATGGGCCCGCTCAACAGCCGCGACGCGGTGCAGGCCTACCTGGATGCGGTCGCAAAGGCAAAGGCATCCGGCGGCAAGGTCGAGACCGGCGGCGCCGCGATCGAGGGCAAGGGCAATTTCGTGCTGCCGACGATCGTCACCGGCCTGTCGAACGATGCCGAGGTCGTGCAGACCGAAACCTTCGCGCCGATCCTGTACGTGATGAAGTTCAAGACGCTCGACGAGGCGCTGCGCCTGCAGAACGACGTGCCGCAGGGCCTGTCGTCTTCGATCTTCACCGAGAGCCTGAAGGCCGCGGAAGCGTTCCTGTCGGCAGCCGGCTCGGATTGCGGCATCGCCAACGTCAACATCGGCACCTCGGGTGCGGAGATCGGTGGTGCGTTTGGCGGCGAAAAGGAGACCGGTGGTGGCCGCGAGTCGGGGTCGGATGCGTGGCGCGCCTACATGCGCCGGCAGACCAACACCATCAACTATTCCGATGCATTGCCATTGGCACAGGGCATCAAGTTCGATCTGTGACATACCTCGCCGGCATTTCCGCGGCAGCGGGAATCCAGTGCCTTTCGCGTTCGTTGAAAGAGAAAGGTCACTGGACTCCCGCGCGCGAGGACGATTGGCAAAAAGACCCTGGGACCTGAAATCGACCGATGTACGGACTCGCCCGACCTTTCCTGTTCCAGCTCGACGCCGAGCGCGCCCACGCGCTCGGACTGGCGTCGCTGGAAGCGGCTTACCGAAGCGGGCTGAATCCGCTGCTGGCCAGCCGGCCGGACCCATTGCCGACGAAGGCGCTCGGGCTGGTGTTCCCGAATCCGGTCGGCCTTGCCGCCGGGCTCGACAAGAACGGTGCGCATGTCGATGCCTTGCTTGCCTTGGGCTTCGGCTTCGTCGAAGTCGGCACGGTGACGCCGAAGCCGCAGTCGGGCAATCCGAAACCGCGCATGTTCCGGCTGCCGCAGCATCGCGCGATCATCAACCGGTTGGGTTTCAACAACGATGGCGTCGATGCGCTGGTGCGCAATGTCGAGCGTGCGCGGCGCAGGGATGGACTGCTCGGGATCAACATCGGCCGCAACAAGGACACGCCGAACGAATCCGCGCAGGACGACTACCTGTATTGCCTGGAACGCGTGTATCCGCTCGCCGACTACATCACCGTCAACATCTCCTCGCCCAACACCGCCGGCCTGCGCGAACTGCAGGAGGAACAGGCGCTGCGGAGGCTGGTCAGCACGCTGCGCGAGGCGCAGGAGCGGCTCGGTGCTCAACATGGCAAGCGCGTGCCGATGCTGGTGAAGGTCGCGCCGGACCTGTCGGACGATGACATCGATGCCGCCGCGCGCGTGCTCGGTGACCTCGCCGTCGACGGCGTCATCGCGACCAACACCACGGTGTCGCGGATCGCTGTGCAGGATGTTGCACTCGCGCATGAAACCGGCGGCCTGTCCGGCGCGCCGTTGATGGACAAGTCGACCGCGGTCCTGCGGATGCTGCGCACGCGCCTGCCCGAAGCGATCCCGCTGGTCGGCGTAGGCGGCATCCTCAGCGGCGCCGACGCGGCCAAGAAGATGGCCGCCGGTGCATCGCTGGTGCAGTGCTACACCGGCCTGGTCTATCGCGGCCCGGCGCTGGTCGGCGAATGCGTCGACGCGATGCGCCGGCGCAAGGAAGCGCCCAGCCGGGGCAACCTGCCGCCGCATGGCTAGCGCCCGCCTTCATGGGTAGCTACAGGATCGTCGAGCGGGCGCGGCTGGATGCGCGCAACACCTTCGGCGTCGCGGCGCGCGCACCGATGCTGGTCGAGGTCGCCGATGTGGCGGCGCTGCCGGAACTGTTCGGCTACGCGATGTTGCGCGACGGCCCGGTCCTCGTGCTCGGCGGTGGCAGCAACGTGTTGTTCGCCGGCGATCCAGCGGGCACGGTACTTGCGCTTGGCGCGCAGAAGATCGCCATCCTCGAGGACGACGGCGAGCGCGTCATCGTGCGCGCGGACGCCGGCGTCGAGTGGCACGCGCTGGTGCTGTGGACGCTGGGACATGGCCTGGCCGGCCTGGAAAACCTCGCACTGATCCCGGGCACCGTAGGAGCCGCGCCGATCCAGAACATCGGCGCCTATGGCGTCGAAGTGCGCGAATGCATCCACGTCGTCGAGGCCTTCGAGCGGTCGACGGGGCAGTTCCGGCGGCTCGATGCGCGGGCCTGCGCCTTCGCCTACCGCGACAGCCTGTTCAAGCGCGAACCGGAACGATTCGTCGTCACCGCCGTCGAATTCGCGCTCACGCGTACGCCGGCGTTGCGGCTCGACTATGCCGGCCTCGGCGATGAGCTCGCTGCGATGGGCATCGACGCCGCGTCGTTGAACGGCGTGGGTGCCTCGCAGGTCGCAGAGGCGGTCTGCCGCATCCGCCGACGCAAGCTGCCGGACCCGGCCCTGCTCGGCAACGCCGGCAGCTTCTTCAAGAATCCAATCGTGCCAGGGGCGCAGGCCGATACCTTGAAGGCAGAGCACCCGGCGTTGCCGATGTTCCGCGGCAACGACGACGCCACGCGCAAGCTGTCTGCTGCGTGGCTGATCGACAGCTGCGGCTGGAAGGGCCATCGCGACGGCGATGCCGGCGTCGCCGACACCCATGCGCTGGTGCTGGTCAATCACGGCCATGCGACCGGCGCGCAACTGCTCCAGCTCGCCCGTCGTATCGCCGGCTCGGTGCAGGAACGCTTCGGCGTCGCGCTGGAACCCGAGCCCCGCATCATCGGCTCGGCATGGTGACGGTCGCCGCACCGTCGCGTTTCATCCGGGCCGCCAGCCTGATGCTCGCCAGCACGATGTTCTTCGGACTGATGGCGATCACCATCCGGTTTGCGTCGAAAACGCTTCCAACCTTCGAGATCGCGTTCTTCCGCAACCTGTTCGGGCTGATGGCGTTGTTGCCACTGTTGTATCGCGGCGGCCGCTCGGTGCTGCGAACACGCCAGTTGCCGCGCTACCTGCTGCGCAGCACGATCGGGATCGGCTCGATGCTCGCCGGGTTCTGGGCGATCGGCCACTTGCCGCTGTCGCAGGCGGTTTCGCTGTCGTATTCGACGCCACTGTTCGTCACCATCGCCGCGGTGTTCTGGCTTGGCGAACACGTGCGCCGGCGTCGCTGGGCTGCGGTGATCCTCGGCTTCATTGGCGTACTGGTGATCGTGCGTCCAGGCAGCGATGCCTTTACCGCCGGTTCGCTGGTCGCTGTCTTAGCCGCGGTGCTCAGCAGCATCGTCGCGATCCAGATCAAGCAGCTGTCAAGCGTGGATTCCGCGGACACGATTGTTTTCTACACCTATGTGTTCTGGGTGCCGCTGTCGCTGGTGCCGGCATTGTTCGTCTGGCAGTGGCCGCAGGGCCGCGACTGGCTGTGGCTTGCGTGCACGGGGATATTCGGCACCGGCGGCCAGTTGTTGTGGACGCGCGCGCTGCGGCTCGGCGATGTCTCCGCGTTGACGCCGATCAGCTTCATGCAGCTACCACTGGTGGCGGTGCTTGCGTGGCTGTTGTTCGGCGAACAGATCAACCAATGGACGATCCTCGGGGCGGTGATCATCTTCATCGCCAATGCCTACATCGCCCATCGCGAGGCGCAGCTGTCGCGCCATGCCGAGACCAGTGCGCCGATCGTGGCCGCCAAGCCGGGCGAGTGATTCAACCGGCGCCTTTCGGCGTCCGCTTCTGCCACGGCCGCAACGTGCCGTAGAACACCAGCCCGTATACGCCGACCGTCCAGACCAGCGCCGCCGACCAGCCGGCGAGGATGTCGGATGGGTAATGCACGCCGAGATAGATCCGCGACAGCCCGACCAGCAGCACGAACACCGCGGCCAGGATCGTCACCGGCCAGCGCCAGCCCCATCCCCACGGCGTGCGCACGCTCCAGCACAGCAGCACCAGCACCATTGCAAGCGTCATCGAGCCCATCGCATGGCCGCTTGGAAAACTGAACGTGGTTTCCGGTGCGATCGATTGCCACAGGTCAGGCCGTGCACGCGCGAACGAATGCTTGGCGGCAACGTTCAGCAGCAGCGAACCGATGATGGAGATACCCGCGAACAGTCCTTCGCGGAAACGGCGCCTGAACGCCAGCCCGAGCACCAGCACCACGTCGAACGGCACCACCCCCCAGGCGTAACCGAGTGCGGAAATCAGCACGAACGCGCGGTCGAATCCCGCGTTGGCCATCGCGTGCGCCATCTGCAGGACAGGTGCATCGAACGCAAAGATTTCACCGTGGTGCAGGTCTTCGACCAAAGCACCGAAGGCCCACAGGGGCAGCAGCAACCCCGCGAACACCAGCAACAGGCGCCAGCCGTGGGCCTGCAGGAAAGCCCTGCCGAAGCGCGCTTCCTGCTTGACGACCTGCGCCGCTTCAGCCGGCGTCTGCGGCGTCCCGGGCGTGTCCGAACTGGCGTTCGACATAGGCATCGATGATCGCGACGAAATCGGACGCGATGTTATCGCCGCGCAGGGTGACGGTCTTTTCACCGTCCACGAACACCGGAGCGGCCGGTGCTTCACCCGTGCCGGGCAGCGAGATGCCGATGTTGGCGTGGCGCGATTCGCCGGGCCCGTTGACCACGCAACCCATCACCGCGAGCGTCAGGTTTTCGGCGCCGGGATGGCTGATCTTCCATTCCGGCATCTTCGCGCGCACGTGTTCCTGCACGCGCTGGGCGAGCTCCTGGAAGAATTCCGACGTGGTGCGGCCGCAACCCGGACAGGCCGTGACCATCGGCGTGAATGCACGCAGGCCCATCGTCTGCAACAGTTCCTGCGCGACCACGACTTCCTGCGTGCGCGGCGCGCCTGGTTCCGGTGTCAGCGAGATGCGGATGGTGTCGCCGATGCCTTCCTGCAGCAGCACCGCAAGCGCCGCGCTGGACGCGACGATGCCCTTGCTGCCGATACCGGCTTCGGTCAGGCCCAGGTGCAGTGCGAAATCCGAACGCCGTGCGAGGTCGCGATAGACCGCGACCAGTTCCTGCACCCCACTGACCTTGCACGACAGCACGATGCGGTCGGCAGGCAAGCCAAGTTCGACCGCACGGTGGGCGGAATCCAGTGCGGAACGGATCAGCGCCTCGCGCAGCACGCGCCCGGCTTCCCACGGCTCGGCGCGAAGGTGGTTTTCGTCCATCAACCGCGTTGCCAGCGACTGGTCGAGCGAGCCCCAGTTGACGCCGATCCGCACCGGCTTGCCGTAGCGGATCGCGAATTCGATCATCTGCGCGAACTGGGTGTCGCGCTTCTTGCCGAAGCCGACGTTGCCGGGGTTGATCCGGTACTTCGCCAGCGCTTCCGCACACGCCGGCTCCTTCGCCAGCAGCTGGTGCCCGTTGTAATGGAAGTCGCCGATCACCGGCACTTCCACGCCCATCATCAGCAGCCGATCGACGATCTTCGGGACCGCGGCAGCGGCTTCAGGCGTGTTGACCGTGACACGGACCATCTCCGATCCAGCACGCCACAACTCGGCGACCTGCTTCACCGACGACACGACATCTGCGGTATCGGTGTTGGTCATCGACTGCACCACCACCGGCGCGTCGCCACCGACGAGCACGTTGCCGATCCGCACCTGCCGCGTGGCACGTCGGGGCGCGGGCCCGAACATCATGGAGTCGGACAGCCCCGTGCAGGGCAATGGCGCATTCGTCGTCATGGGCCATAGTTTAATCTGCCTGCATGCACGACGAGCTTTCCACCTTCGCCGCCCCCCCGAACAGGGAAGTGCTGACACCCAGCCAGCTGAACACCCTGGCGCGTGACCTGCTCGAGGGCGCGTTCCCGCTGATCTGGGTCGAGGGCGAGCTTGGCAACCTGTCGCGGCCATCGTCCGGGCATCTGTACTTCACCCTGAAGGACGCGCGCGCACAGGTGCGCTGCGCGCTGTTCAAGCCCAAGAGCCAGTGGCTCAAGTTCGTGCCGCGCGATGGCCTGCGCGTGCTCGCGCGCGGGCGGCTGACGTTGTACGAGGCGCGCGGCGACTACCAGCTCGTGCTCGACCACATGGAAGAGGCCGGCGAAGGCGCGCTGCGGCGCGCGTTCGACGAACTCAAGGCGAAACTCACCGCGGAAGGCCTGTTCGACGCCGCGCGCAAGCGTCCCCTGCCCGCCTACGTGCGCCGGCTTGGCGTGATCACCTCGCCCAGCGGCGCTGCGGTGCGCGACGTCGTCAGCGTGCTGGCGCGACGATTCCCGTTGCTCGAGGTCGAGATCCTGCCGGTCCCGGTGCAGGGCGCGGCCGCCGCGGCGCAGATCGCGGCCATGCTGCGCCGCGCCGATGCCAGCGGTCGCTTCGATGCCTTGCTGCTGGCTCGCGGCGGTGGCTCGCTGGAAGACCTGTGGGCGTTCAACGACGAAACGCTGGCGCGCACGATCGCCGCATCGAACGTCCCGGTGGTGTCCGCGATCGGCCACGAGACCGATTTCAGCCTCGCCGACTTCGCCGCCGACCTGCGCGCGCCGACGCCCTCGGCCGCGGCCGAACTGCTGGTCCCGCATGGGGACGACCTTCTGCGGCGCCTGCGCGCGCTGGATGCACGGCTGCGCAACCTGCAATCGCAGCGCCTGCGCCAGGCGATGCAGCGCGCAGATCGTGCCGCGCTGCACCTGCATGCGCTGCGGCCGCAGGCCCGCCTGCAGATGCTGCGACAGCGACAGCAGGAGGCGCTGCGCTGCCTGGTGCTGGCGTGGCGACGACAACTGGAACATCGCCATGCCCGCCTGCGCCATGCCGACGCGGTACTGCGCACGATGCAGCCACGGCGGCGGCTGGCACGCCTGCACGAGCGGCTGGCGCCGTTGCGTCCACGCGTGCAGGCAGCGCTGGCGCGGCGCCTGCAGCGCGATGCCATGCACCTGCGTGGCCTGGTCCGCTCGCTGCACGCGGTCAGCCCGTTGGCGACCGTCGCGCGTGGCTACGCGATCCTGCAGCACGACGACGGACGCATCGTGCGCGCGGTCGGTGACGCGGCCGTCGGCGATGCGATCGATGCCCGGTTGGTGGATGGA
>Ga0310810_10012075_pt1 | contig 10128 bp, 3 predicted proteins | sample NCmetagenome_FD_207641 | JGI IMG/M metagenome (GOLD analysis project Ga0310810, IMG submission 207641) | Soil microbial communities from experimental microcosm in Duke University, North Carolina, United States - NC | ecosystem: Engineered > Artificial ecosystem > Soil microcosm > Unclassified ...
CCATGTGTATGGCCATCCTATTTGCTCAGGAGGTTACTTTACATGTCGTTCCACTTGTGCTGGCAGGTTCCTTGGCCTTCATTTGCGGTGCATGGGTTGTGGGTAGCAGTCCTACAGCGGTGACCAATAGAACGTTCGGCCTTATCTGCTTGGGAATAGCGGTCTGGTTGGTCAGTACGGCGATGCTCTATTCCGCGATAGGAGAGACGACCAGGATCTGGGAGAAATGCATCTACGTGGGCATTGTCTATATTCCGGCATTGGTATACCAGTTCTGTGTGCGCCTGCAAGGACAGAACAACCAGCGCTTGGTCATTTTCAATTACATTGTTGGGACGGTGTTTCTATCGCTGCTGGCCACTCCATATATCGTGAATGGTCACTACACCTATTTTTGGGGTCACTATCCAAAAGCGGGCATGTTACACCCTCTGTTCTTGATCTATTTTTTTGTCGTTGCCGGCCTTGGTCTTCGTGAGCTGTATCTCGGTTCCAGATCCAGTGTGATGATAGGAGTTGTTCCTCCGAAAGCTTCGAAGGCGATTCTGTGGGCCTTTGTGGCCGGATTGGTCGCCTCCATTGATTTCGTTCCGAGCTATGGATTCTCCCTTTATCCCCTCGGATACGTCATGGCGGTGCTGTTAATTGCTACCGTAAGTTACATCTTCGTTAAACATGAAGTGTTGGACGTTTCCATTATCCTCCATGAGAAGGTCCTTATTGTCGCTGAAGCCCTGGCCGTTATCACGAGCTGCTATTTTGCCATCTTGCTTCTGACGCGGTTCTTCACCGGCGGACTCCACTATCTGCTTTCAGCAGTTCTCGTCGCGGTGTTTTCTATCTTTGCAGGCAGCTTTGTCTATTTCCAAAACCGCCTGGAGAAGGAGGTGAGGAAGACATTTTTTAGAGAAAGCCATGATGCCTATGAAACGCTCATGACTTTTTCAACGACGCTGGTCACCATCTTGGAGCTAAAGTCGCTCACGACAGAAATTGTCCGAAGCCTCGTCGAAGTGCTGGGAGCAAGAAAAGCTTCTCTCTATCTTCGCAATGAAGACAAAAGTGTCTATCTCCTTTCGACGGCCCTTGGCCAAGAGACACAACGGCTACAAGCTGTAAGTTTCAAGAAGGATGACCCACTCGTGCGGCACCTGTTGCAGGCGCAGACCATTGTGGTACGGGAAGAGATGGAAATTCACAATGAACGCAGAGCTTCGGACCCTGTCCTGGGAGCACTGAAAGCCTTGGAGGCAGAAGCGTGTATTCCACTCATCAATAAAGGCCTCCTGATTGGTTTTTGCAATCTCGGAAGCTTTACGAAACTCAGGATCTCTTCGCGTGAGGACATCCATTTGCTGACTACGTTGGGCCAGAATGCGGCGATTGCACTGGACAATGCGCTCCTGTACGAGGACCTGAAACGTTCGCAAAAGCTTGTGCAGCGCGCCGACCGACTCCGTTCATTGGAAATAATCGCTGGTGGGTTTGCACACGAAATCAGAAACCCTCTCACTTCAATAAAAACCTTCATTGAGTTAGCTCCCCTTCGACGGGAGGATGCCTATTTCATGGATGAGTTCAGCTCCGTTGTGAAGGATGACGTATCGCGGATTGAGCGGTTGATTCATGAAATATTGGGCTATGCGCGGTATATGGAGCCCAAGTTTGGCGAAGAGAATATCAACGACATCGTCGCCTCATGTGTTCTGTTTATGCAGGTCAAGGCGGAGAAAGAAGGGATTCATATTGAGCAGGACCTTGGAGACGACCTGCCCCGTATGCGACTCGACCGTCAGCAAATCAAGCAGGCCATCCTGAATTTATTTCTCAATGCCCTAGATGCCATCACGGGCACTGGCGGCACCATTCGTGTCACAACTCGTTTTCTGAACAAGCCAGTCGGTGGGCCTTGGGTGAATATTGTAATAGCTGACAGTGGCTCGGGTATTTCAGCGGAAGATCTAGAACACATTTTTGATCCTTTTTTTACGACAAAACACAAAAGTGACGAGCATGAGGGTACCGGTCTCGGTTTGGTAATCGTTCACCAAATTGTTGATCAGCACGGCGGACACATCCAAGTTGAGAGTCAAGTTGGGCGAGGCACCATGTTTGTGATCAGTCTGCCAGTCAACCCGAATAACTCTAAAGTTTTGCCGTCATAGGTCCAAATACGGCTACCTGTGATCAAATGGTATTCCTCCTCATGGTTATCTGAACATCGCCGGATTGACCTCCGCACTGATTAGGGTGACCCGGTTGGCTGAAATACCGAGGCGGCGGGCATGCTCGAGCAAAGCCTCGGGATTTGGGGCTTCATATTCACAATAAGTCTTTCCCTCCGACTCCGAGATATAACTCTTGATCCACACGACGCCAGGCATCGTGTCGGCCACTTTGATCGACTGCTTGGCCAGTGCTTGTAAGGCTTCTGGCGGCATTGATGGCAGGCTTCTCTCAATGATGTATCGTGGCATGCTGTCCTCCCTGGTTATCTGTGCACGTGCGCAACAATTCCTCGCAGGCCTGCAGTAATTCACTGTCGCCTTCAATCTCCGCAATCCGTGATGCCTCCGCGGCCCAGGTCCGCACATTGTCTCTGCGCCCGCTTGAGGACTCGATCAAGGCGAGGCGATGCAGCATCCATCCCTCACCACGGCGGTCACCGATTTCCCGGCGAATGTCCAGCGATCGCCGGTAGTGAGTGACGGCTTCGACACCTTCCCCTCGTTCCCGATACACATCACCAATCGCCGCCAAGGCATGCCCTAGAAAGAGACGATGATTGGCTTGATGTGCGGCGTGAACCGCTTGCTCTAGGTGTGCCAGCGCCTCGTCGTATCGGCGCAGGCTTTTCAGCGTGACGCCGAGACTATTAAGGGCGAGCGCGGTTTCCGAAAGATCTCCGGCCTCTCGGTATTGCACCAATGCCGCTTCATACTGCGCGAGGGCGAGCTCATAGGCCCCGCTCTTCCAATGTGTAATTCCGAGAGCGTTCAAGAGATCGCCCCGAAGATGGGCATCGCCCGCCTCCCGGGCACAATCCAAAGCCGTGGTAAAATATTCCACCGCCTGAGTGGGATCGGCCACATGGTCACGCGCGAGGCGCCCCATTTCAGACAACACGCGAATGGCACTACAGCGATCGCCTAGGAGCGCGAGCAGCAGATAAGCCCTTCGCCAGGCCTCAAGAGCCTTGCCGAACGCGCGGCAAGTCTGTTGATAAATGGTTGCGACCATGCGCCAGGCGGTGGCTTCATTGCAGAGATCGCCTAGCTCTCCGAGCACAGATGTGCTTTCCACGAAATAAGGCAGCGCCTCAATGGCGCGGTCCTGTAGGAGCAGGAAATTTCCAGTGGCCGTCAACGCATTTGAGAGTCCCCGCCGATAGTTCATCATTCGACAGATTTTTAAAACTTCGGCATAAAGATCCAGGCACTCCGCCTGACGCCCTTGCTTCCAATAAATGCTCGCCATGCTGCAGAGCACGAGCGTGTGATTGATCCCCAAATGATGGTCGATACACACCTTCAACGAGTCGCGATAGTGCGCGAGAGCGAGATCAAGATCGCCGGATTTGTTGTACACGTTGCCGATGTTGAAGAGGATGGTCATGCGGTTGAAGGGATCCTGTTGAGAGGCTTCGAGGGCGAGCGCTTCCTGCAGCCGTTGGAGTGCGCCATCGGAATCGCCCAGTTGCTGCAGTAGTGGAGCGAGATTGGTGAGGTCATGCGACATCGCCCGAAAATCACCCCGCGCCCGGTCGATTACTAAGGCAACTTCGTTACAGGCCACGGCTTCCTCATGCCTGCCTTGGTGCCAGCGGAGAAAACTAAGGCTCCGCAGGGTGTGAGTTTCTCCGCTGGAATCCAAAAGTGCACGTCTGAGAGACAGCGCTTCAGATAACGCCTGATCAGCTTCTTCAAAGCGTCCCAACTGGGTTAAGAGATCGCCGTGGCGCAAACAGGCCGCTGCCCTGGATGGAGGGTCGTCCTGACATCGCAGAATCGAAAAAATCTGTTGGAGCACAGCTTCCTGGCGCTCCCGCCATCCAAGCGTGTCGCACAGGCGCTCCTCTTCCAGCAAGGTCTCGATCAACGTGCCATGCCTCGATCGATCTGGCGGCAATTGCGAGATTGCGACCTTCATTTGTTCGAGCAACCGTAAGGCCTCTTCGAATTGACAAACTCGTTTCGCCTGCGCGGCCGCCTCGCGGGCGTATCGAATCGCCTTCTCCCAGTCCTCCGCGAGACTGAAATGATGGTGTAAGAGATGGACGAGTTCATGCATCCGATGGCTGTACAGGTCTTCCATGGCTCGGCCGACGAGCCCATGCAACATTTTTCTCCGTTGATGCAGGATCGTGCTATACGTCACCTGCTGGGTCAGCGCATGCTTGAACATATACTCGGTGGTGGAGCGGCCTTCGACCGGCAGTATCATTTCCGTGCGGATGAGGGCTTCCAAGGATTCGCGGAGGTTGCCGGGACCTTGTCCCTGCTGGACTTGCTCGAGCAGCTTCACGGTGAACACTCGTCCGATCACTGACGCGAGCCGGAGGACTTCCTTGAGCTTCCAATCGAGCCGATCCAGACGTGATTGGATAATCGATTGAACAGTCTCGGGCAGCGCGACATCGCTTAACGGGCGTGACAGACTGGCAATGCCTCCCTGCACCGCGATCCTACCCTCTTCGGTCAATGAATGGCACATCTCTTCAATAAACAGAGGGTTACCGCTTGTGCGTTCATGGATGACTGGTCCGAGGCCTTCAGGCAATGTTGTGGCCTTAAAGACCGAACGCATGATTGACTCACTGTCTTCCGCGTGAAGAGCTGTGAGTCTTATCGGAATGTGGTGGGAGAATGACGTCCATGAGACTGAATATTCAGGCCGGGCGGTGAGAAGAACTGTCAGCGCATGCTGTGGCAAAACATTGGCCAGGGATTTCAGGACTTGCTCGGAGGGTTCATCGTGCCAATGCCAGTCTTCAAGAATGAAGACTGCCGGCTGGCGGGTTGCCAAGGATGTGAAGATTTTGACCAGCGCATTCCCCATCGCATGCCGAAGTTCCTCCGCTTGCATGTGAGTGATGATTGGGTCCGTCTGAAGCGACAGGAGGTGCAGATAGTAGGGCAGATAGGGCGCGAGAGAGTCATCGATGCCGACGATATTCTTCCGCGCTAGGGCGACAAGCGCATCGGCCTCTGTGTCATCGGTCAGCTTCAACTCCTGTCGGAGCGCGTCGAGAAACGGATGATAAGGCGTCGACTGGGCAAACGTTTGGCATTTCCCGCGGAGAATCGCGACCTTCGTCTGGTCCAATCCTGTGGTGAACTCGTGAAGCAGCCGGCTCTTGCCGATGCCCGGATCACCCACCACGGTGACAAGCGCGCCCTCGCCGCCAATCGTCCGTTCCAGGCATTCCTCCAGCCGGCTGAGTTCCGTCCGGCGGCCGCTGTACCGGCTGAATCCCTTGGCGACCGAGGCTTCGAAGCGCGATTTGATCGATGTGTGCTTCAACACACGATATGGAGCGGTAGCTTTTGTATGGCCTTTGGGTGTGATGACCGGCAGTGCCTCGGTTTCATAAAATGGAGCGATGAGCTTCTGAGTCTCGCTGCTGACGAGAATCTCGTCCGGCTTTGCCTCCGTTTTAAGCCGAACGCCGGTAATCACTGTCTCTCCCGTGATGCCGTACCGTCCGTCTCTCGTATCCTTCAGATTCGTCACGATCAGACCGGTATGGATGCCGGTGTGCATCCGAAGCTCCCGTGCGATTCGCCGCTCGACTTGAGGGCTCATCTCCCGTACGAGAGCATGCAATTCAATGGCGGACCGCACCGCCCGAAGCGGATCGTCCTCATGGGCTTCGGCAATTCCGAACAGCGCGAGCACTTCGTCCCCCACGAACTGATTGACGATTCCTCCATGGCGCTCGACGATGTTCACAGCGCTCTCCTTGATTCGTCGCATCACGCCTTCGACTTCCTCGGGATCCAGGTGCTCATTCATCGCTGTATAGCCGGTGAGATCGGAAAACAGGATCGTCGCGGAACGGCGTTCGCCGAAAGTCCCAGCTGGCGTCGACCCTGACGGGGCGGGTTCCACCTCGGATGCCGGCAGGCCGAGGCCGCAGGCGAGGCAGAAATGAGCATGCTGCGGGAGAAGTTCCTGACAACGTGGACACCGTTTGCCAAGCAGGGTTCCGCATTGGGCGCATACAAGGGCGCCGGGCGGATTGCCACCGTGAGTACAGATCACCATGTGCTAGTGAGGGTCAGGAACTGCATAGTTCGGAATCCAAGGCAAGCCATATACCAGGGCTATAGACGTTGCAAAGCGCGAGGAATTTATTGATTTTGATACCGAAACGTTGTGCGCAGTCGGTTGAGGTGAGGGCATTCATTGAATCGAATCCAATACATGCATCTAAATTGATCCGTGTCCTTGCTCCTAGGCTCTAGTTCATAGACAATGCCGTCATTTTCGACTCTCGAGCGTGGCAATTGAGGATGGGAGGTGAAGATGAAGGAGAAGGAGCAAGAGTCTTTCCCTGGTGAAGAAGAGCACGCCAGCCGGGCCAAATACTTGCTGAGGGAGATTCAATCGCGAGGTGTGCATGCAGTGGCTCCGCTTCTCGTTCATGAATCGGTTGCGACGATCGCTGGACTCTTGACTCTTCTCCCAGATACCGCCGCCGCGGCGCTGTTACCAACGCTGGAAGCCGAACGGCGCACGGCAATCCTCAAATCTGTGCCCTCTATCGTCCGCGATCGATGGATCTACAACACGAGATACCCGCAAGAAACGGTTGGCTATTTGATGGAGCCGGTCGTCGCCACGTTCAGTCCCCAGAGCACCGTTCGAGACGTGGTTGAGAGCTTGCGAAATCTTGTCAAACACGCCTTCATCACTTACGGCTATGTGGTTGATGACGAAAACCGGCTTCTCGGGGTGTTGGTGATGCGCGAATTGCTGTTATCCGAACCAATGCGTCCAGTTCGCGAACTGATGATTGCGCGTCCATTTTTCTTAACTGCCAGGCAGCGAGTCCGGGATGTTATTCCCCTGGTCCATATCCGCCATTACTCGGAGTACCCGGTCTGCGATGATGAGGCGCATCTCATCGGACTTGTCCGGGGCTATGCCTTATTTCAGGAGCAGACGCGTGAACTCGTGGCCCAACCTGGCAAAATGGTCGGCGTCATCAGGGAGGAACGCCTTCAGCATAGTCCGTGGCGTAGCCTGACGTTTCGACATTCTTGGCTTCAGGTCAACTTGCTGGGCAGCTTTGTCGCTGCCGGCGTGATCGGATATTACGAAGCCGCGGTGACACAGGCTGTCGCGATTGCGGCGTTTATCCCTGTCATGGTTGGCCAATCGGCGAGCACCGGTGGTCAGGCGCTCGCAGTTGCCTTGCGCGGGCTCACCCTGGGCGAGTTAAAGATCGATCGATGGACAGAGCTCATCAACAAGGAAGCCATGGTCGGCACCGCCAATGGTGTACTGGTAGGACTGACTGCGGCGCTGGGCATGTATGCCTATGCAACGTTTCACGGACATGCCGACGCGCTGAAACTTTCGGTGGTGATGCTGCTGGCTATGATCGTGAGTACGACGGTGAGTAGCGTCGTCGGGGCGGTGACCCCATTTCTGATGAAGCGGATTGGTTACGACCCGGCAACGGCTGCGACCATCCTTGTCGGGGGCATCACGCGCATCGTCAGCATTGCCGCTTTCCTCGCGCTGACACGTTGGATCGTACTTTGAAGGGAGATCTCAGCGAGGAGTGGCTTAGAGGATGGATGCACAATCTAATTACTCACGGACAAATCCGCGGTCACGCCAAGCACTTGCGACACCACCACGGGTTTCTGCACGCCCTTTAGCCTCAGTTCGCCGATCGATTCGACGCTGATCCATTCTTTCCCCAGCGCGAGCACCCGGTCGGAAATGAAGATTTGACCATGTTGCGCTTCGCTGCATAAGCGGGCAGATAAGTTGGTGACCGGACCTATCGCCGCGTAATCCTTCCGCCCTTCAAACCCGATCGCACCTATGGTGGCATAGCCTGTGGCGATCCCTATTCCGGCACCGAGTTGGATATCCTGTGTCTTCCATTGCTGCCGCAGTGCCTCCACGGCTTGGCGCATGGCCAAAGCCAGCTTCACAGCTTGCCGTGCATGATCGGGGCAGGGTAGCGGGTCATTGAAGTAGATCATGACGGCGTCGCCCACGAACCGTTCGAGCGTGCCTCCATATTCGGATACCAACCGGCCCATGACCGCCTGGTATTCCCGAAGGATGGTCATGACCTCTTCCGGAGCAGCGAGCTCCACAAAGGCCGTGAAGCCGCGAAGATCAATAAACACAACCGTGATCTCTCTTCGGTGCCCCTTGAGAAAATCTTCGTGCTCTCCCGACATGATCATGTCGGCGACATTGGGTGGGAGGAATCTCGCAAGTTTTTCCTTTTGTAATTGCGCAAGCTCACGTTCTTGAGCTCGACTACGAATCAGGTTTCCAACGCGGGCAAGCAATTCATGCTCGTCGAATGGCTTCGACAGGTAGTCATCGGCTCCTGCATGAAGGCTTTCGATCCGAGCGTCGGTTCCGGCTCGGGCCGTGAGAAAAATCACAGGGACTGAACGAAGGCCTTTGTCCTGTCGCACAGCTTTTAAGAGATCATGCCCGCTCATTTTTGGCATCATGATGTCGGTCACGATCAATTCCGGGTGAAGACGCTGGGCTTGCTCAAACGCGTCAGCGCCGTCTTTGGCCAACACAATTCGATAATGTTTCCGCAAAATCCGCTCAACGTAAGAACGCATATCGGCATTGTCGTCGACCACGAGAATCAACGGAGACGTCATGTTTGCCGGTGCGCGAATCGCATTGAGTTCCTGCTCCTGATCTGGTTGGAGGGGAAGAAAGATTTGATCATCATCTTCTTCGGAAACAAAGACGTGGTCTTCGCTCACATTCCCACGAGGCAACATGAGCGTGAACACCGACCCCCGTCCCAGGTCGCTTTCCGCCGCGATCGATCCTTCGTGGAGCGCGACAATCTCTTTGACCAGCGCCAGCCCGATCCCGCTGCCTTCATACCGTCTTGTCGCGCCGCCTTCGACTTGAGTAAAGCGGTCGAAGATGCGTGACAACTGATCGCGAGGGATTCCGATCCCGTTGTCTTCCACTTCCAACTCGATAGAGTTCTGTCTCGTGGTCAGGCGGATCCACACCCGTCCTTCCTTGGGATCGCTGAACTTGAAGGCATTCGACAGCAGGTTGAAGAGAACCTTTTTCAACTGCCGGGAATCGCCTTCCATCGGCACGGGGTCGGTCAATCCTTTCAGATGAATGCGCCGAGTTGGGCTGGAATCGAAGTTCGTGACGATGCCGCGAACCAGGGCGGCGAAATCGATGGCTCGTTTTTTGAGTGAAGCTCGTCCGCTGTCAAATTTGGCCAGGTCCAGCAATTCATTGATGAGAAAGAGAAGGCGCGAGGCATTCCGAGTTCCACTTCTCACCAGGTTGCGGGCCTCGTCACCCAGTGACGCCTTCGCCAAGGTTTGGAATGCCCCGAGTGTCAGCGTCAGGGGAGTCCGAATTTCATGGCTGATGTTCGCGAAGAACTCACTTTTCAAGCGATCGAGCTCAAGCAGCTTCTGGTTGGAAAGCTCTAACTCGTTCCGCGCACGGCGTTCGGAGACACGTGCATGAAATTCTGCACGTTGGAGGCGTTCGTACAGCCCAACGGAGAACAGTAGCGCGACACACGTCCAGATCAGAAAGAATGAGTTCTCTATGGCGGCGTTAAGATTAGGCTGCGGTCCAAGTGAGTTACTCAGATAATAAGATGACAACGTGACGATTTGCGCCATCAGGTGGCTGGGCCATGACACCGGGACAATGACGGCCGCGGTGAGGTATACGAGGTTGAGACCGTTGTAATACTGTGACGCGAAGCCGCCGAGAATCACCGTCATCTGTGTAATGCACAGATTCGCCACTATCACCCAGAGCATCACAAACCAGTTTAGCGACGTGAGCTTCGGTCCATATTTAAAGAGAAAGAATCCTGAGAGCAGACCCAGTTCGAGGACGACACGGATGATGAAGAGC
>Ga0310810_10012076_pt1 | contig 10127 bp, 5 predicted proteins | sample NCmetagenome_FD_207641 | JGI IMG/M metagenome (GOLD analysis project Ga0310810, IMG submission 207641) | Soil microbial communities from experimental microcosm in Duke University, North Carolina, United States - NC | ecosystem: Engineered > Artificial ecosystem > Soil microcosm > Unclassified ...
TCTCGACGATACGGCGCTTCTCTCCGCGGTCGGAGACGACCTGCGCCGGACGATGGGCGTCCGCGTCGCGCCGGAGTTCGTACAGATCTTCCGGCATCGCCGGGGAATTCCGCAGTACACCCTCGGCCACGACAAGCGCCTGGCGCGGATCGAAGCGCGGCTGCGGGAACATCCGGGGCTGTTCCTCGCGGGCAATTCCTATCGCGGCGTGTCGATCAACGCCTGCATCGAAGAGGCGCCCGCCGTCGCCCGCCGCGTCGCCGCGCATCTGCAGACTCTCCCGCGCTCGCTGGCCTTCGCCGCCGCCCGGTGACGGCTTTTCGGCGGAGATGCGGACCGCCGGAGGCACGTCCCTCGTTTTCGCGTCCAAATAAGGCTGGCATCTGCCTTGTGTGAAGACCTCCCATGCTGCTCACTCTTCTCGCGGCGGCGATCGCATTTGGCTTGTCGGCTTTGACTCCGGCTCAAGACTCTGCACCGGCGGCGCCAGGCTACGCGTGGGCCGAGGCGTGCCAGAAATGTCACCAGCCGATTTACGCGGCGTGGGCGCGCACGAAGCACGCCACGGCGCTCGACCGCCTGAGCAGCGCCGAACAGGAACAGGCGTGCATTGGCTGTCACGTGACAGGGCCGAAGTCTCGGGTTCTCGACGGCAGGAAAGTCCTGAACAAGGGTATCCAGTGCGAGAGCTGCCATGGCGCGGCGGCGGCACACGCGGCGGATCCGGCGGTCAAGACCGGGCTCGTCAAGACACCTCCGTCGTCGACCTGTGAGAGCTGTCATTCGCCGGCCGGACCGCACTTCAAGGGTTTCTGGTACGACGCGATGAAAGGCCTCGCGCACAGAGTGTCGTAGGCAGCGCGGCCGCCTATCGCACGATCAGCTTTCCCGACAGCATGCCCATGCCGCACTGGAATGCGGCATCCCGGGCTGCCGGCACGAACTCGACCACAACCGGCTCGTTCAAGGGCAGCGCGCGTCTGAGGCCGTAGTCGGGAAACACGACCTCTTTCGCGCACGTCTCGTCGGTCGTGCGCGTGAACGTCACGCGCGCCCTGACGCCAGCCTTCAGTACCAACGAATCCGGTTCGAAACCGCGTGCGGTGATCTTGACGGACAACTCCTGAGCTGGCGAGGCGTCGGCTGGCGCACTCCGCATCTGGCCGCCCAGCGTCGGCCGGATCCCCAGACGCTCGGCCTCGGCGCGGACGACGAACGAGCCCTGCGTCACGACAAGCTCGCCGGACGACAGTCCTTCGACCACGGCCAACCGATCGCCGTCCGCCTCGCCAAGAACGATTCGGCGTTCGCGAAACGAATTTCCCTCCGTGTTGTCCGGAACGAACACAACCGGATCCGGTCCGATCATCTGAACGGCGCTGCGCGGTACCACGACGGTCTGACGTCCCTGCGCGCCGATGACCGCGTCGACGTACATGCCAAACCGCAGGAACGCCCGAGGATTGGCCAGCTCGATGCGCACCTGCGCCGTCCGGGTCTCGGGACGTACTTCCGGAGACACGTATGTCACTCGACCGTGGAATTCGACGCCGGGATATGCCGCCGCCGTCACTGTCGCCGAGGCACCGATCGCGACGCGCGCAAAGTCGCGCTCGTACAAATCCGCGACGACCCAGACCGGAGAGAGATCCGCCAGCGTGGCGAGCACCGTCGACGGCTCGGCCGTCATCCCCGCCGTCGCAGGCCGCTGCACGATCACGCCTGCCTGCGGCGCCTTGACCGCGACCGTGGACGCATCGGAGTCGGCATGCGGGTCGGTGATCCGAGACGGATCGAAGCCGAGGAGCCGCAGCCGCGCGGCCGCCTCGCGCAGCTCGACTTCGTGGCGAACGTGCTCGGCGCGCACCTGCTCCAGCTCCTGTTGACTGGCCGAGCCGAGCGCCGCCAGCCGCTCGGTCCGGCGCAGCTTCGCGTCACCTGCATCGATGTCCGCCCTGGCGCTCAGATATCTCGCCCGCACTTCCGCGACCTCCGGACTGTAGATCTCGGCGATCGGCGCGCCCCGCACGACCGTCTGCCCCTGCTGCACGAGGACCTTCGTAACCCGGCCGCCGACGAGAGGCGTCACACTGACCTGACGATACGCATTGGGCTGAACGGTGCCGGGAACGCGAACGGATCCTGCAACGGGAGACGTCCGGACGGATTCGATGACGATTCCCGCCCGCTTCGCGAGATCCGGGGCAATCGGTATCGCTCCCGCCGGCGGCGTCTTCTGTTGCGGCGCGATCGATCCCGGCGCCGTCGTGTCGACGCGCGCCGGCGCCGCCGGAGCTTTCGTGGTCCACCAGTACGACGCAGCCGCACCAGCGGCGAACACCGCCACGGCTCCAACGGCGGCGGATAATCTGCTGATTGTCACTTGCCTTCTCCCAGTGCGCGGCGGAGATCGTTCTGCGACGAGAACGTCTCGGCGAGCGCGTCCAGATAGCCGCCTTCGAATTCGAGATAGCGCCGCTGTTCGTTGAGCACGTCGAACAGCGTCGCGCGCCCGAGCGTGTAGGTCTCGCGGACGACGTCGAGGTTTCGCCGCGCGACCACGCGCGTCTCGCCGGAATACGCCGCCAGCGTTCGCCGGGCCGCGTCGAGCCGCGCCCTGGCCTGCGCGACCTCGGCCGAGGCGCCGAGGCGCCGCGCCTGCACCATCTCCGATGCGTTGAGTTCGCGCGCCTTCGCGGCCGCAATGTCCCCCTGCCCGCGATTGAACAGCGGGATCGAGAGGCGGAGTCCGACCGCCGCGTTGTGGAAAACGCCCTGGATCGGCTCCGGCGCTCCTGAGGAACCGAGCCCCAGCTGCGGGAAGCCCGCGTCCATTCGCATGTAGCCGGCAAAGAGGCCGAGGTCCGGCCTCCCTTCCTGCGTCGCCTGTCGACTGCGCGCGCGCGCCAGTGCCAGTTCCGCCGTCGCTTGACGAACGTCGCTGCGCTCGGCGGGAAGCGCCGCGCCGAACGCCTGCGCGGCCGCGGCGTTCACCAGATCCTCCAACGAATCCGTCAGCGTCAACGGCGCGTCGGGAGCGCGGCCAAGCAGCGTTTTCAACTTCGTCAGCGAGATCGCCACCTGCCCGACAGCAAGCTCCCGGCCGGCTTCCAGTCTCTTCAGGTCCACGAACGCGAGGTCGCGCTCGAGGGGCGCCGCGGCTCCCTCGGCGACGCGGTTGCGCAGCAGATCGTACGTCCGGCCGTTTGCGGCCAGCACCGCATCGAAAAGATCAAGCCGGCGAACGGCGGCCAGCACGTCGCCGTACTGCCGGCGGATGTCGGCGGCGAGCAGGCGACGTCGATCCTGCAGCGCGGCTTCGGCGACGTCCACCATTCGCGAAGCCGCTTCCGCCCTCGGGCCGCGGCTGAACAGATCCAGAGGCCATTCGACGCCGATCGAGGTCTGCCGATCCATGCCGCCAACCTGCTCACGCTGTTCGAAGGAAACGCCGGGGTTAGGCCGGAGCGCCGCCTGTCGTGCGACGCCGCGCGCGGCCTCGACCTCGAATGCCGCGGCGCGAAGCGCGGGTTCGCTGCTCAATCCTTCGGCGATCGCCTGTTCGAGCGTCAGTCCGTTCCGCGGATCGATCGGGGTCGTCTGCGCGGCGGTGGCAACAGTCCGTACCAGCATGGCGGCGAGCAGGGCCGCATGGAGCGCGCGTCTCATTGGACTCTCTCCTCGAAAGACGTCGAGCCTGGACCCTCCGGCCCGTGCCACTGGAGCGTCATCCGCCAGACGCCCGACATGGTGAACTCCGCCGACGCCACGTACCGTCCGGGCCGGGTCGTGCGCTCGATCTCGACACCGCCCGACATGACCATGCCGGGCATCGACATGGCAGCCGTCAAGCGGACGTCGCCGGCGTCGATCGGCTCGCCGCGAGCGTTCTGGAACTCGATCCAGAAACGGTTGCGTCCCCGCGTCAGCCGTCCGGTCTCGGATCGCAGCGCCGCACGCACGTTCCCACTGGAGACGGTCTGGATGGTGACCGCGGTGGGAGCGATCGCCTGGCGACGCGTCAGTTGCCACCCGGCCGCGGCGACGACCCCAAGCGCGGCGATGGACACCACGACGACGACAGCGGGCGTGAAGGTGCCCCAATCGGGCGTGACGCGATCGCCCGCGGCCGCTTGCGGCGCCGCCGCCTCGATGGAGAGGGGCAGGTGCCGCGCGCGCAGACAGTAGAAGATGACCGGCGTCACGATCAGCACGTGCAGCAGCGACGAGACCATGCCGCCGAGCACGGGCGTCGCGAGCGGCTTCATCACCTCGGCACCCGTCCGCGCACTCCACATGATTGGCAGCAGCCCCGCGACGACGGTCGTCACCGTCATCACTTTCGGCCGGAGCCGGAGGAGCGCTCCATCGATGACCGCTTCGCGGAGATCCCGCCGGCCGAAGGCCGCGCCCGTCGACGCGCGCCGTCGTTCGACGGCCTCTTCGAGATAGATCACCATCACCACGGCCGTCTGCACCGCCGTGCCGAACAGCGCGATGAAACCGACCCAGACTGCGACCGAAAAGTTGTAGCCGGTGAACCACAGGAGGTACAGGCCGCCTGTCAACGCGAACGGCACCGCGAGCAGCACGTGCGCGGCTTCGAGAGCCGAGTGATAGGTGAAGTACAGCAGGGCGAAGATGACAGCGAGCGCGAGCGGGATGACGAGCAGGAGACGTGAACGCGCGTGCGCCTGGTTCTCGTAGCGCCCGCTCCATCCGATGTAGTAGCCGGCGGGAAGCCGCATGCGCGTCCCAATGGCGCGCTTCGCCTCCGCGATGAAGCCGCCGACGTCACGCCCCTGCACGTTCAAAAGAACCGTCGCCACCAACAGGCCGTTTTCCGACGAAATCATCGCTGGCCCGCGCTGCGGCTCGATGCGCGCCAGGGCACGCAGCGGCACCTGAACCCCGGCTGGCGACGCGACCAGCATATCCGCGAGTCCGGCGGCGTCACGGCGGAACTCCGGCGCGTATCGCACTCGAATCGGAAATCGCTGGCGCCCTTCGATCGTCGCGCTCAGCACCGTCTCGCCCACGGCGGTTTCTATGGCGTCCTGCACGGCGCCGACGCCGATGCCGTATCGTGCCGCCGCCTTGCGATCGACCGAGATATTGAGGTACTGGCCACTCGTGATCTGCTCGGCGTAGACGTTCTGCGCCCCGCGAACCTCCTTCAGCACCGCCGCCGCTTCCGCCGCGAGCGCCTCGACCTCCGCCAGCTCGGCGCCGAAGACCTTCACGCCCACCTCGGATCGAATGCCCGTCGTCAGCATGTCAATCCGGTTGATGATCGGCATCGTCCAGATGTTGGCGACGCCGGGAAGCGTCGCGGCCTGATCGAGCTCGCTCCGGAGGCGCTCCAGCGTCATGCCGGGACGCCAGCGATCCTTCGGCCGCAGTTGCACGATCGTCTCCGTCATGTTGATGGGGGACGGGTCCGTCGATGTGTCGGCGCGGCCGACCTTCGCGACGGCGGAGGCGACTTCGGGGACGCGCATCAACGCGGCGTTCTGCTGCTCCGCGATGCGCGTATTCTCGGCAAGTGAGATGCTCGGGTCGGCGATCGGCATGAACAGCAGGTCGCCTTCGTCCAGCGGCGGCATGAACTCGCTTCCGATACGCGTGCCCACGACCAGCGCTCCGGCGAACAAGACCAGCGCGACGGCGAGCGTGGCGCCGCCGTGCGCGAGGGCCCACTCGAGCACGGGGCGGTACAGGCGCCTGAGCATCCGCATGACCGGATTCGCCTGTTCGCCGTGCATCCGGCCGCCGAGCAGCACGCTGCAGAGCACGGGAACCAGGGTGACCGAAATAATGGTCGCCGCGAGCACGGCAAACGTCTTCGTGAACGCGAGCGGGTGGAACAGCTTGCCCTCCTGGCCCGTCAACGCGAAGACAGGAACGAACGCCAGCAGGATGATCGCCATCGAAAAGAACACAGGCCGGGCGACCAGGCGAGTCGCGCGCCGCACGGCCTCCAGGACCGCGGAGCGATCCTGCACGTCGACGCCTCGCTGTTCGATGAACCTGAAGGCGTTCTCCGTCACGACGATCCCCGCATCCACCAGCACGCCGATCGCGATCGCGATTCCCGCCAGGCTCATGATGTTCGAGGAGATCCCGACATAGTGCATACCGACAAACGCCGCGAGGACCGCGAGCGGCAGCGGCAGCGTGACGATGAGAATCGAACGGAAGTGCATCAGGAAGACGATGTGTGCGAGAGTCACGAGCAGGATTTCTTCGATCAGCGCCGTGCGCAGCGTCACGATGGACCGCCGAATGAGGGCAGACCTGTCGTAGAACGGAACGATGCGCACGCCCGCCGGCAGGCCCGGAGCGATCTGCGCGATGCGCGCCTTGACCGCATCGATCACCTGCTGCGTGTTCACGCCCGAGCGCGCGACAACGACTCCTCCGACCGCTTCGTTCGTTCCCTTGACAAGGGATGCGGCTCGAAACGCGTCGCCAATCTTGACGGTCGCGACCTGCGCCACGTAGATGGGCACGCCGCCGGCGCCGCCGATCACGATGTTCTCGAGATCCGCCGTCGACGCCACGATGCCGACGCCGCGGACCACCGTCCACGCGCCGTTGGCTTCGAGGACATTGCCGCCGACATTGCGGTTGCTCTCGCGCACGGCGGCGATCACGGCGCTGAGCGGAATCCCGTAGGCGCGCAGCCGGGCCGGATCGACGTCGATTTGATATTGCTGGACCGTCCCCCCGATCGACGCAACCTCGGCGACGCCCGGGACCGCGTTGAGCTGATATCGAAGGAACCAGTCCTGAATGGACCGCAATTCGCGGAGCGAGCGTCCGCCGCCTTCGACGGTGTACCAGAAGACGTGCCCCACGCCGGTCGCATCCGGACCGAGCGTCGGCACCACGCCGGCCGGCAGCCTTGAGCCGAGAAGATTCATCCGCTCGAGCACGCGGCTGCGCGCGAAGTACAGATCGACCTCGTCCTCGAAGACCACGTAGATCATCGAGAAGCCGAACGCGGACTGCGAGCGGACGACCCGTACGCCCGCCAGACCCTGCAGCCCGCTCGTCAGCGGATACGTGACCTGGTCTTCGACTTCCTGCGCCGCATGGCCGCTCCAGTCGGTGAAAACGATCACCTGGTTGTCGGAGAGATCGGGAATCGCATCGATCGGCGTCGCCGTCAGGGCCCACGCGCCCCAGACCGCGAGTCCCAGATACACAATCAGCACGACGACGCGATTGCGGAGGCAGAATTCGGTAAGTCGATTGATCATGACGCGCTCGACACCACACACGGATTGCCGCGCGCCCGCGAAGACGCGGGCGGACACACGTGTACTGTCAGGACGTCAGATCAGAAGGACCGTCGAGAGGGCGAGCGGCGCGCACGGCCGAAGCGGTACGCGAGGGGATCGAATCGGGCGAGACGACGCTACGACACCGACGAACGGCGTCGCGGCCTGCGCGGTTTGATGCGCGATCCCGCTCGATGGCGCGGGCGTGGCGGGCGACTCGTCGGACGCACAACACGGGCGCGCCGCCGGACGATCCGTCGCGTGAGGCAGGCAGCACGCCATCCTGGTGTGACCGGGCCCCACCGCCAGGCACGGCGCCGTCCAGGGCGCGACAAGCGCCATGAGCGTGACGAGTACGACCAGCTGCGCGCGGAACATTCCCAGGACGTCAGTCTATCAAACGACGGGCCATCGACAATTCCAGCGAAAAGGACGGAGACGACCTGAAGGGTGTCGGGAATCCGGCAGCCGCCACTCGACACGCCGGAAAGCCGTGTAGAGCGGAGTGTTTCCGCCTCGCCAGGCGCTGGCATCCTCGCTGCAACGACGCCTGTGTCTCGTTCAGGAGGAATCATGACTGGCCGCCATCGGGATTCGGTTACTCCCCTCACTATTGTCACCGGCCTCGCCGGAGTGCTGTTCGGCGTGATCGTCGGCTACATGCTGGGCGTGTCCCAGTCGGGGGCCGGAATCGTCCCGATCGCCGCCGTCGCGTCGGCCGCCGCGGCCGCGCCGCCGGCGGCAAGCGTCGTCAGCGAACAGGAACTGCAGGCGTATCGGAACGTCCTCGCGTCGGATCCGAAGAACGTTCGCGCGAACGTGGAGCTCGGCAACCGGCTCTACGACGCCGGCCGGTATGCGGAGGCAGTCCCGTACTATCAACAGGCGTTCGCGGTCGATTCGAAGAACGTGAGCGTCAGCACCGACCTGGCGACGGCCCTCTACTACGCCGGACGCGCGGACGATGCGCTGGCGCAGTTCGACAAGTCGCTGGCGCTCGACCCGAGGCACGCCCAGACGCTCTACAACCTCGGCATCGTGAAGCGCGACGGGAAGAGCGATCCCAAAGGCGCTATCGCGGCATGGGAACGTCTTCTGACGACCGTGCCGGACTACCCGGACGCGGCCAAGGTCCGGAAGATGGTCGACGAACTGAAGCAGCGGACGTAGCGGCCGGGTCGGGCGTGACGGCGTCGAAGTCGGTCAGCCGCGCCGGCGTGTGCGACGTCCGCAGCGCATTCAGCACGACAAGCACGTCGATGATCTCCTGCGCCACGGCGCCGGCCACCGGCGCGAGGAAGCCGGCGGCCGCGAAGACCATTCCGACGGCGCTCAACGCCATTCCTCCGATCGCGCTCTGAAGCGCAATCCGCCTCAGGCGATAGCTGATGTGCATCAGCTCGTCGACTTTCGCCAGCGAGGAATCGATGATGACGACGCGCGCGGCCTCGGATGTCACGTCGCTCTGCCGTCCGAACGCGATGCCGACCGTGGCCGTCAGGAGCGCGGGGGCGTCGTTGATGCCGTCTCCGATGAACACGGTCTTTGCTTCGGCGGTCTCGCGCCGGACGATGGCGACCTTCTCCTCGGGCGACGTCTCCGCATGAATCCGGGCGATCGCGACGCTGTCAGCGAGCCGTCGTACCTCCGCCTCCCGATCTCCCGACACGATCAGCACGCGTGTGAACCCGTGCCGCGGCGACAGATGTCCGATGAACTCGAGGCTGTCGGCGCGCGCGACGTCGTGGAACCGGAAGCTTGCAGCGTAGCGGTCGTCGATCGTGACGACGCACTCGAGGCCGGTGTCGGCCGGCGGCGGAAGCAGGTGGTCGCCGGCGAGCTGCGCGCGGCTGGTCACGAGAATCGTGTGGCCGTCCACGCGGCCTCGCAGACCGGTGCCCGGCTCCTCGTGAATCCATTCCACGTCGGGAAGAACGCATCCTCCGTCGGCCGCCGCGGCGACGATGGCGCCGGCGAGCGGATGCCGGCTGTAGCGTTCCATCGCCGCCAGCCGTGGAAGGACGCCGTCGCGATCGAACCCCGGAGCGTAGAGCTCCTCGCTGAGCGTGGGACGGCCGTACGTGAGAGTCCCCGTCTTGTCGAGGATCATGGTGCGGCAAAGCGTGAGCTGTTCGAGGGCGGCTGGATCCTTCACGATCACACCGCGGCGCGCGGCGGTCGAGATCGCGCCGATGATCGCGACGGGAATCGCAATGAGCAGCGGACACGGCGTGGCGATGACGACAACGCTCAGAAAGCGGAGCGGGCTGCCGCTGGCCCACCATGCCGCGGCGGCGACCAGCACGGCGACGGGCGTATACCACGCGCCCAGTTGATCGCCGATCCGGCGCAGCGCCGGCCGGCGCTGCTCGGCTTCCTGCATCACGCGCATGATCTGCGCGTAGCGTGAGTCGGCCGCGACACGCGTGGCTCGGATGGTGAGCACGGATTGGCCGTTGATCGCCCCTGAGAGCACGTTGCTGCCGGGGCCTTTCTCGATCGTAAAGGGCTCGCCCGTGAGGTACGACTCGTCCATCGCGCCGCGCCCCTCGATGACCTCGCCGTCCACCGGACACACCTCGTGCGGCAGCACCGACAATTCGTCGCCGACGCGTACGTCCGCGACGGGGGCATCGGAGATCGCCCCCGCCTTCCGCAGGTGCGCAAGCGTTGGCACGCGCCTGGCCAGCGCGCGCAGGACCGCCGTCGCGCGGGCGACGGCATAGTGCTCGAGCGTCTCGCCGCCGGAAAGCATCAGCACGACGATCGCGCCGGCGAGGTATTGACCGAGGAGCGATGCCGCGACAATCGAGATGCCGGCGAGATGATCCGATCCGAACT
>Ga0310810_10012077_pt1 | contig 10125 bp, 8 predicted proteins | sample NCmetagenome_FD_207641 | JGI IMG/M metagenome (GOLD analysis project Ga0310810, IMG submission 207641) | Soil microbial communities from experimental microcosm in Duke University, North Carolina, United States - NC | ecosystem: Engineered > Artificial ecosystem > Soil microcosm > Unclassified ...
GGTCGCCTCGATGAGAGTGACGGGGTCGAAGTAGCTGCCGGCTCGCCCGCCCGGCCGGACATCCAGCAGCTCGAACTGACTGGCAATGTAGCGGGCCGCAAGCTCGTGGCCGCGGGTGCCCGCTTCGCGCCCTTCCAGCAGATCGTCGGCGAGAAAGGTGACGTGCGCCTTGTAGCGGGCCGCGCTGAAGTCCGGCTCGGCAGGCGCGGCGCGGACGAGGATCGTCAGGAGCGCGACGAGGACAGCGGTCAGCGGCTTGCGCATCCTCACACGATAGCCGATCGTGGGGCGCTACTCGCGCAGCAGCCGCAGCGCGTTGGCGATGACGATCAGCGACGCCCCCATGTCTGCGACGACGGCCATCCAGAGCGTCGCCAGGCCCATGATCGCGAGGACGAGGAACGCGGCCTTCAGCACGATCGAGAACGCGATATTCGCGCGGATATTCCGCACCGTCGCGCGGCTCAGTCTCAGGGCGTATGGGATTTTGAGCAGTTCATCGGCCATCAGGGCGACGTCGGCGGTTTCGAGGGCCGCGTCGCTTCCGGCGACGCCCATCGCAATCCCGACGTCCGCGGCCGCGAGCGCCGGCGCGTCGTTGACCCCGTCGCCGACCATCGCGACCGTGCCGAACCGCGCCCTGAGCTCCTCGACGGCGCGCACCTTGTCGGCGGGCAGCAGATCGGCGCGCAGCTCGTCGATCCCGACGGCGTCGCTGACGGCGCGCGCAGCCGGTTCGTGGTCCCCCGTGATCATCGCGAGATGGCGCACGCCCTGCTGCCGCAGCAGCTGGAGCGCGTCACGGGCCGACTCGCGCGGACGATCGGCGACGCCGATCGCCCCGATCGGCTGCGTCGTGCCGACGAGGACCGTCGTACGGCCCACCTGGGCCAGCCGGTCCACGGTGTCGTGAATGGACGCCGAGCAGATGCCGCGCTCCTCGAACAGACGGTGGCTGCCGAGGATCAGCGGAACGCCGTCGACGTCCGCCTGCGCGCCGAGACCGGGAAGCGCCTGGAACCCGGTCACCGCCGACAGCGGGAGCCCGCGCCGCCGTGCCTCTGCGACGATCGCGGCGCCGATCGGATGTTCGGAGTGGCTTTCGAGGGAGGCCGCGAGCTGCAGGATGCGATCGGGCGGCAGGCCGTCGACCGGCGAGACGTCCACCACGTGCAGCGCGCCGCGGGTGAGCGTGCCGGTCTTGTCGAACGCGATGCAGCGCACGTCCGCGAGCCGTTCGAGCCGGGCGCCGCCTTTGATCAGGACGCCTTTTCGCGCCGCGGCCGCGAGCGCCGACACGATCGAAACCGGCGTCGAGATGACCAGCGCGCACGGACACGAGATCACCAGCAGGACCAGCGCGCGATAGAACCACACCGTCCACGCGGCACCCGACAGCAGCGGGGGCGCGACCGCGACGAGCCCGGCTATCACCAGGACCGCGGGCGTATAGATGCGCGCGAAACGCTCCACGAACGTCTGGCTCGGCGCCCGCTGCGCCTGCGCCCGCTCGACGAGATCGATGATCCGCGCGAGCGTCGAATCGGCGCGCAGCCGCGTCACGCGTACGTCGAGCGAGCCCCGCCCGTTGATCGTGCCGGCGAAGACGTCGTCGCCCGGCCGCTTCTCGATCGGCAGCGACTCGCCAGTGACCGGCGCCTGATTGACGTAGCTCTCCCCCGCCGCGACGGAACCGTCGAGCGGAATCTTGTCGCCCGGGCGGACGACGACAACGGTGCCGACGGCAATCGCGTCGACGGGCACGCGGCGGAGGCCGCCGGCGGGAGCATCGCGGATGAACGCCTCAGCCGGCGTCAGATCCATCAGCGCGCCGATGGCGCCGCGGGCGCGCTCCATGGCGCCGGCCTCCAGCAGCTGCGCGACCGCGAAGAGGAACACGACGCACGCCGCCTCACACCATTCGCCGAGCGCCATGCCTCCCGTGACCGCGATGAGCATGAGGACGTTGATATCGAGCGCGAACGAACGGGCGGCATGAAAGGCGCGGCGGACGCTGTAGACCGCGCCGCACGCGATCGCCAGGACGTACACCGCAATGGCCAGGCGGCGATCGAGGGCGGCAAACTCCAGCACCATGCCGACCGCGACCAGCACGCCCGACGCGATCACCAACAGGCGGCGCATGGCGGCGGAGCCATTCGCGGCGACCGGCTCGTCATGTTCCAGCCAGGCGCGCATGCCCGTCTGCGCCACCGCTTCGGCGATCGCGCTGGTGTTCAGCCGCGCCGCGTCATAGGTGATCGTCAGGCGCTGTCGCAGCACGTCCGCGGCCATCGCTTCGAGCCCGGCGAGCTTCTTCAGCCGCTTCTCCAGAATCGCCACTTCCTCGTGGCAATCCATCCCTTCGATCTTGAAGATCGATTCGGCGTGGACTTCGCAGACCTGGCAGGTTGGCACTAGCGGCGCTCCTCGGTGACGTGTCTGAGCGCCTGCTGGAACAGGCTGAGGATGTGCTGATCGTCGAGCGTGTAGTAGACGCAGCGTCCCTCGCGGCGGCCGCGCACCAGGCGCATGCTCCGCATCAAACGGAGCTGATGCGAGACGGCGGACTCGCTGGTCCCGACGTGCTCGGCGATGTCGCACACGCAGAGTTCCCCTTCGGAAAGGGCATCCACGATGCGCACGCGTGTCGGATCGCCCAGGAGTCGGAACGTGTCCGCGAGCGCCTGAACGCTGACGGCATCGAGAGCGGCGGAAATCGTAGACATCTGAATATATGAGCAGATGCTCAGGTCTCTATATTGACACAGTTTCAACCCTGCCGGTAGACTCCCAGATTGGCCCCTAATACGCTTTTTTATCTATAGATTACGGAGACACGACGTGATTGAGGTCCAACACCTCACCAAGCGCTACGGCCGAGTCACTGCCGTAGACGACGTGAGCTTCAAGGTGGAGCCTGGTGAAATCCTGGGTTTCCTCGGGCCGAACGGCGCCGGGAAAACCACGACGATGCGCATCCTCACGGGCTACATGCCCGCGTCCGAGGGGCGCGCGACCGTTGCCGGCTACGACGTCTTTACCCATCCCATCGAGGCCAAGCGCCGCACCGGCTACCTGCCCGAAACGCCTCCGCTCTATCCCGACATGACGGTGCGCGAGTACCTCGACTTCGTCGCGCGCATCAAGGGCATTCCCCCAGCCGAGCGCACCTCGCGGGTGGACGCGGTGATGCAGCGCACGCACGTGGCCGACATGGCGGCGCGGCACTGCGGGAAGCTGTCGAAAGGGTACCGGCAGCGCGTCGGGCTGGCACAGGCCATCCTGCACAACCCGGAAGTGCTCGTTCTCGACGAGCCGACAGCGGGGCTCGATCCGAAGCAGATCATCGAGACGCGCGACCTGATCCGCAGCCTGGCCGGCGATCACACGATCGTGCTCAGCACGCACATCCTCCCTGAAGTGGCGCAGACGTGCCAGCGCGTGGTGATCATCAACAAGGGCCGCGTGGTTGCCGTCGATTCGCCGGAGAACCTGACCGGCCGGCTGCACGGCGCGGGAACGATCTTCGTGCAGGTCGACGCCGCGGGGGCCGACGTCGCGCCGGCGCTGGCGACCGTGCCGGGAGTGACGCGCGTGGCGCCCGCGGACACGCGCCCGGGCTCGGGCGCGTTCGAGATCGAAACCGAGCGCGGCCGCGACGTGCGCCGCGAGCTGTCGCGCGAGATCGTCACGCGCGGATGGGGGCTGCTCGAGCTGCGCCCGATGCGGCTCAGCCTCGAGGAGGTCTTCCTCCAGGTGACGACCGAAGAACAGCCGGAGCCGCCGGTGGAGGCGCCCCATGCGTAACATCGCCGCGATTGCCGGCCGGGAGCTGCGCGCCTACTTCGCCTCGCCCATCGCCTACATCCTGATCGGGTTCTTCCTGCTGCCGTTCGGCGTGTTCTTCTACCTGTATCTGAACAGCTTCGTGAAGCAGAGCATGCAGATGGCGCAGTACGGCGGCGCCATGAACATCAACCAGCAGGTGATCCGCTACGTCCTCCAGAATGCCTCGGTCATCATCCTGTTCATCATGCCGATGATCACGATGCGCACGTATTCGGAGGAAAAGCGCTCCGGCACGATCGAACTGCTCCTGACCTCGCCGGTCACCGACGTGGAGATCATCCTCGGAAAGTTCTTCGGCGCGCTCGGCCTCTACGTCGTCATGCTGACGGTCACACTGCTCTACATGGCGATCCTGTTCGTCTACGGCAACCCCGAGTGGCGCCCGCTGGTCGCCGCCTACTTCGGGCTGCTGCTCATGGGCGCCGCCTTCGTGTCGCTGGGGCTGCTCATCTCCAGCACCACCAGCAACCAGATCGTCGCCGGCGTCGTGACGTTCGTCGTCTTTCTGCTGCTGTGGATCGTCGGATGGTTCGCCGAGTCGGCGGGCCCGACGATCGGGCCGCTCACCTCGTGGCTGTCGATCACCGAGCATTTCGATGATTTCTCGAAAGGCATCATCGACACCAAGCACGTGCTCTATTACCTGAGCCTCATCACGTTCGGCCTCTTCCTGACGGCGAAGTCGGTCGACACGGAAAGGTGGCGAGGCTAGCCATGCTGAAACGCATCCTCGGCCTGCTTGGCTGGCTCGGCGTCGCCCTGGTGTTCGCGGCGGTGGCGATCCGCTTTCTGAAGCCGGAGTACCAGCAGTACTACAACGGGCTGGCGATCGCCGGCCTCGTCTGCACGCTGCTCTACATCCTGAGCCAGTGGCGTGAGATCGGGCAGGCGTTCTCGGGCCGGCAGGCCCGCTACGGCTCGCTCGCCGCCGCCAGCGTCCTGCTCGTGGTCGGCATTCTCGCCGCCATCAACTACATCGGCACGCGCTACAACCGCCGCTGGGATCTGACGTCGGCGCGGCAGTTCTCGCTGTCGGACCAGACGAAGAAAGTGCTCCAGGATCTAAAGGAGCCGGTCCGCATCCGCGTTTTCGCGCGCAGCGACGACCAGCGGTTCCGCGATCGTCTCGATCAATACACGTATCAGTCGAAGCTCGTGACGACCGAATACATCGATCCGGAGAAGCGGCCCGGCCTGGCGCAGCAATACGGCGTCACCACGCTGGGCACGGTGGTCTTCGAGTACAAGGGGCGCAACGAAAAAGTCACCTCCGACGGCGAGCAGGAGCTGACCAACGGCCTGATCAAGGTCATCCAGGGGCGGCAGCCGAAGCTGTATTTCACGCAGGGGCACGGCGAGAAGGACACCACCAGCGCCGACCGTTCCGGCTACAACGCCATCTCGGGGGCGCTGACCAACGACAACTTCCAGGTCGAGAAGATCGCGCTCGCGCAGGTCGCCGCCGTACCGCAGGACGCCGACATGGTGATCATCGCGGGGCCGAGAACCGATTTCCTGCCGCCCGAGATCGATCTCCTCAAGGCATACCTGAAGCGCGGCGGGAAACTGTTGGTGATGCTCGACCCCGTGTTGAAGGCAGACCAGCCGCAACCGGCGGGGCTGCAGGCGCTGCTCAAGGAATGGGACATCGACGCCGGCAATGACGTCGTGCTCGACGTCAGCGGGATGGGCCGTCTGATCGGCACCGACGAGTCCGTCCCGGTTGCCGTCAGTTATCCCTCTCACGCGATCACCGAGAACTTCAACCTGCTGACCGCCTACCCGCTGGCGCGATCGATGACGCCGGTGGAGGGAGGCGCCGGCGGCCGTGTCGCGCAGAAGATCGTGGAGACGAGCGCCAGCAGCTGGGCCGAGACGAACCTGAAGAGCCTCACCGGCGGCGAGCCGGCAAAGATCGATGGCGCGGACAAGAAAGGTCCCGTGTCCCTTGGCGTCGCGGTCTCGGGACCTGCCACGGACGCTCCCGCCCCCGAAGCGCCGAAAAACGGCGAGGCGGCGAAAAAGACCGAAGTCCGCATCGTCGCGTTCGGCGACTCGGATTTCGCGAGCAACGCCGCGCTCGGCGTGCAGGGGAATCGCGACCTGTTCCTCAACACGGTGAACTGGCTGGCGCAGCAGGAGAACCTGATCGCCATTCGCCCGCGCGATCCCGAGGACCGGCGGGTCACGCTGACCGCCGATCAGGAGCGGCGGATCTTCTATCTCACCGTCCTCATCGTGCCCGGCCTGATCCTGCTGGCGGGCGTCCAGACGTGGTGGCGGAGACGCTAGGATGAGGGGCCTGCGTTCGTTCCTGGTGCTGCTCGTCGTCGCGGCGGCGCTCGGCGGCTACGTCTACTACGACTCGCGGCAGAGGCCTGACGATCAGAAACACCAGGAGAAGGTGTTCGCCGACGTCCAGTCGGACAAGATCGAGCAGGTGACGGTGAAGGCCGCCGCCGGCGACAAGACCACGGCGCAGAAGCAGGGATCGGCGTGGCAGCTGACGCAGCCGTCGGCTGCCCCTGGCGACGAAACCGAGCTGGCGGGGATCACCTCGAGCCTCGCCTCGCTCGAAGTTCAGCGGGTCATCGACGAACAGCCGTCCGACCTCAAGCAGTACGGGTTGGACCCCGCTCGCATCGAGGTGGCCTTCAAGGCGGGCGGAAAAGATCACACCCTCCAGCTCGGACAAAAGACGCCCACCGGCGCCGACATGTATGCGCGCCTCTCCGACCGACCCCGTGTCTTCCTCGTCTCGTCCTATCTCGAAGCGACCTTTAACAAGACGACGTTCGATTTACGAGACAAGACGATCCTGAAGGTCGATCGCGAGAAAGTGGATCGCGTCGAGGTGCAGAGTGGCGACCGCACCATCACGTTCAGCAAGCAGGGCGCCGACTGGCGCATCACGGCCCCGTTCGAGGCGCGCGCCGATTTCGGAGCGATCGAGGGGATCGTCGGGCGGCTGAACTCGACGCCGATGAAGTCGATCGCGGCGGCGGACGCAGCCGCGGCAAAGGACCTGGCCCAGTATGGCCTGGACAAGCCCGCCGCGACCGTACACGTCGGCGCCGGCAGCTCGCAGGCCGGCCTCGCGATCGGCAAGACCGCCGGCGAAGGCGTGGTGTATGCCCGCGACCTGTCGCGGCCGCTCGTGTTCACGGTCGAAAGCGCGCTCGCCGACGAATTGAAGAAGCCCGCGGATGACTACCGCGTCAAGGACCTGTTCGACGCGCGGTCGTTCAACACGACACGGCTGGAGGTCACGCGGCAGGGCCAGACGCTGGCGTTCGAACGCGACAAAGACGCGTGGAAGCAGGTGACGCCCACGGCGAAAGCGGCCGACACGGCAAAGGTCGAAGCGCTGCTGACCGCGCTCACCAATGCCCGCGCGACCGGATTCGACCCGAAGGCGACGGCCACCGGTCTCGATACGCCCGAGCTCGTCGTTACCGTCAAGTTCGAGGAAGGCCGCAAGCAGGACAAGGTCACCTTCGGCAAGAAGGGCGCCGACGCGTATGCCCGGCGCGAGGGAGACGCGACACCCGCGAAGGTCGACGCCGCGACACTCGACGGCATCATCAAGGCGTTCGACGCCCTGAAATAGTCTTGCGTTCAGCGGCCGGCATCTGCCTCGCGGCGCTGCTGCTCGCATCGGGGTGTACGCACGCCGCTCCGACGACGAGCCCGGCCGCCAGGACGCACGCCGAACGCAGCCTCGCCGCGGATCTCGACGCGATCTTCGGCGCCCGCGTCATGGCGCAGGCGCTGTGGGGCGTCGAGGTGAAATCACTCGACACCGGCCGCGTGCTCTACGCGCGAAACGCGCGCACGCTGATGATGCCGGCGTCGAACATGAAAATCCTGACGCTCGCCGCCGCCGCCGAGGCGCTCGGGTGGGACTACCGCTTCACCACCACATTCGAGACCTCCGCCACGATTGACGGCGGCGTCCTGCTCGGCGATCTGATCGTCCGTGGCGGCGGAGATCCGACGATCAATACCCGGGATCTCCGTGCCGCCGCCTTTTTCGATCGGGTGGCCGCCGGGCTCGAAGCCGCCGGCATCACCCGCATCGACGGCAACGTGGTCGGTGACGATCGCGCGTTCGACAACCGGCGGCTCGGGCAGGGATGGTCGTGGGATTACCTGCAATACGGGTACGCCGCGCCGGTCGGGGCGCTCGAGTTCAACGAGGACGTGGCGACGCTGACCATCCGGCCGTCCGCACCCGGCGAGGACGCCGGGCTCGAGCTTCCTCCAGGGACCGGACTCGGCCTGGTGCATCACGTCATCACGGGCCCGCCTGGATCGCCGACGCGCATCGAGGTCGAACGGCAGCCGGGCACCAACTGGCTGGACGTGAGTGGAACGGTCGCCGCGGACGCCGCGCCGGTGCAGCGTGAAGTTGCCGTGCTGAACCCGACGCTCTACTTCGCGCACTCGCTCCTGAACGCGCTGACCGCGCGCGGCATCCGCGTGCGCGGCCTCCCGGTCGAATTCCAGCAGCCCAAGACCCTCGTCGCCGAGCCGGCGACGCGCACCCTGGTCGTAGCGCAGTCGCCGCCGCTGCGCGAGATTGCCGCGACGATGATGAAGGTGAGCCAGAATCTGTATGCGGAAACGCTGCTGAAGGCGATCGGCGCCGCGACATCGGACATGCCCGGCTCCACGGAAGGCGGTCTGGCGGCGGCGCGCGGCGTGTTCGCGGCGTGGCAGATTCAGCCGGGCACGTACGTACAGGTGGACGGCTCAGGCCTCTCGCGCTACGACTTCGTGACGCCCGAGATGCTCATCACGATCCTCGAGCGTCTGTACAAGGATCCGCGGCACCGGGATGCTTTCACGGCGACGCTGCCGATTGCGGGCAAGGACGGGACGATCTCGACGCGCCTGCGCGCCACGCGCGCGGAAGCGAACGCGACCGCGAAGACCGGCTCGATCGCGAACGTCCGCGCGCTCTCCGGCTACGTGCGCACGCGCGACGGCGAGACGCTGGCGTTCTCGATGCTGGCGAACAATTTCACGATCGCGCCGGCGACGGTGAATTGGATGGCGGACCTCGCGGTCGAGACGCTGGCGAATTACAAGCGGTAACGAGCCGCGCCGGTTCCGACAGCTCGTCGCCGGCGTCAGCGGTTCTTCAATTCGGCGAGGTGGACCAGGGTGCGGCCGGCTTCGCGGCGAACCTCTTCATCCGGATCGGCTGACGCCTTCTTCAGCGCGGGCACGGCGGGCTCCGCGAGCGCGCCGTACTCGGCCAGTGCCACCGCGGCGCCCTGGCGCACTTCGGCGTTCTCGTCGGCAAGCGCCTTGATCAGGCCCGCGACTTCCTTGTCTGGCGCATCCCGCACGATGCCGAGGTAGGTGACCGCCACGCCACGGACGGCAGCGTCGGCGTCCTCCAGCCCCTGCAGCAGGATGGGCACGACGATCTGCGGATCGATCGAGGCGCGCTCGCGCAGTTTCCCGATGGCGCGCAGGGCCTCGCGCCGGACGACGGGATTCTCTGCCCCGACTGCCTCGCGCAGCGTGGGAACCGCCGGTGACCCCATGAAGCTGAGGGCGAGCGCCGCCTCGGGCGCGTTCTCGGGTTCCTGCAGCACGGCGGCGACGTCGGGGATCGCCTCAGCGGCGCGGGCGCCAAGGATGGCGGTCGCCTTCAGCGCGGCCTTGCGGCGGGCGGGAGGCGCGCCGGTATCCTGAAGGGTGCGGCGGATGATCGGGAGGGCGGCGGTGCCGCGCGCCTCGAGCGCGGCGGTCCCCTGCTCGACCTCCTTCGGCGTGCGGCTCTGAAGCTGATCGAGCCAGCGGTCGTCGTTGCGAACGATGGGCGCGGGCTCGGTCCCGGCCGGCGCGCGGTAATACCAGACCGCGACGCCCACCCCGGCGAGCAGCGCCACGAACAGGGCGACGAAGCGCGTCACGCGTACATTCTAGTTTTATCCGAGGGGCGGTGATCCGGACCGCGCGGCGACGAGCTCCCGGGCCGAATCCAGCACCGCGCGCGCCGGGGCCGTGAGGCCGCCGCCCTGGGCGAGATCGGCGCGGCCGCCGCCCTTTCCGCCATGGCGCTCGACGAGCTGCCGCAGGAGGGCCGCCGAATCGAGCGCGACGTCGGCGGCGCGCGCGATCACCAGCGCCAGCGGCGGCGCGTCGCTGACCAGGACCGCGGCGTGGCCGGCATGGCCGGCGACGCGGGCGGCGACGTTCTTCAGGCCGCCGGCATCCCATCCTGGCATCGCGGCGAACACGACTCTGAGGCCGGCG
>Ga0310810_10012079_pt1 | contig 10125 bp, 10 predicted proteins | sample NCmetagenome_FD_207641 | JGI IMG/M metagenome (GOLD analysis project Ga0310810, IMG submission 207641) | Soil microbial communities from experimental microcosm in Duke University, North Carolina, United States - NC | ecosystem: Engineered > Artificial ecosystem > Soil microcosm > Unclassified ...
CACGCTGAGCCGAGGCGGCGTTACACACCACGAACCGGAACACTCCGGCAGCGCGTCGGACATGGAGCTGATGGCGATCGTCGGGCTCCGCTCCAACGACGTGTCACGGATTGTCGCCATCCTGCGTGCGGAGCATCTCTCGGCCACTCTCGTACCGCATGTAATCCCGCTGCTCGCATCAGATGCGATGGCGGACGAGGCGATGCGCGCACTGCGGAGGGTCGCTGATGAATATGCAGGTGCGATAGCGGATGCCTTGCTCGGCGCCCGCCAGCCGTTCGTGGTGCGACGCCGTCTCGCACGGGTGATGGCCGGCTGCGCGTCCCAGCGCGCGGCCGATGTCCTGATGCTCGGACTCGACGATCTGCGCTTCGAAGTACGGTTCCACTGCGCCCGCTCCCTGGCGGCAATCGTCCGCAAACGTCCGTCGGTCCGCGTCGACCCGACGCGCGCGTTGCAGGTCGTGCACCGCGAGGTCGCCGCCGGCAAGAGCGTCTGGGAAAGCCGTCGTCTGCTCGACCGAGTTGACACGGATACCGACGGTGGCGACATCGACGAATTCATTCGGACGCGGGCAGATCACAGCCTCGCGCACGTGTTTACGCTGCTGTCGTTTGTGCTGCGACCCGTTCCGCTCCAGGTGGCGTTTCGTGGAATCTGCGCGGACAACCGGTTGCTCCGCGGCACCGCGCTCGAATACCTCGACAGCGTGCTGCCGCGCGACATCCGCGATGCGCTCTGGCCATTTCTGGACGACGAAGCCTCGCGCCCGCAAATCAAACGTCCCGCGGACGAAGTGCTCGCAGACCTGTTGCGGGCAAACGCCTCGATCGTCACGACCCTCAAAGAACTAGGTCGGCCCAGTTAGATGGCGTCGGCCTCGTCGCGGCTGCCGAGATCCAGCCCGGTTCCGCCGATGTGGATGGCGTGCGCCTTCACCTGGTCGCGGAGGAGACGCCGCGCCTGGCCGTACAGATTGCCCGGCACCTCGAGGCGCTTTGCGATGTTCTTGAAGTGGGAAATCAGAACGAGCGTCACCCGCCCTTCTTCCTTCCAGGAGATGGCGGAGATTTGCGCCCACCGCAGAAAACCGGAATCGGACCAGACGCCGTCGCGGTAGAACCCGCGCGCAATCTTCGTGCTGAGGGGCAGCGCGTATCCGTAGTACACGAACATCATCGACTCGCCGAGCAGCGTCTGAATCGGCCGATGCTGCACGAACAGCTTGAAGACGAACAGCAGGCCGAGCATCACCCCGAGCGCCAGACTGAAGCCGTAGAAACGCGGCTTCTCGCCCTGCCACACGAGCAACGCGGAGCGCTTCCGGAGCCGGAAGCGGATCAGATCGGCGATGACGAGCAGGTTCGCGATCAGGAATCCGATGCCGAACAGGAAGAGCACGCGCTGCAGGAGAAGCTGGAGCGACATGGGTGGGTCATGTCCGGGATTCGGATTTCGGGATCGGGGATCCGGGGGTTCTGGTTTCTCCGAGGGTTCTGGTCTCTCCGACGCTTCTGGGTTCGAGCAGATCTCCAGATTGGACATTCGCCGGCGATTCGACCGATCGCGCCCCCGCTGCTGTCGCCGCAACACGCTCCAGATTGGGATCGAAACACGCACGGCAGCGAGCCTCGTAGGTGCCCTGCGTGCCGAGCAACACGCGGTCGCCGCTGGCGACCAGACGCTGGGTGTGGTTGGCGGGGTTGCCGCAGACCATGCAGATCGCCAGCGTTTTGGTGATGTATTCGGCGATCGCGAGCAGCTGCGGCATCGGCTCGAACGGTTTGCCCAGGTAGTCCTGGTCGAGACCGGCCACGATCACGCGCTTTCCGCGATTGGCCAGCTCGTTGACGACGGCGGGCAGTTCCTGATCGAAGAACTGTCCCTCGTCGATGCCGACCACTTCGGTATCGTCCTCTACCAGCGAGAGCAGCGCGCGCGAGCTGACAACCGCTCGCGACGGGATGCGCATTTCGCTGTGCGACACAATCGCATCGTCGGCATACCGGGTGTCGAGGGCCGGCTTGAAGATCTGCACCCGCTGGCGCGCAATCTGAGCGCGGCGGAGGCGGCGGATCAGCTCTTCGCTCTTGCCGCTGAACATGCTGCCGACGATGACTTCAATCCAGCCCTGGTTGGGCTGGTGACGAACTACGTCCATGGGGGACCGCCTCGAGCCATCCTCACGCCCTCGCCAGATATTCTCCCGTCTCCGTGTTTACGCGAATGACGTCTCCAGTGTTGATGAACGGCGGCACGCTGACGACAAGACCCGTCTCCACCGTCGCCGGCTTCACCTGATTGCTGGCAGTTGCCCCCTTGATACCAGGCACCGTCTCGAGCACTTTCAAGTCGACGGTCTGGGGCAGTTCGATGCCGACAGGTTCCGTCCCGTAAAACTCGACCTGAATAGTCATTTCCGGTTTCAGGTAGTTCACCGAATCGCCAAGCGCTTCACTGGAGATGTGGATCTGCTCATACGACGAAGTGTCCATGAAGTAGTAATCGTCGCCGTCCTGGTAGAGATACTGCATCTCCCGTTCGTCCAGGGTGGCTCGCTCGAGGGAATCCTCGGACCGCAGCTTCTGGTCCGAGAGCGTGCCGTTGCGGATGTTGCGCAGCTTTACGCGCACGAACCCGCGCAGGTTCCCCGGGGTGACGTGCTGCAATTCGAGAACCCGGAACAGGTCCTGCTCCACCTTGATGAGCATTCCCTTTTTCAAACGCGTCGCTTGGATAGTGGCCATTGGCGGTTCGGGGTTCGCAGGTTCGTCGGTTCGGCACGGGACGGTTCGTGGGGTCGTGCTCTGCGCGTCGAACCCTCGAATCCGCGCACCCGCGAACTACCGGTTCCTAAACGTAGCACATCGACTGGCTATACTAGATTGAGCGAAATGGCGTTTGCACGGTGGGATCCGATTCGCGATTTGCTTGCGATCCAGCAGCGGCTGGATCGATTTGCGCCTGATTCGTCCGGTTGGATCCCTCCAATCGACGTGCACGAAACCGCCGACGAGTACGTCATCACGGCGGAGCTTCCGGGCCTGGGCCGCGGCGACGTGCACATCGAAGTCGGCGACGGGCGAGTCCAGCTGTCGGGGCGGCGCCGCCAACGAGACCTTCCGTGCGAGCAGTACCACCGTGTCGAGCGGGGCCATGGCACTTTCTGTCGCACATTTGTGCTCCCGCTTCCGGTGGATGCCGACCGGGTCACAGCGGACCTCCGCGATGGTGTCTTGACCGTCATCTGTCCGAAAACCAACAACGAGGCAGCGCGCCGTATCCACGTATCGTGATCATGCGCACACGTCGACTGATTGCGGGTGTCCTGCTCCTCGCGTGCGGATTTCTCGCCGGGCTGTTCCTGACCGCCCGGATGCGGGCGACCGCCACCGAAGCGGCACCAGCCGCACCGCAGGCACAGGCACCGCGTACCGCCCCGCAGCTTCCGCTGCCCGCGCCAGGGTCTCTGCCGGACTTCAGCGGCGTCGCCGCTCGAACAGTGCCAGCGGTCGCCAATATTTCCTCGACGCAGGTCGTCCAACGTCAGAACTCGCCATTTTCGAACGACCCGTTCTTTCGCTACTTCTTCGGCGACGACGCCGACCTGTACGGGCCGCGACGCGACGTCGAACGCAGTCTTGGCTCCGGCGTGATCGTCAGTTCGGACGGCTACATCCTGACGAACAACCACGTCGTGGCCGGCGAGCAGGGGCGGATTACCCTCCGACAGCTTCCGGCCATCACGGTGGCGCTTGGCGATAAACGTGAGATGCGCGCCCAGATCGTCGGCGTCGATCCCACGATCGATCTCGCGCTGCTGAAGATCAACGCCCGTAACCTGCCGACGATGCCGTGGGGCGACTCGGCGCAGCTGCGGGTTGCGCAATGGGTGCTGGCCATCGGCAACCCGTTCCAACTGAATCAAACGGTGACGCTCGGGATCGTGTCGGCGCTTGGACGCACGAGCCTCGGCATCTCGGGCTATGAGGATTTCATCCAGACCGACGCCGCCATCAATCCGGGCAACTCGGGCGGGGCGCTGGTCAACACGCGAGGGGAACTGGTCGGCATCAACACCGCGATCTTCAGCCAGAGCGGAGGGTATCAAGGGATCGGGTTCGCCATTCCCAGCAATCTCGCGCGCCGCGTAGTCAACGACTTCCTGCAGTACGGCGAAGTGCGGCGCGGTGACATCGGCTACGTCGAATTCGCGCCGTTGACGACGCAGGCGGCGACTGAACTCGGCGCGCCGAACGCACGCGGCGTGTTGGTGCAGCGCATGCGGCGCGACGCGGCGGCATTCACAGCCGGTCTTCGGCCGGGCGACATCATCGTCGCGTTCAACGGCACCGCCGTCACCGACAGCGGTCCGCTCCAGCGATTGATTCAGGACGCGCCGATCGGCAGCACGGCGACGCTGGACATCATCCGCGACGGCCGCCGGACGCAGCTTAAGGTGCCTATCGTTCGGGCGACGGAACAATGAAGGTTCGGAACCACCGAACGAACCGAACGCGAACGACCCGAACGATCCGAACGATCCGAACGTTATGTTTGTGATAGCAATCGCCGGCGCGATTGCGCTCGCCTATCTCATCTCTGACATCGTCGCGCGTGTCGCCGATTCGGTGCTGCGCGCCATCATCGAAGATCGGGAGACCCAGGCTCAGTTCGTCGACCGGCCGCGCCGCGTTGTTCGCCTTCTCATCTTTCTCGTGACCGTCGCCGCGCTCGCATCACCCGCGTTGCGGCTCGCCGGCTACGCCACACGCTTCGGCGGCAATCCCGAGGCGCTGCTCCGCTGGTTCCTCGACGCCGGATTGAGGATCGTCCTCATCGCCGTCGGCGCGTACTTCGTCATCCGCATCGGGTCCGCCGGTGCGCGACGGTTCGAGCGGGAAATGAGCCGCGGCACGGGGCTCAATGTCATCGAGCGCACCAAACGCGCGCAGACCCTCGGACGCCTGCTGCAGAAAGCGCTCTCGGTACTGGTCATCGGCATCGCCGGGTTGATGATCCTGCGCGAACTGAGCGTCGACATCACTCCCGCCCTCACAGGCGCCGGAATCGCCGGTCTTGCGATTGGCTTCGGCGCGCAGACAATTGTGCGCGACGTCATCTCGGGGTTCTTCCTCATCCTCGAGGATCAGTGTCGCGTCGGCGACGTCGCTGTCGTCAACGGACAGGGCGGCCTCGTCGAAGAGGTCAACCTGCGCACCATCGTGCTCAGAGACGAGGAGGGGACGGTTCACGTCTTCCCGAACGGCGAAGTGAAGACGCTGGCGAACAAGTCGAAGGATTTTTCCTACTACCTGATCACCTTCGGCGTCGGCTATGACGACGACCCGGAGCGGGTGATGTCGGCGATGCGCGACGCCGCCGCGACGCTCGAAGCCGATCCGGAATTCAGACCGAACATTCTCGAACCGCTCGAAATCTATGGGATCGACGCCTTTCAGGACGCACAACTGGTCCTGAAGGCGCGCATCAAGACGGTGCCGCTGAAACAGTGGATGGTCGGACGCGAATTGCGGAGACGGATTGCAAAGACGTTCCAACAGCGCGGAATTGCGCCGCCGACGGGTCGAATGATTGTCCGGCTGGAGAAAGGCGAACAGTGGTTCGAGGGTTCGTCGTTCGGAGTTCGGACGAACCCCGAATAACGAACCGCGAACCGAGAGTGACGACTAAACTCCGTGCCCGTAGCCGCTTGGATGATGTCCCGCCACGACGCCTGAGGGCGTGTCGAACGGATCGACGTGATCGTGGCGCGTCGAACCGGTGCGGACCGAGCTGACCACCGCAACGACGTCGTTATCGGTGATGGTCTTGCGGTCGTCGGCAATCGTCATCAGCGCGCGGTACACCTCGACCAGCTCTCCGCCTTCGACGTTCAGTCCAAGCTCGCTGCAGCGGCGCTGGACGGCATGCCGTCCCGAGTGCTTCCCAAGCACGAGTGGATTCCACGGAGCGCCGACCTCTTCGGCGCGCATGATTTCGTAGGTGCGGCGATCCTTCATCATGCCGTCCTGATGGATGCCTGCCTCGTGCGCGAACGCGTTGCGACCGACGATCGCCTTGTTGACCTGAACACCCTGGCCGGTCAGCCGGGTCAGCAGATCGCTCGACGGATAGAGCTCCCGCGCGTTGACGTTGGTGCTGTAGGGCAGACGCTCCTGACGGACCTTGAACGCCATCACGATCTCTTCGAGCGACGCGTTGCCGGCACGCTCGCCGATGCCGTTCACCGTGCACTCGACCTGCTGCGCGCCGCCCTGCACCGCGGCAATCGAATTGGCAACCGCGAGCCCGAGGTCGTCGTGGCAGTGCGTGCTGAAGACCACCTTGTCGGAATTCGGCACCCGGCTGCGGATGCTCGTGAAGAATTCGCGGATTTCATCCGGCGTGGCGTAGCCGACGGTGTCGGGCAGGTTGATCGTGTTCGCTCCCGCCTTGACCACCGCTTCGACGACGCGGCACAGGAAATCCAAATCGCTTCGGGTCGCGTCTTCCGCCGAGAACTGCACGTCGAACGTGTGGTGCCGCGCGAACCGCACCGCGTCGACCGCCGCCTCAAGGCACTGCTCGCGCGAGATGCGCAGCTTCGCCTTCAGGTGCAGATCCGACGTCGCAATGAAGGTGTGGATCCGTCCCTTGTCGGCCGGCTTGATGGCTTCGGCCGCTTTCTCGAGGTCGGCACGGTGGCAGCGGGCCAGGCACGCGACGATGGGGCGCCGAATCTCCTGCGAAATCCGGTGCACCGCCTCGGCGTCCGCCGGCGAGGCAATCGGGAATCCGGCTTCGATGACATCGACGCCTAGCGCGTCGAGCTGACGGGCCAGCCGGAGCTTCTCGGATACCCGGAGGGAGAAGCCAGGCGCCTGCTCGCCATCACGCAGCGTCGTGTCGAAAATTCGGACGTTTTCTGTCATCGGAGCCCTCACACCTCATTCATTGGACGCGACGGGGGGAGATACTGTCAAAATGATAATTATTCTGTTTGGATTATCCCTGCTTATGACCCGGTGATGCCATGGAATTGAGCGAATTGCGCGTATTCCTTAAGGTTGCGGCCGAACGGAGCTTCTCCCGCGCCGCCATGAAGCTGCACCGCACCCAGCCGGCCGTCAGCCAGTCGGTGCGCCGGCTGGAGGAAAGCGTCGGAGAGCGCCTCTTCGACCGGGCGACCAAGGACGCCACCCTGACCGACGCTGGGCGGCTGCTCCGGGACTACGCGGAGCGGCTGCTGCGCCTGTCCGAGGAAGCGGAGATCGCGGTCAAAGACCTGCGCGACCTGCGCCGGGGACGAGTCCTGATCGGCGCCAACGAGGCGTCCGTCCATGTCGTGCTGCCGCTCATCGCGAAGTTCCGGGCATCGCATCCGCTCGTGCACGTGGACGTCCGGCGTGTCCCCGCGCGGCAGATCGGCGCCGAAGTGTCACAGGGCACGCTCGATTTCGGGGTACTGACCTTTCAACCCTCGGAGCCCAAACTGAACTCGATCGTGCTCGGACAGGACGAGCTGGTGATGCTCGTGCCGCCCGATCACGCCCTGGCCGCCAACGGCGAGGTCACGCTTGCCGAGTGCGGGCGGCATCCCGTCATCGCGCACAACGATCCATCCCACGTGCGCGATCGGGTATTGCGCCTGTTCGAGCAGCATCACATCCCGGCGAACATTCTTGTGTCGCTGCCGAGCCTCGAAGGAATCAAGCGCGCGGTCGCGACGAACATGGGGGTTGCGTTGCTGCCGCGCCGATGTGCCGAGTCGGAAATCGCGCGCGGCGAGCTGATCGCGCTCGCGGTTCCAGAAATTCGTCTACGGCGTCAGGTGCGGCTCGTGTTCAGACGTGGCGGCGAGCGCTCACACGCATCCGCCGCGTTTCTGGGAGCGGTGGAAGACAAGAAACGGCAACATTAATCTCAAAACCCCGCCAAATACGGCAGCCTGGCAGCGACGGCGTTCACCTGGTCGTAGTTGTCGAGCAGCAGGCCGGTCGTATCCCACGCGCCGGTCATCAGCGTGTCGCGGACGTGGTCGGGAATCGACACGCGTACGGTCGTTCCGTTCACCTGGCACGTCCTGGCTTTCAGATCTAGTGCCAGCACCGCCTCCGGATGGCCTTCGACGATCGACATCAGGATCTCGACGTCCTTCGCCGACGCGGTGACGCACGGCAGACCAATCATCAACGAGTTCCCGAAGAAGATTTCCGCGAACGATTCGGCGACGATGGCCCGGATGCCCCAGCGGCGCAGCCCCTGCGGTGCATGCTCGCGCGACGAGCCGGCGCCGAAGTTCCGGTTGGCAAGCAGAATGGACGCGCTCTGGTATTTCATTTCGTCGAAGGGATGAACACGGCCTGCGCGCTTCGCTTCCAGCCGATCGTCCTCGAACACGTGCGTATCGAGCCCTTCGAAGGTGATCGACTTGAGAAACCGCGCCGGCATGATGCGGTCGGTGTCGATGTCCTCGCCGCGCAGCGGCAGCGCGCGCCCTTCGACGATCTGAATCTTCTCCGCGCCCATCAGCGCACCCCCGCCGGTGCGGCGTGCAGCAGTTCACGGACATCGCTGACCACGCCGGTGATCGCCGCAGCGGCCACCATCGCCGGGCTCATCAGCAGCGTGCGGCCTGTCGGACTTCCCTGCCGGCCTTTGAAGTTGCGGTTCGACGAAGCCGCGCACACCTGGTTGCCTTCGAGCTTGTCCGGGTTCATGCCAAGGCACATGGAGCAGCCTGCATCACGCCATTCGAACCCCGCATCGCGAAACGTCACGTCGAGACCCTCGCGTTCGGCGGCTTTCTGGACGGCCACCGAGCCGGGAACGACGAGCGCCTTGACGCCTTTCGCCACGTGTTGCCCGCGGACGATCCTGGCGGCTTCACGCAGGTCCGACAGGCGGCCGTTGGTACAGGAGCCGATGAACGCCACGTCCACCTTCAGGCCGGCGATCGCCTGACCGGCCTTCAGCCCCATGTAGCCCAGGGCATCGGAGACCGACTGTTGTTCCGCTCCAATGGGCGTCGGAACCTTCCCTTCGATGCCGATCGACTGGCCAGGATTGACTCCCCACGTGACGACCGGCGTCAATTCCGCCGCGCGAATCTCCACCTCGTCGTCATAAACCGCATCGGCATCGGACGCGATCGATTGCCACCACGTCTTCGCGCGCGCAAACGCGTCGCCCTGAGGCGCGAACGGCCGCCCCTCCATGTACTTGAAGGTCGTTTCGTCCGGATTGACGTAGCCGACACGGGCGCCGCCTTCGATGGACATGTTGCAGATGGTCATCCGCTCGTCCATCGACATCCGTGCGATCGCATCGCCCGCGTACTCGTACGCGTACCCGTTGCCGCCGCCGACGCCGAGCCGCTGAATGATTGTGAGGATGACGTCCTTCGCATAGACGCCATGCGGCAGCTCGCCCACGACACGTATCCGGCGGACCTTCAGCGGCTCGATGGCGAGGCACTGAGATGCCAGGACGTCGCGCACCTGCGACGTCCCGATGCCGAACGCCACGGCGCCAAATGCGCCGTGCGTCGAGGTATGGCTGTCGCCGCACGCGATCGTCATGCCGGGCTGCGTCAGTCCGAGCTCGGGGCCGATGACGTGCACGATCCCCTGGCGCTCGTCGCCGATGTCGTAGAGCGGGATGCCGAAATCGCGAGCGTTGCGCTCGAGCGACGCGATCATGTCCTCGGCCATCACGTCGAGGAACGGCCGCTGACGCTGCCTCGTCGGCACGATATGGTCGACGGTGCCAAACGTGCGGTCCGGTCGTGCCACGCGCCAGCCGCGCTCCCTGAGCGCATCGAATGCCTGCGGCGTGGTCACCTCGTGAACGAGATGCAGGCCGATGAAGAGCTGCGTCTGCCCGGTGGGAAGCGTGCGAACCTTGTGCAGGTCCCAGACCTTCTGCAAAAGAGTGTTACCCATGGCGGAATTTCAATCGTAACATCCCCCCATGAGAAACGACGCAGCCCGGTTCGCGGTCCTCGCTCCGGTCATGCTCGGCTTGCTGTTCGTCGTCTCGCGCGCGCAACAAGCACCGCCCGCCACCAACCCGCGTGTGATGACAACGCACGGACCGGAAGCGTTCGTCTCGCGCGTCGTT
>Ga0310810_10012080_pt1 | contig 10125 bp, 9 predicted proteins | sample NCmetagenome_FD_207641 | JGI IMG/M metagenome (GOLD analysis project Ga0310810, IMG submission 207641) | Soil microbial communities from experimental microcosm in Duke University, North Carolina, United States - NC | ecosystem: Engineered > Artificial ecosystem > Soil microcosm > Unclassified ...
ACGGTGCGATAGATCGAAAGGATCTCGCGGTTACGCTCCAAGGGGACCGCATAGTCGGTGGCGAGCACTACGAACCCGGCGCGGCGAAGGCGTTCGTGAATGCGCTCCGGAAGTCGGTGCCTGAACTGGCGGAATCGTTCGCGATCGGCAGCGGACGATCCGAACCAGGACTCTTCTTCCAAGGCGCCGGACATATCCAGTTCAGAGTCGAGCTCCGCTTCGCCCTCCATTTCGACTAAGACCGCCGCTCCGTAGGGAAGCTCCATCAGCTTGATGGATCGCGAGTCCAGAAACTCGAGCATCCGCAGACCGGGTGTGGGACGCCAGCGGTCGACAGCATCGAGCGCTGCTTCCTCGGTGGGGAAGAAAACTACACCGCCCAGGATCTCACCCGGCGCAGGCAGCAACTGAAGCTCTGCTTCAGTGACCACGCCCAGGGTCCCTTCGCTGCCGATGAACAGGTCGACGAAATCCATACCTGGCTCCAGCCGATAACCAGCAGAGTGTTTGCGGGTGCGGGGCAGAGAAATGGTCGGAACTTCGAAGTCGACTTTCTCGCCGCGGCGGTATTCGCGAATGCTCCCGTCCATGTGCACAACCCGCAACGCCCGCACGTGCTTCCGCGTGGCACCGTAACGGAAACTACGCGAGCCGCTGGCATTGGCTCCGATATTCCCGCCGATGGAAGAAGTGTTCTCCGTGGGATCGGGCGCATAGAACTGTCCGGAAGCCGTGGCCGCGGCCTGGACTTCGCGCAGCAGCAGTCCTGTGCCTACCCTGGCTTTGCCAGGGTACACATCTAACTTACGGAACTGAGTCATGGATATGGCCCATCCGCTTTTCGGTACGGCGCCGCCCGCCAATCCGGTGAGAGCGCCCATGACGGTGACAGCAACACCTTCAGTAGAAGCGCGCGTTAGAATCGCCGCGACTTCTTCTTCAGTGCGGGGAGTGAAAATCTGATCAGCCTGGCCGGTGTAGCCGGAGGCGTCGCTTATTTCCATGGGATTATACGGCCTTGCGCTGTGGTTTCAGGCTTTCGAGCAGCATGCCGGCGATCTGCTTCCCGTTTTCGAACGCGTCTTCATAGGCGCTGCGGCGCTCGGCGCGGGTGAAACCATACCCCAGCCGATACAGCCGTTCGAGCGATAACCCCGCCACGAAGGTCCCGGTCCAGGCGATCGCGGCCTTGGGAATCAGCCCGCCGCCGAAGGGCACCTTCGCGACCAGTTCTCGCGCCAGGGATCGCCAGCCAAAGGCGCCCATGGCCATCGACGCGATTTCAGACCTCTGCTCTCGATATCCCACCGAGCGGTCGCTGGCCGCCGCCAGCAGGAACCCCATGCGAATCTGGTTCATGGTGAGAAACGCGGCGTCCGATCCGTATTCTCCGACCACCCAGGGTATCGAAGCCAAACTGGGAACGACGTCGGGCAAAGCCGTCACCAGACAGAACAACGCGTTTTCTTTCGCCACGGCGCGGATCACGTGGTGCACGACTTCCTTGCGGAATGGCTCGAGATGCCGCGCCAGCGGCAGCATCAGATCCTCGCGCTTTCGCACGATGCGCCGCACGGAGTCCTCGGGAGCTTCCAGATCGATGGAAAACGCCCGGGACGGCCGCAGCAGCGATGATTCGTACAGTTCCAGGTCGCAGGACGGCCCACCGCCGCGGATCAGCATCTGGAGCGCTTCGGCCCGGCGCCGTGGGGAAAGGTGCGAAGGGGCAAAAAAGCTCTCCATAGCGCCGAGCGATTCCTGGGAAGCGGCAACCAGACCTACACGCACGGGACGGTCGGACTCGGCCCGCACTTCCGCGGGGTTCAGGTTCGTGAGAGCGCTTCGGATCTGCCTGAAGACTGCGAGGGCCATGGCTGCAACGAGGCTAACGGAGCCCGGAACATCACCCGCAGCTCCTGCCTCCATTGTATCCCGATACCGATGCGCTCCACCGGAATCTCGGAGGAAAAGTACCGCAGTACAGTCTCATTGGCGGGATGGTATTCCAACGCCGGGGCAACCAGAAGCAGCCGGGGCGGGTCGGACCGTAACGGGATCCCGGGAAAGTAGCCGCGGCCTTCGAAGTCGCCCCGCTCCAGGTGCCACTTTACGCGCATCCAGTAGTCCAGAGCCTGGAGCGGCAAGTGGATATCCTCACTGGCCTTAACCTCGATGACCACAAGCCTGCCTTCGTAGTCGACAGCAAGAACATCCAGAATGCCGCGGGAGCCGGCGGCGAACTGCGGGGCTTGACTATATAAAGGACCATCGCGAATGCTGGCATCAAGACGGCGGGCCGAGGCGCGAATCTGCGATTCGAGCCAAGCCTCCGGATGCCGTTTGTACAGTGGATTTGTCTGGTCGACTGCGGCCGGGTTTCGTAGGCGGGCAAGCCCCCGCGCCAACGCCTCAATCTCCGGAAGCTGCTTCTCACCCGCTACATGCCGCTCGTCAAGCCCGAAGAGCAGGGCAGACCCGGAGGTGTGCGCGAATTGCAAGCCTCGCACAGCCAGGCTGACCGACCCGTCCGGGCGAGGCCGGCACTCGACACCGCTGATGCGTGTGATACGCTCGATCCACCCTGTCAGTTCGGCGTCCGCTGTGGGAGCGCAGAAAGGACCCAGGCGCGTCGAGAGGTTGGTATAGTCGCCGGGCTCGACAAGTTCTTCGAGGATCCCCGCTCCGTGGACGAAGACGCGAACCTGGGCTGCTCGCGGATTTAGATATCGAACGCGGTGGCAAGTGGTGTTTTCCGAGCCGATGGGGACGAACACAGCAAGCGTGCCGACCGACAAACGGGTCTCGCGGCGGCGCAAGTAATCCAGCCAAATCAGCCCGAAGCTCAGCACGTTGTCGATATCCTGAGCATCTTCGGCGGCGCCGATCGCGGCGATGGCCTGGTTCCCTCGGCGCAGCAGAGCGCGTGGGTATGCAGGAGACAAGCTATGGTGCAGGTCGGGTTCGGTACTCAGTTCGACCAGCTTCCAGCCGCTGTACTGGCGGCGAAGCGACATACGGAATTGTTCGCGATACTTGAGCCGGGTTCCATGCCTGACGGTAGGAACATTCGACGCTTGCGCCAGATCAATCAAAAGCAGCGAGCCCGTGCGGCCCCCGAAGCGTTCGATCTCCAATTCCAGGAATCCGCGGCGGACCTTGCCCACCGCACGAATCCGGCGGACGAGGTTGCGCGTCCCGTCCCAACATTCGAGAGTGCAGCCGCCCGCGCGGGTCCCGAGCACGAACTTGCCGGGGCAAATCGGCAGCGGATCTTCGCCAGGTTCCATCAGAACCGGGCTGCGCGCGGTTGCAAGGAAAAGTTCTATGGCTACGCGTACCACTCAAAGTAAGTGGTTTGAGGGCGTCAGAATATCAGGTCTTTTTTTGCAGAGAGGTGTCGCTCGAGTTCCTTGCGATCCCGGAAATAGGTGGGCTTGGCCGTTCCCTTGCTAAACAAGTCACGGGCTTGATCATCAAAGTGTCCGGACTCGGGGCGGTCGCTCTCTCCCGGAATCAAAATGGAAACCGACTGCGGAGCGCTGCCGAGTTCGACGATCTGCGTGGCGGTTTGGCCGCCCGTACCCATCACCACAATGCCTGCGCGGTGGAAGGTGATCGCGCGCGGCGTGATCATGCCGGCTTCCGTCACGGTACCGCCGCCGGCGGGGTTCGATCGCAATGCGCCGTCGCGGGCCACGCGAAAGATCGTGCCGTAGTCTGCCCGATAAGGCAACTCCGTTTCTACCTGATCCTGCGCCTTACGAACAGCCGCTCTAACACGATTGTTGGAAAGCGAATCGGGCGGTTCGAGCGCGGCCGCCTCGGGCAGTCCCAGCGCCATCTTGAACAGGTAGAAGGCCAGCGCTTCCGTGGATGTCGCATCGCTGCGGCGGCCCCAGGCGGTCAACATCTGGACGAAAGGCAGCTCGGGCGCCACCTTAACCAAACGCGCCTGCCAGGTTTCAGCTTTGTACACGTTCGTCGAGAAGGCCACATCCACGGCGCGCGCGAAAGGCCACTTATTCTGCGCGGCCAGGAGTTGGAGAGCCATCGATTCAGATTGCGGCACGGAACGTTGTCGCAGCAGCATTCCTTCTTCCGGCATTTTGCCGGAGCTGTCGAATATTTCGCCTTGCGCGGTTCCCACCAATGCCTCGCCGGGAATCTGTCCTATACGCAATGCGGCCCGCACCTCGGCCAAATTGTGGGCCGTCATCATCGCCCAAGCCTGCTCCAGTGCGCGCGGACCGGCGGTCTCAGAGGAGCCACTCCATCCAACGGCAACCGCAGGACTGTTTCCGATGAGCGGAAAAGGAACACCTGGCGGCGCGACTCCGGACAGCGCAGTTTGTTCCTGGGATGCGTACCAGCGCATCTCATAGGGGCGGCTGTCGTCATTCCACCCGCTGAGCGGGTCACTTAACGGATCCAGGATCGCGATAATGTTTCCGGTGGAGCTGCGCGCCGGACCGATCAAGATATCATTGGATCCGTGGATCGTCATGAACGCCCGGCGGCTGTATGCCGCGACCATCGCAGGCTTGACAGGAGCCTCAGTGCCGCCGTGCTCGGTCAGATACCGATTGATACCCGCGCAGAAAGCTTCCACGATCGCTTGGACCGGCGGAGAAAAAGGCGTGGCTTCGAGGCCCGCACCTCGAAGATTACGTAATAGTGCACCCTGGCGGTCTTCCGCCTGGGCGTATCCGGCGGCATAGGCGGCTCCCGCGGAAGTGCTCGCGAAAATATGGGGAGTCCCGAAATTGTCGCGCAGGATTTCGACGGTTTCGGCGGACAAAACGCCGACACTTATCAGCAGGCACAACAGGAGAACGCGCACGGAGCTGCGGAAATCCGCCCTCAGCGGCTATCGTCGTCGATGGCGATCTTCAGATCCCGCAGGAATTTCTGATCCTGCGAAGTCAGCTTGATCTTACCCACCCGGCGCCGGCCGGTTTGGGGCTGGGATTCCAGTTCCACCGTTTCCTCGGTCTCGTCGTTTTCGTCGTTGTCCGCGCGTTTATTGAATCCGATGGTGGCTTCTAGAACCAGGAAGACGTCGTAACCGGCGCGTTTGATCTCCCCAATCGCGGCGGCTATACGGTCGGAATCAGAAAGCGACTCGTTGATCGCGTTTCCCAATTCCTGCATGAGATCTCGCAAGCGATCTTCCAATTGATTCCTCGTTTCTCCCGCTCGAACCCCGTCCACGGGTCCGGTTGTCACCTTCAGCATACCACCCGATTTTCGGAAGGTCGATGCGTATCTTCGTACCTTATATCGGCCGTCGCGGCATCCTATGATAGATGGTCTGATAGCATGAGGGGTACGCGCGATGCAGATCGATAAACGCAGCAAACTGGGCCGCTTTGTCGAACATGTAATGCCCGGCGTGGTGCGGCCCTTGCGAGTGTTGTGGCACGAGATCATCGGCTTTATATTCATCGTTTTGGCTGTGATATTCGGGTCTTCGGCCGTGCGCAACTACCACTTGCTGCAATCCGAGGAGGTCAGCCTGCTTCGGCTGGCGGCCTCGTTCTTCCTGCCTGTCCTGATGGCGTACTTCGGCATCACCTCATTCCTGCGGGCCCGTAAAGCCTCGCGTTCATGAGCGGGACATTGAGTAAACCAGCCGAACTGCCGGGTCAGTATCCATTCACACGCGGCATCCACCCCGGCATGTACCGCGACCGGCTGTGGACCATGCGCCAGTACGCGGGCTTCGGATCGGCCGAGGAAAGCAATCGCCGCTACCGGTTCCTGCTGTCGCGAGGCATCACGGGACTTTCGGTGGCCTTCGATCTGCCCACGCAGATGGGCATGGACTCGGATCATCTCCTGGCGGCAGGGGAAGTCGGCAGAGTCGGCGTGGCGATTTGCTCGCTGGCCGATATGGAGACGCTGTTCAACGGAATCCGTCTGGACCAAGTCACCACGTCGATGACCATCAACTCCACCGCCGCGATCCTGCTGGCGCTGTATGTGCTGGTCGCGCAGCGCCAGGGAGCTGATCTCAAAAAGCTGTCGGGCACGGTGCAGAACGACATCCTGAAGGAGTACATCGCGCGCGGAACCTATATATATCCGCCGCGCCCGGCCATGCGGATCGTCACCGACCTGTTCGCCTGGGCCGGCGCGGAGCTTCCGGAGTGGAATACCATTTCGATCAGCGGCTATCACATCCGCGAAGCCGGCTCGACCGCAATTCAGGAAGTCGCGTTTACGATGGCTAACGCCATCGCCTATATCGAGGCGGCGGTCCGGGCAGGCCTCGACGTCGATGCCTTCGCGCCGCGCGTGTCGTTTTTCTTCAACGCCCACAGCGATTTTCTGGAAGAGATCGCCAAGTACCGGGCGGCTCGGCGGCTGTACGCGCACATTATGAAGGAACGCTTCGGAGCGAAGGATCCAAGGTCGATGATGATGCGGTTTCACACGCAGACCGCCGGATCGACTCTTACGGCCCAGCAACCCGACGTGAACGTGGTGCGCGTAGCGCTTGAGGCGATGTCCGCGGTGCTGGGCGGTACGCAATCGCTGCATACTAATTCGCGGGATGAGGCTCTGGGACTGCCTACTGAGGAATCCGCCCGGCTCGCCCTGCGCACGCAGCAGATCATTGCTTATGAAACAGGAATTACCAAGGTGGCCGATCCGCTGGGCGGAAGCTTCTACGTCGAAGAGTTGACCGACAAGATCGAGCGCGGCGCGCAAGTCTATCTTGAACGGATTGACGCGCTCGGTGGTACGCTGGCCGCGATCGAGAAGGGCTGGATCCAGGCGGAAATCCAAACCGCGGCATACGAGTTCCAACAGCAAGTGGAGCGGGGCGAGAAAATCGTGGTTGGCGTCAACCGGTTTCAGCAGGATAGCGAACACTCGCTGACGGCTTTGCAGATCGATCCTGAGATCGAGCGGCAGCAGGTGGAGCGTTTGCGCGAGGTGCGCGCCTCGCGGAATCAGGCAGAGATCGTAGCGCGCCTTGGCGCGCTTGAACAAGCCGCGCGCGGATCCGATAATCTGATGCCCAAGATCCTGGCCGCCTGCGAGGCGATGGCGACGGTCGGCGAGATTTCCGACCGTCTGAGAAACGTTTTTGGCGAGTATCGTGACGGCTGAAGTCCACAGCACTCGAGTTCACATCGTGGGCGGCGGCCTGGCCGGCTCGGAGGCCGCCTGGCAGGTGGCGCGCGCGGGCCTGCCGGTCGTCCTGCACGAGATGCGGCCGGTCCGAACCACGCCTGCGCACAAGACCGCTCACCTGGCCGAACTGGTGTGCAGCAATTCGCTCAAGAGCGAGCAGGAGAACAGCGCTCCGTGGCTGCTGAAAGAAGAACTGCGCCGGCTGCGGTCGCTGTTAATCAACGATATCGCGCCGCGCGCCACTGTCCCCGCTGGGCACGCCCTGGCCGTCGATCGTGACGTGTTTGCCGCCGAGGTCACACGTGCTCTGGAACAGGATCCCTCCGTCGAAATCCGGCGCGAAGAGGTCACGGTACTTGACCCGGCACACATCTGGATCATCGCAAGCGGGCCGCTCACGTCTGATGTGTTGGCGGCTGAAATCGGCCGACTGACGGGGGCGCAAAGGCTGTTCTTCTACGACAGCATCAGTCCGATTGTGGACGCCGAGTCCATCGACATGTCGATCGCCTTCGCGGCGTCGCGCTACGGCAAATCGCTGGATGGAACCGACGATTACCTGAACTGCCCTTTCGATAAGGCTGAGTACGACACGTTCTTAGACGCTTTGTTGGCGGCGGAGAGCGTGCCCGCTCACATAGGGGAGGATCGAGTTAACTACTTCGAGGCCTGCCTGCCGATTGAAGAAATCGCGCGGCGCGGGCGCGACACCCTGCGCTTCGGACCAATGAAGCCCATGGGACTAACCGATCCGCGCACCGGCCGGCGGCCGTACGCCGTGGTCCAGCTTCGCCAGGAAAATGCCCGCGCGGGAAGTTTCAACCTGGTGGGATTCCAGAATCACATGCGTTTCGGCGAGCAGCAACGCGTGATGCGGATGATCCCCGGCCTGCAGAACGCCGAGTTCTTGCGCTATGGGCAGGTGCATCGAAACACCTACATCAATGCTCCGGCGCTTCTAACGCCGACGCTGCAATTGCGAACGCGGCCCACGGTTTTCTTCGCGGGACAGATTTCGGGTGTCGAAGGATATGTGGAATCGATCGCAACGGGTTTAATCGCCGGGCTGGGCGCGGCGGCGCTCGCGGCAGGAGAACCCGCCGTTCGTGCCTTCCCGCGCGAAACCGCCATGGGATCGCTGTGCGCGTATGTGTCCGGGGCCGATGCAGCCAACTATCAGCCCGCGAATATCACCTTCGATCTGCTGCCGAAGCTGGAGAATCCGCCGCGCGACAAGAAGCTCCGGCACGCAGAAGTATGCCGCAGGGCGCTGGCCGCGCTGGAGCAGCATTTGTACTCGCATGCCTGATGCGCTGGGGAAAGAAATCGACCGTTACCTTGCGGATCTACGTCTCCAAAACGCCTCGCCGCACACGCTGCGCAATTATGCCAGCGACCTCCAGCAGTTCGCGGGCTATTTTTCTCCGCCCGGCCAGCATCCGCCCGCGCCGGCGGAGTTTACCGTGCTTCAAATCCGCGAGTGGCTGGGCGATCTCTACCAGCGCCGCCTGAGCCCCGTTTCAGTGCGACGCAAGCTGGCGGCGGTGCGCTCGCTGTTCCAGTTTCTGGCGAAAAACGGCCGCGTGGCGACGAATGTCGCGCGCCTGGTGCGGACCCCCAAAGCCCCGCAGCGCTTGCCCGCGGTTCCGACCGCCGAGCAGACCAACGATCTCATCAACGCCGTCGCCGAAGATCGTCTAAAGCGGCCTTTCCCGGAACGCGACCGCCTCATTTTCGAGCTGCTGTACGGCTGCGGTCTGCGCATCAGCGAACTGGTGGGACTCGATCTGGACGATTTCGATACCCGCGAGCAGTGGATTCGAGTGCGCGGCAAGGGACGCAAGGAGCGGCAGGTTCCCTACGGATCGTCGGCCGCGGCAGCGCTCGAAAAATACCTGGCGGTGCGTGCCGCTAAGCCCAAGGAGCGGGGACTCCTCATGAATCATTTGGGCACACGGCTTTCCGACCGCGGAGCGCGTGGCATCGTGAAGCTGTACGCGCGCCTGATTTCGGGGGATGCTTCCATGCATCCGCACAGCCTACGCCACGCGTTTGCAACGCATCTTCTGGCCGACGGCGCGGATCTGCGCGCGATTCAGGAACTGCTGGGACACGCGCGCCTGGCGACTACCCAGAAGTACACGCAAGTATCGCTCACGGATTTAATGGCGGTGTACGATCGCGCGCACCCGAAAGCGAAAAATCGCAAGTAGGATCTACGCGCGGGCTTGATAAGAAGCGTCGGACGTGGAAACCCGGATCTTTTCGCCCTCGGTGATGAACGGAGGCACCTGCACCACCAGGCCGGTCTCGCACTTGGCCGCCTTGGTGACGTTTGAAACCGTGGCGCCCTTGATCCCTGGCTCGGTTTCGGCCACGATCAGATCCACGGTGGGGGGAAGTTCCACGCTAATGGGCTTGCCCTCATAGAACTCGACGTTCACTTTCAAGTTCGGAGTGAGGTAATCCGTCGCGTCGCCCAGCAGATCCTTGACCAGGTGCATCTGCTCGAAGGTTTCCGTGTTCATGAAATAGTAGTACTCGCCGTCGTCGTACAGGTATTCCATCTCCTGCTCGTCGAGCGATGCCTTCTCCACTTTGTCTTCCGACGAGAACCGGTGCTCGATCATCGTGCCCGATTTGAAGTTACGCATCTTCACCTGAACGAAGCCCCGTAAGTTGCCCGGCGTGCGGTGTTCCATCTTGAAAATAGAGAACAAGTCGTTGTTGAACTTGACCACCATGCCGGGGCGAAGCTGTGTTGCGGGAATCTGCATATAGGGAAGCTTCAGTTTAGCAAAGCCCCAGCGATTTCCCAGGATTTCCTCTTGACACTGTATTAGTATACTAGTACACTAGATATCAAGATGACTAGGGCGGCACCATTTGGATTCCGGCTGGACCCGCGCAGCGGCGTCCCGGTCTACCGCCAGCTCATCGACCAGGTGCAGGCGGGAATCGCTTCCGGCAACCTGGTGAGCG
>Ga0310810_10012083_pt1 | contig 10124 bp, 8 predicted proteins | sample NCmetagenome_FD_207641 | JGI IMG/M metagenome (GOLD analysis project Ga0310810, IMG submission 207641) | Soil microbial communities from experimental microcosm in Duke University, North Carolina, United States - NC | ecosystem: Engineered > Artificial ecosystem > Soil microcosm > Unclassified ...
CGGGTCAGCCGTTAAACAGAAATGCATTGTTTGCACGAATGACGGACTAACCCCGAATCCCTACCCCTAACCCCTGATCTTGCGAGTGACCTAAAACAAGAGCACAATATATTGTGTTTACACGCTTGACAAAGCCAGGAGCTGGGCGCATATTTGTGCGCCGTAACGCGAGCGAAATACGCGAGAACCTCCCGGCTTCTTGCCAGGTCCGCTCGAGTCCATCGGCGTCGAAAGTCGTCGGTCAGGTTACTTCCTAACAACTAGCGCGCCGCATCCTAGGGGCGGGATGCGAGAGCGCGCCCGACGGACCTTGTGTCCGGAACGAGACGGAGCAGACACATGAAGGATCGCGCTGCCTTCCACGCCGCCACTGCCGGTCAGAGCATCGAGAGCCATGGAGGTTCGACCCTCGACAGCCGCGTCGACGCCGACGGGCCGCGCGTCGAGCCGGGCGAGGCGCGTGCGAAGAAAGCGGCGGCGATCACAGGGCTGACATTTCCGCGGTTCTTCACCGACGCGAATGTCGACCCGTTCGACGAGGTCGAGTGGGATCTGCGCGCCGCGGTCATCGCGAACGAGCGCGGCGAGCTCGTCTTCGAGCAGCGCGACGTCGAGATTCCGAAGAGCTGGTCGCAGCAGGCCACCAACATCGTCGTTTCGAAGTATTTCCGCGGCCAGATTGGAGCGCCCGAGCGCGAGCGCAGCGTTCGTCAGCTGATTGGACGCGTCGTCGACACGATCACCGACTGGGCGCGCGGGCAGAAGTACTTCGCAACCGACGAGGACCTGCACGCGTTCAGCGACGACCTCAAGCACATCCTCGTGTATCAGAAGGCGGCGTTCAACAGCCCGGTGTGGTTCAACTGCGGCTTCGAGAAGGCGCCGCAGTGCTCCGCGTGCTTCATCAATTCGGTGAAGGACACGATGGATTCGATCCTCACCCTGGCGCGCACCGAGGGGATGCTGTTCAAGTTCGGATCCGGCACAGGCACCAACCTGTCACCGATCCGATCGTCGCGCGAGCTTCTGGCCGGAGGCGGCACCGCGTCGGGCCCGGTGTCGTTCATGAAGGGCTACGACGCGTTTGCCGGCGTGATCAAGTCGGGCGGCAAGACGCGGCGCGCCGCCAAGATGGTCATCCTCGATGCCGACCACCCCGACATCGTCGAGTTCATCAACTGCAAGGTCGAGGAAGAGAAGAAGGCGTGGGCGCTCATCGATGCCGGCTATGACGGGTCGTTCACGGGCCCGGCGTATTCTTCGATCTTCTTCCAGAACTCGAACAACAGCGTCCGCGTCACCGACGACTTCATGCGCGCGGTGCTCGACGACGGGACGTGGGACACGCACGCGGTGACGAACGGCGAGGTGATGGACACCTACAAGGCGCGCGACCTGATGCGCCTGATCGCCGAGGGGACCCACGTCTGCGGCGACCCGGGCATGCAGTTCGACACGACGATCAACGAGTGGCACCCGTGCGCGAACACGGATCGCATCTACGCCAGCAATCCGTGCTCGGAGTACATGTTCCTCAACGACTCGGCGTGCAACCTGGCGTCGATCAACCTGATGAAGTTCGTCCGGCCGGACGGCGAGTTCGACGTCGTCGGCTACAAGGCCGCGATTCGCACGCTCATCACGGCGCAGGAGATCATCGTCGACAACGCCAGCTACCCGACGCCGGCGATCGAGAAGAACAGTCACGCGTACCGGCCGCTCGGCCTTGGCTACGCAAACCTGGGCGCGCTGCTGATGTCGCGCGGCCTGCCGTACGACAGCGACGCCGGCCGCGATTACGCGGGGGCGCTCACGGCCCTGATGACCGGCGAGGCGTACGCGCAGTCGGCGCGGATCGCGCGCGATCACGGCGGTCCGTTCAGCGGCTACGAGAAGAACCGTGAGCCGTTTCTGCGCGTGATCCGGAAGCATCGCGACTCGATGCGCGACGTCAACGCCCGCAACGTCCCCTCCGACGTCTACACCGCGGCGAAATCGTCATGGGACGACGCGCTGGATCTGGGAGAGCAGTTCGGCTACCGGAACGCCCAGGCGACCGTGCTCGCGCCGACCGGCACGATCGGTTTCATGATGGACTGCGACACGACCGGCGTCGAGCCCGACATCGCCCTCGTGAAATACAAGAAGCTCGTGGGCGGCGGCCTGATGAAGATCGTCAACCAGACGGTGCCGATGGCGCTGCGGAAGCTGGGCTACACGCCGCAGCAGGTCGACGCGATCGTCGAGTACATCGACGCGAACGAAACGATCGAAGGGGCGCCGGGGCTGAAGGCGTCGCACCTCCCGGTGTTCGATTGCGCGTTCAAGGCGGCGAAGGGGAACCGCTCGATCCACTACATGGGCCACATCAAGATGATGGGCGCCACGCAGCCTTTCATCTCGGGCGCCATCTCGAAGACCGTCAACGTGCCGAAGGACGCCACGGTCGACGAGATCATGCAGGCGTACATCCAGTCGTGGAAGCTGGGCGCGAAGGCGATCTCGATCTACCGCGACGGCAGCAAGCGGACGCAGCCGCTCAACACGTCGAAGGACAAGGCGCCGGCCGAGCAGGTGGCCGAGGCGGCGGCGAGTCTGCTGCGGACGCCGATCCGGAAGAAGCTGCCCGACGAACGCCACGCAATCACGCACAAGTTCGATATCGCCGGCCACGAGGGCTACATCACGGTCGGCTTGTTCGAGGACGGACAGCCCGGCGAAATCTTCCTGGTGATGGCGAAGGAAGGGTCGACGATCTCCGGCTTCGCCGACGCCTTCGCGCAGGCGATCTCCTACGCGCTGCAGTACGGCGTGCCGCTCCAGGCGCTGGTCGACAAGTTCAGCCACGTCCGGTTCGAGCCGTCGGGCATGACGCGCAACCCGGAGATCCGCTTCGCGAAGTCGATCGTCGACTACATCTTCCGGTGGATGGCCTCGAAGTTCCTGTCGCCGGAAGCGCAGTTCCACGCCGGCGTGAACGGCCGCGAGCTCGAGGAGATGACGTCGACGGCGGATGCCGCGGCGCAGGAGGTGGCGGCCGTGCGGCCCGAGCCGGCGCCGGCGGCCGCGCCGAGGCCGTTCTCGACGATTCAGAACCAGGAAGACGCGCCGCCGTGCTCGACCTGCGGGGCGATCATGATCCGCAGTGGCGCCTGCTACAAGTGCGTCAACTGTGGCAACACGTCAGGCTGCGCCTAAGAGCAGGGGCTCGGGATTAGGGATTAGTTCAGGGGGTAGTCAGTAACGCCGTCGCGATTCGGTTCCATTCGGCATCGAGGGGATCGGTCGCGACCGGCTTCCTCGCGCGCCGATACCAATACGCTGCGTTGCCAAGATCGCCTTCCTTCCGGTGTAGGTACGCATGCACCCAGGCGCCCGATTCGTCGTCGACATCCTGCGCGGTCTCGTGCGCGCGATTCCAGTCGCCGCGCGCGTCGTGCCATAGCGCCGCCAGCGAGGGCGCAACCGCCGGCGCCGCATCCTCCGCCAACGTCGATTTGAATTCTTCGAGCGTCATCACACGGGCAGTCTGAACAGGCGGCGCGCGTTGTCGCCGAAGATCCTCTGCTTGCTCGCGTCGTCAATCGGCATACCTTGCACGCCAGCGATCGTTTCACGCGTGACGCGCTCGCCGAGCTGATTGTCATACGGCGTGTCGGTCGCGAAGAGCATGTGATCCGCGCCGAAGAACTCGTATGCGCACATCAGCGCCGGCGCGTTCCCTTGAATCGCCGTGTCGCAATAGAACATCCGGTAGTAGTCGAGCGGTGACTGCGTCAGCAGCTGGCCGTCGTGGCGGTACCCCATCCGCATCTCGTTGAAGTCCCACGACAGCTGCACGCGCTTGTGGAAGTACGGGATCATCCCGCCGGCGTGGTGCGTCACGATCTTCAGGGTCGGATAGCGCTCGAGCGGACCGCCGAACGCGAGCCGCGCCATCGCCACCGACGTTTCGTACGGCCACCCGAAGTTCGTGTAGACGAGATATCGCGACGTCGGCTCGCCGGCGAAGTCGGCGGTGGTGTTCGTGCGGCGCGGGTGGAGCAGGATCGGCAGGTTGTACGCGGCCATCTTCTCGTACAGCGGGAAGAATTCCGGGCTGTCGACCGGCTTGCCGTTGATGTCGGTGAAGATCTCGACGCCGCGAAAGCGCAGGTCGCGAATCGCGCGGTCGGTCTCGGCCAGTGCGGCATCGACGTCGTTCATCGGCAGGCAGGCGCACGCGCCGCAAAAACGGTCGGGATGCTGCGTCACCATCTCCGCCATCTCGTCGTTCGCGATCCGCGCGCATTCGACCGCGTCCTTGGGTTCGAGCACGCTTTCGACGTTCGGCCCGGCGATCGTCAGGAGGTGGAGGACGTCAGGGAACTTGTCCATCGAACGGAACCGCACGTCGAGGTCGGTCAGGCCCGGATTCGCGCGGAAATACTTGCCGTACTGCGTGGCGAGCCGCGTGCCGGCACGGGCGTTCCGCGCCTCGAGATAGCGCGGCGGCAGCACGTGGCTGAAGACGTCGATCATCATGCGCGGATTCTAAGCTAAAGTCTTCCGCACTTCGGACTTCAGACCTTGAGACTTCGCCCTTGAGACTTGAACGGTCCTTACGCCTTCCGCACGCGACGGCGCTCGTCGTCGGGACGATCCTCGGCTCGGCGGTCTTCGTACAGGCGTCGGAAGTCACCGAGCACGTGCCGCGCATCTGGGCGGTGCTGCTCGTCTGGGGCGTGTCCGGAATCCTGTCGCTGTTCGGCGCCCTCGCGTGCGCCGAGCTCGCGTCGGCGTTTCCGCGCACCGGCGGCGTCTATGTCTTCCTGAAGGAAACCTACGCGCCCGTCGTAGGCTTCCTCTGGGGCTGGGCGATGTTCTGGGTCATGCACTCGGGCATCATCGCGGCCATGGCGACGGTGTTCGCGCGCTACACCGGCTACTTCGTCCCGCTCGGCACCGTCGGTTCGCGCGCAGTCGCCGTCGCGGCGATTCTCGGGCTTTCCGCGCTCAACTATGCCGGCGTGAAGCGGGGCAGCACGGTGCAGACGCTGTTCACGGCGGCCAAAGTCGTCGCGGTCGCAATCATCGTCGCCGTCGGGTTCTTTTTCGGATCGTCATTGCCTGCGCACTTTCAGGAGAGCGCGACGCTCGCGTCCCACGGCGTGCACACGCAGGGCTTCCTGCTCGCGGTGATTGCGGGGCTCTTCGCCTTCGGCGGCTGGCACGTCGTGACGTACACCGCCGAGGAGACGCTCGAGCCCGAATCGACGATTCCCAAGGCCCTGGCGCTCGGCATTGTCATCGTCACGATCTGCTACGTGGCGCTCAACGCCGTGTACTTCTACGTCCTGCCGGTGGATCGCGTGATGGCGTCGACGCGTGTCGCTGCTGATGCCGCCACGGCGCTGCTCGGCGCGCGCGGCGGCGCGGCCATCTCGGGCCTCGTGATGTTCTCCGTCTTCGGCGCGATGACCGGCAGCATTCTCGCCGCTCCGCGCGTGTACTTCGCAATGGCCAGAGACGGCCTGCTGTTCCGGTGGGTGAGCGAGGTGCATCCACGCTTCCACACGCCGCACCGCGCCATCCTGCTGCAGGCAATCTGGGCGTCGGTGCTCGCAGGCACCGGCACCTATCGGCAGCTCTTCACCAGGGTGATTTTCACCGAGTGGATCTTCTTCGCGCTGATGGCGGCGGGCATCTTCACACTGCGCAAGCGGCCCGACTACCGGCCCGCATACCGCGTCTGGGGATACCCGTGGGTGCCCGTCGTGTTCGTGCTCGCCTCGATCACGATCGTCGTCAACCGGCTCATTTCGGAACCGCTCGACAGCTTCGCGGGCCTCGGGCTCGTCGCGCTCGGTGTGCCCGCCTACTACATCTGGGTGCGCCGCGGCCGTCAGGCGCGGATGCGGCCGCCCACGGCGACGAGCGCGATGCCGCCCGCGATCGAGGCGAGCCCGACGATCGGCGAGAGCGGAATCTCGTGATGTTTTTCCGCCGTCGCGTGAATCGGTCCGACATCCACGACTGTTTCGTTCGTCGTGTACCGGATACCGCCCAGGATCAGTGCGGCGACGCCAAACACGATCAGCACGACACCGATGAGCTTCACAGCAACCTCCACACGCGCGCCACTGCATGAGTCGAGCCACGCCGGGCATTGATCTCTGCCGTGCGCATCCGTAAGATGGACGCTCTCGCCTGCAGAACGGAGGTTCCCATGGAACTGCTGCTTGGGTCTCACGTTCGTGAACACGGCGCGCGCGTGGGACGACTGGCCGGCTTCGAACTCGAGCCGGCGGACCGGCGAATCCGACGCATCATCTTCAGTCCCGACGGCAACCTCGGACCACAGGCCGCCACGCGGCCGCTCGCAGCCATCGGCCACGTCCACGCCGGCGGCGAGATCGAGCTGCGCACCGATCACGACGTCGCGCCGGTCCCGACGGCGGACGACGTGATCCTCCTGACGCACGCGCATCGCGCGTACAAAGCCGACGGAACGATGGGGCGGCTGATCGGCGTCGAGGTCAATCCGGTCGATCGCTCCGTGCTGCTCGTCTGGTCGACGCCCGGCGAGATTCGCGCGCGTGGGCCGCGAGACACGCGAGCGGCCTGAACGGCCGAGTTGTAGTACAGTTTCGAATCGTCTTTTTCTGAAGGAGCATTCGATGAAGTACGTGACGTCCGTCGTTTCGGTGGCCCTCCTCCTGCTCGTCGCTGTCGCGTCGGCGCAGCCGCCCGCCGGCGGCGGTCAGATGCAGGGCCAGAAGATTGGGATTGCCACGAGCTTGCAGCGCGGGTACGCGACGTTCAAGAACAACTACATTGCCGCGGCGGCGAAGATGCCCGACGCCGACTACAACTTCAAGCCGGGATCGACGCCGGAGGCGCGCACGTTCGGACAGGGCATCTCGCACATCGCGCAGGCGCAGTTCGGCCAGTGCTCCGGCCTCAAGGGCGTACCCAATCCGATGGCGGGCAAGCAGTTGGAGCAGGAGCTGAAGACGAAGGCCGAGATCACCAAGGCGCTCGCGGATTCGTTTGCGCTCTGTGACGACCTGTTCGCGCAGGTCACGGATGCCAACGCCATGGAGATGGTCAAGCAGGGGAACAACGAGGTGACGCGAGCCGCCGCGCTCTACGGCATTCTCGTGCACGGCAACGAGATGGCCGGCACCGCCTACGTCTATCTCCGCTCGAAGAATATCGTCCCGCCGTCGACGGAGAACGCGGGCCGCGGCATGCGAGGTCGGGGCAACAACTAACATTTCAGATTTCAGATTTCAGATTTCAGATTGGGCGGCCTTCGGGCCGCCTTTTTTTTGACTTCGAATGCTTACTATGTCAGCATTTTAAGCGGCATGATTCTAACGACGGCGCTTGGGGAATTCGAGCAAGTCGTGCTCCTCGCGATCCTGCGGCTGGGCGAGGACGCGTACGCGGTTGCGGTGCAGAACGAAATCCAGCGCTGCACCGGACGTGAGCTGTCGCGCGGGTCGATTTACATCACGCTCGACCGGCTCGAGACCAAGGGGTACCTGCGATCGCGGCTCGCCGACCCGACGCCGGAGCGCGGCGGACGCGCGAAGCGCTACTACACGCTGCGGCCGGTCGCCATCGAGGCGCTGAAGGAGAGCCGGCGTGCGCTCGTCGCGCTATGGCGCGGGCTGGAGGCGAAGCTTGCGTAGCCCGGCCGATCGTGAGTCGCTGCCCGCCTGCGTCGAGTGGGTGCTGCGAGTGGGCCTGCCGGCCGATCAGCGCGAGCCCATCGGCGGCGACCTCGCGGAAGATTACGCGGCACGCGTGCAGCGCGACGGCCGCCTGCGGGCACTTCCGGCGGTGTGGCTGCAGGCTGTGCGCGTCGCATGGCGCTTCAAGTGGGAGCGCTCCGTGCACGGCCGGCCGCTTCCGCCGATCGGCGACGAGATTCGGCGCGGCGGTTTCTGGGATGCGCTGCGGCAGGACGTCGTCTTCGGCGTGCGGATGCTCCGCCGGCAGCCTGCGTTTGCGGCGGTCGCGGTACTCGTGCTGGCACTCGGCATCGGCGCCAACACCGCGATCTTCAGCGTCGTCGATGCCGTGCTGTGGCGCGCCTTGCCCTTCACACGCGGCGACGAAATCGTGGCGCTGGGCGAGGCGAGGCCCCGCGAAGGTCGCGTGAACGGTCCGATTGCTCCTGCCGATTTCTTCGACTGGCGGCGCGACTCGCGCTCGTTCGCGGCGATGGCGGCGTACTACGAAACAGCGATGAACCTGACCGGCGGCGGCGAGCCGGAGCGACTACGTGGGCTGGCGGCAACGCCGGGGTTTCTCGCCGCGCTGGGCATCAGCCCCGCCCTCGGACGCGACTTCGCCCCGGACGAGGAAATCATGGGGCGCAACCGCGTCGTGCTGCTCACCGATGGGTTGTGGCGCAGGCGCTTCGGCGCCGACGCGTCCATGGTCGGCAATACCGTGTCGTTCGACGGGAATCCCTACGTCGTCGTCGGCGTGCTGCCGTCACATTTCTGGTGGCCGACACGTCCCGAGGCGCTCGTGCCTCTCGCCCTCACCGAGCACGATCGTTCGCTGCGGGCGGCGCACTTCCTGAACGCGATCGGACGACTGAAGCCGGGGCTGTCGGTCGCGCACGGCCGTGAGGAGATGGCGATCATCGGTCAGCGGTTGAGCGTGGCATTCCCGGCCGAGAACGCCAACCACACGACATCGGTGGTGCCGCTGCGCGACGCGCTGGTCGGCGACACGCGCCCGGGGCTGCTCGTGCTGCTTGGCGCGGTTGCGCTGGTTCTGCTGATCGCCTGCGCCAACGTCGCGACGCTGCTGCTGGCACGCGCGACGACGCGCCAGAAAGAGCTGGCCATCCGAATGGCTGTCGGCGGCGCGAGGACTCGGCTGGTCCAGCAGATGCTCACCGAGAGTCTCTTGCTGGCCATCCTCGGCGGCGGAGCCGGGCTGCTGCTCGCGACCTGGTCGATCGAAACGCTGCGGCGGTTCCTGCCCGTGCAATTCGCCGCGCTGCCGGGCATCGACGCTTTGGGGCTCGACGCACGCGTTCTCGGATCGGCGCTGGTCGTCTCGTTGTGCACGGGACTCGCGTTCGGCGTCGCACCCGCCCTGGTCGCGTCGGACCAGCGCGCCGGCCGCGCACTGAACGACGCGGTTCGCGGAGCGAGCGACGGTGGCCACGGCGGCCGCCTCCGATCGGCACTCGTCGTCGCAGAAGTGGCGCTGTCGCTCGTCCTGCTCGTCGGCGCGGGATTGTTGATGGCGAGCTTCTGGAAGATCACCGACGTATCGCCCGGTTTTCGTCCGGCTCAACTCGTGACGACGCGCGTGACCCTGCCGTCGGCGCGATACGACGATCATGCGAAGGCGGTGGCGTTCTACCAGGCCGTCATCGATCGTCTGCGCTCCACGCCCGGCATCGATCGGGCAGCGGCAACGAGCGCCCCACCGTTCAGCGGCGTCGACGCGCGGCTCAATCTGGAAGTCAACGATCGGACGATCGAGTCCCAGTTTCCCGTGCGCGCGCATCCGCGGCTGGTGAGCGAAGACTATTTCCAGACTTTGGGCATTCCGTTGATACGCGGACGGGTGTTCGACAATCGCGATCGCGCCGATGGACCGGCGGTAGCGATCATCAATCAGTTTGCCGTTCGCCGCTTCTGGCCCGACCGCAATCCGCTGGGGGAACGCATCAGCCTCGGCGACCCGCCGCGCTGGCGGGAGATTGTGGGCGTCGTCGGCGACGTCAAGCACGAAGGCCTCGACGCGGAAGCCACGCCCGAGGTCTACATGCCGCTGCCGCAAGAATTCGCCGCACTCGGCGCCGGCCTGGTCCGTGGGCTCAGCGTCGTCGTACGGACCTCCGGCGATGTCGTCTCGGTCGCTCCGCTGCTGCGAGCCGCCGTTGCCAGCGTCGACGATCAACAGCCGGTCGGCATGATTCGGCCGATGAACGAGTTGATCGCGCAGTCGGTCGCGCCGCGGCGGCTCAACGTCCTGTTGTTGTCGGTTTTCGCCTTCGTCGCCGTCACGCTGACGGCTGCGGGACTGTACGGCGTCATGGCGTACGTCGTGGCGCAGCGGACGCGCGAGATCGGCGTCCGCATGGCCCTCGGCGCCACGCCGTC
>Ga0310810_10012087_pt1 | contig 10122 bp, 8 predicted proteins | sample NCmetagenome_FD_207641 | JGI IMG/M metagenome (GOLD analysis project Ga0310810, IMG submission 207641) | Soil microbial communities from experimental microcosm in Duke University, North Carolina, United States - NC | ecosystem: Engineered > Artificial ecosystem > Soil microcosm > Unclassified ...
ACCCCCACTCCGGTGGAACTGTCAGCCACCAACCCTCCGGCTTGGCCTTCCGCCAAGCGGTTTGCTGAGGCCAGACAACGGCCACGACGGATGGATCGAGCCTGGTCGCGAGCTCCGCCGTGACGTCCGCTTGTTGCCTCGCCGCCCCTTGGATCATCTCTTTGGCCATCCGTGCCAGAACATTCGGAGGATCGAGTAGTTCATCCGGACCGCCGGAGCTCAAATTTAGAGACAGGTGCTCCATCGCCACCCATTGGTCTGTTTTGGCCAGAGATTCCACATGGGCATCGAGCGCTTGATAGACATAGGTCAGATACAAGTAGCTACGCGCAGAGGGACGTTCCTGCACCTCCTGCCGGCAGGCTTCGACGGCCCGCCGAAAATCGCCGGCAGCAAGGAAGATCTTTGCCCTCTGCAAATGGGTGAGCGGCGTTGACCCGGTCATCGGAGCCGAAGCGCTGCAGCCCGCCAGGCACAAGACGACGGCCGCTGCGCAGCCGACGGACCCAGCGGCCTTCAGGCGGACATTCCGGCTCATCGCGGGGCTCCGCCCGTCCGCGGCTGCGGCTGAGGAGTTTCCAGACGACCATAGGGTCCACCAGGCGAAGCCCACGGCAGTCCTTTCTCGCCCCATGTGAGAGGGCTGAGGATGGTCTTTATGACGTTCGACCCATAATTCTCGGTCCAGCCGATTCCGGTCAAGCTGAACATGAAATTGTACTGCGCCCGGTCGGGAAATTGGAGATAGAACAACCCTAGCGACCAACATTTGCAGGGATTTTGATAGAGTGCCACCACATCGATTTCAGAGCTCCGGCGAGCGAGGATATCGTAATACGTTTTGGCGCCAATCAGCCATCCGAAGGGAGTGCGAAATGCGCCGCCAGCCGTCAAAAACTGGATTTCCGACGTCGGGGCGTACACTTCGTTGAATGAGATCGGATTCCAGATATCGCCCCGACGCACCCGGTTCCCGGCAATCGAGTACCGTTGTCCGACTTCCAGATACCATTCATTGGATTGCTGCATGCGAAAATCAGTGTTGAACTGGCTCAGGCTGGCGCTATAGGGATCGAAAAAGGCGTCCACGATCACGTACCGGTTGATCGGGGGCTTGGCGAGCGACGAGGCGGCGCCACCGCGCCCGAACACCGGCCCGGCCAGCTGAGCAACCGTGAGCGTCGGCTCGTTGTTGCCAATCACGGCGCGCAACCAGAGATCGGAGAATTTCTTGCCGTCGACCGGAACCGTCGCCGGCTGCAACGGCTGCGTGACAGTCCCCAACGGCGGCACGACACCCGGTGCAAAGTCTCTCGCTTGGGTCTGCACGGCGCCAGCATGATAACTCTGGGCCAGCGTCAGGTCCAACCAGTTGAAGCTGTTGTCGCCGTCCTGCTCCAACAGCCGGCTTCTCAGCATGTAGGTCAGAAGATTTTTTTTGGGCAGGTCGTCCACCTGATCGATTTGCGCGATTTGCGACTGATCGGTGGCAGGAACGTATTCGTAGATCACGCTGGGCGCGATCGTATGCAACATGGAGTCGCCGTCGGCCTTGATGAAACGACGGCTCATTTTAGAGGTGGCATCGAGCGCCGCCCAGAACGTTTCTCGATGCAGACTGTTGGTGCTCTGGTCGCCGCGCGAATAATAGACTTCACGGAACTTGGCCTGCGGCGTAAACCCCACGACATGAGCCAAGTCGAACACATCGGTCGAGAGCGCGGGCGCGATATCAAAGCGATTCTCCGTGAAGCCCTCTTCCCGGAAGAAGTACACCGCGTTCGCATCTCCCCCGAACAACAGGGGAGAGCTGAGTAGCGAGAAATTCGGCAAGCTGTAGCCCACTTCCGGCAGGCGTTGAAAGGTATCCGATCCTCCGGCTTGCAAGGGCTGCAGATATTGACCGAGAAGATAGGCGTTGCCATAGGGCAAGCGGTGGTTCGCAAGAAAGTTGGATTCATTGCTGGGAAGCGCGCGCTGCGCACCTGAGTTGCTGAGTTGCTGCAGGTACTGAGGGTCGGTCACGAGGTTTGCGTTGACTCGTACCAGCGTGTTCAAACCTATTTGCTGCGTATGGGTACCGGTGATGAGCGCGCGCGCTTCCTTGGCATTCTGACCCGTATCCGTCACGCCCGATACATTCGGCAGCGATTGCTGCTGCAGATAGCTGACAAACCATTGCCCCCGTGAATACCGGTTCAGCGCGTACCGATATTCGAAATCACTACCGTAGCCCAGCCTCGAGTAGTATTGCGGTGAAATCGTCAGGTCCTGGCTCGGACTGATCGCCCAATAATATCCTTGCTGGTAATGAAGCCCGAATCGATTGTCGTAGCCCGGCGTGGGAATCAAGAAGCCGCTTTGGCGAGGGGAAAGCGGGTATGTCATGGTCGGAATCGGAATCACCGGTACGTCAGCCACACAGAACCAACCGCCTTTGAAGGCGAGACTGTCGCCGGCGTTGAGATCCAGGTCCTTGAACTGAAATCTCCAGGCCGGCGTTTCCCCTTCCGGTGCGTCGCAGTTGGTAAAGCGTCCTTCCTTGAACCGATAATGGTCTTCAGAAAACCGTTGAATGAGGCGGCCGTCGACTGTTGTGTTGGATGCCTTGACGTACACCTCTCCGTGGGTGACGACCCCCGCTTCGGTATTCACATTCAACTCCAACCGATCAGCGACGATATCGGCTTTGGGATCGGTTAGCCGGACGTGCCCGGTGGCGATCATGGTACCGGGCAGCGCCTGGATGGTCACATGGTCGGCGGTGAGATGGACCGACCCTTGATCAATGACGACGGACCCTTCCGCCTCATAGATGTCCTGTTCCTGGAGGTAGTCTATCCGATCGGCTTTGACTTCGAGGGGAGGTGATCCGGATTGCTTCTGAGCCGGCGAACCGACTGCCGCGGCAAACGCGGGGACCGACAATAGACTGACGAGGAGCACCGGCATCAGGCGGTCAATGACTCGCGTCATCAGTCCCGCCATATCAACCTCGAAGCCTGGACAACCCACAGCCGCGCAGCAAGGCTTTCACCTCACCGATGAGCATCAAAGAGCCGGTCACGCAGATCACGTCTTGCGGGCGGGCAAGCCGTCTGGCATCGTCGAGCGCGCCTCGGACATCGGCGTTCGTTATCGCCCGGGGCCACGTGTACCCGAGAATGGGCATCAGCTCCTCTGCCGTGGCCGACCGCTTCAAATCCGCCTGGGTCAGCACAACCTCATTCACAAGCCCTTTGAATGGCTCGATGAATCCATGATGGTCTTTATCCCGCATCATGGCGAGAACGAGAATGATTCGACTGACAGGATTCGAAACGCGAAGGCGTTGGAGGTGATCGGCCAACACCTGCGCGGCCGCTGGATTGTGAGCGCCATCGAGAATGGTCATCGGGTCTCGGCCCACGACCTCCAAGCGTCCTTCCCATTGGACGTGCCGCAATCCTTGCCGAATGGCCTCCTCATTCACCGTCAATCGATGACGGCGGGCGGTTTCCACCAAGGACAAGGCGCATGCGGCATTGTCGAGTTGGTGAGCTCCGAGTAAGGGACAAAATAAGTCGTCGTACCGCACGCCGGATCCGGAATAGTTGAAACGTGCCGGCGAGTCGCCTTGGACCTCAAAGTCCCGGCCCAAGCGCAAGACCGTCGCATTCCGTTCCGCTGCAATTCGCTCGATCGTGTCATGAGCTTCGCCGGTGACACGGCCTAGGATCAGGGGAACGTTCTGTTTGATGATGCCGGCCTTCTCGAACGCGACTGACTCCAGGGTGTTGCCCAGATATTGCTGATGATCCAAGGCGATCGTCGTAATCGCACAGGCCAAGGGAGACACCACATTGGTGGCGTCGAATCGGCCGCCGAGTCCCACCTCCAACACCGCCACATCCACCTGCGACTCGGCGAAATGCTGCATCGCCATCGCGGTCGTGAATTCGAAAAACGTCGGGGACAGATCCGGCTCGGACATGCCCTTCACCAGTCCGGTCAGCCTCGCGATCTCCGATTCCGGAATCGGCCTCCCGCTCACCCGAATGCGCTCCACGAATTCGACAAGGTGTGGGGAGGTATACAATCCCACGCGATAGCCGGCGGCTTGGAACATGGCAGCCGCCATGGCGGCGGTTGAGCCTTTCCCGTTGGTGCCGGCGATATGGAGACTTGGAAAACGGGACTGCGGCATGCCGAGCCGCGCCACCAGGGCAGTCATGGTGTCCAATCCAAGCTTGATGCCGTGCTTTTGAAGACTGTAGAGGTAAGAAACGGCAGCAGCGTAGGTCATGGTCTGGTCAACTGGAACAGCCCGTTTTCCCTTTGGCGCACTGCGCTCTAACCGGAACGCGAACGACGGCCGGAAAACGCGCGTCCCGGGTAATCGATTGCAAAGCAATCGGCGGGTCGGGCGGGTGCAAAAGACTCGCCGGGGTTGGGCGGGTGAGAAAAAGCGTTGTTCAACACCGTGCTAGAAATGGGCGACGAGCGTACTGAGCGTTTCTTTGAGCTGCTTGCGTTCGACGATCATATCGATCATGCCGTGCTCCAGAAGAAACTCCGCACGCTGAAATTGATCCGGTAGCTGCTGTTTGATGGTCTGCTCGATGACTCGCGGACCGGCAAAGCCGATCAAGGCCTTCGGCTCGGCGATAATCACGTCACCCAGCATGGCGATGCTCGCCGTGACACCGCCGAAGGTGGGATCGGCCAGCAGACAGATCAACGGAAGTTTCGCTTCGCCCAGCTTGGCCACAGCCGCCGACGTCTTGGCCATCTGCATGAGGGACAAGATGCCTTCCTGCATGCGGGCACCGCCGGACGCCGTCACGAGCACAACGGGCAAGCGGCTCTCGATGGCGCGATCGATCGCGCGACAGATTTTTTCGCCGACCACCGACCCCATGCTCCCGCCCATGAATCCGAAATCGAAGACACAGAGCGCCACACGGCGGCCGTTCATCTGCCCCTCGCCGATCATGATGGCATCCCTACGGCCGGTCTTTTCTTGCTGGGTCTTGACGCGTTCCTTGTAGGATTTGGTGTCGTGAAAATGCAGCGGATCCAGCGGGCCCAGGTCGGCGTCCCACTCTTTAAAAGTTCCTAAATCCAAGAGCAGGGTGATGCGTTCCATCACTGAAATCGGAAAATGATAATCGCACTTCGGACAGACCTTGCTGTTTCGCTCGACTTCCTTGCGGTATACAATTTCACGGCAGTGGTTGCACTTGAGCCACATGCCTTCGGCCACCTTGGACCGCTTCGGGACATCCGGCTCAGAACCCTTTTGCTTCTTGAACCACGCCATCCCGACTCCCTTTCACCGCCCGATCAACTCCGGCGACTCGAGCATCCAGAAGCGTGCTGGAGAATAGCACAGCAGGCTCCTCTCCGCACGTAGTTTCCCGCTCACGCGAAGAAGGCCCTCTTGGTTACGACAGCGAATCGCCCAGAAGAACTTGATACACAATCCAAGCTCCCAGCGCGACGCTGCCCACGCTCGCCACCCACTGCACCGCGAAGAAGAGCGGACGCCCAAGGCGGAATGAACAGACCACCGGCACACTGAGCGCGAGGCCGATCAGCATCATGCCTAGAATTGAACCGCAGCCGAACACCGCGATATACACCAGTCCATCGAGCACGCTCTGCGCAGACGCCACAACCAGGAGGAGCAAGGCGGCGGAACCGGCCAACCCATGAGCCATTCCGATGAAAAACGGCCGCAGCGATTCTCGCCACCAATGGATATGACCGTGGTCCTGCGCATGAAGGTGGCTATGTAAATGCACGTGACTTCTGCCGTCGTGATCGTGATGATGGAGATGCCATCGTTCCTGAATCAGTTTCAGACCGAGCAGGCCGCCGAGAACAATGAGCATGATGCCGACGATGCCTTCCGCCGCGTGCGCAAGCGGCTCCGGAATCGGCACACGAAGCGCGAGGACAATCGCCCCTACCAACAGCAACACGACGGTGTGCCCCACACCCCAACTCAAGCCCACCAAACCGGAGGCGCGCCACGATGGCCGTTCGGCGAGTACCGTCGAAACCGCTGCAAGATGATCAGAATCTAGGGCGTGACGGAGCCCGAGGATGAAACCAAGACTCAGAGCTGTAAAGAATTCGCTATCGAACATGGCGGGTTGTCACCGAGAAACGTTGAATCCATAAGCGGTGTGAGAACAATGCTTGGGACAAGGCGTGTCCCGGGTAATCGATTGCAAAGCAATCGGCGGGTCGGGCGGGTGCAAAAGACACGCCGGGGTTGGAGGGTGAGACAAAGGCGTTTTCACCATCCCGCTACCCGCCGCGGGCGTGCATTTCGAGATGCGGGTCCTCTCGCAAGCGATCGATGCCGATCAGCCCTCCTTCGCGCAGTCCCGCACGTTCCAACGCTTTGCGTTCTTCTGCGCCGCGGTCACGGCGCAATTCCCAACCGGTCTGAATGAGTGTCCGCATGTCGTGGGCCGTCACGCCTTCACGGAGCGGCTTGCGTAAATCGGTGCCCGTCGTTGCATACAGGCAGCGGTACCACATCCCGTCTGCGGTCACACGGCTCCGGTCGCACGCCGAGCAAAAGGGCGTCGTGGTGGATGGAATGATGCCGAACGTTGCGCCGTCCGGAAGCCGGAATCGCTGGGCGGGCGCCGATCCGCGTTCAGGCAGCGGTTCGATGGTCCCATAGTATTTGCCTAGCAGCGAGAGCATTGTTTCACGCGAGAGCACTTTTTCAGGAGCCCAGCGGTTGGCTCCTCCGACATCCATGTATTCGATAAACCGCACTTCGGCCTGGAAATGCTTGGCGAACTCGATCAGGCCGACCAACTCATCGTCGTTGAAGCCTCGAATCGCGACGGTATCAAGCTTAAGTCCCGTGAAACCGGCGCGGCCCGCTGACTCGATGCCTTCCAAGACACGCGCGAACTCGTCGCGGCGGGTGAGCTGCCTGAACCGCTCCGGTCTCAACGTGTCCAAGCTGACCGTAACCCGGTTCAACCCGGCCTGGTAGAGCGCTTCGGCATGTTCGGCAAGAAGAATCCCGTTCGTCGTCAGCGCAATTTCTTGGATGTTGTGATTTTGGAGCAACAGCCGAATGAGCCGCGGCAGGTCACGGCGCAGCAGCGGCTCTCCGCCCGTCAGCCGGACCTTGTCGACGCCAAGATCCGTAAAATAACCGGCAAGCGCCGCCATTTCCTCGAAGGTCAGCACGTCTTCCCGCGGAAGCCAGACATACTCTTCTTCAGGCATGCAATAGGAGCAGCGAAGGTTGCAGCGGTCTGTGACGGAGAGACGGAGGCTCTTCAGCGGCCTTCCGAACGCATCGACCACTGCATGACTCGAATTATGAGGAGTGGTATCTGCCATAAACTTCAAAAAGGATGGTCAAAATGTTGTCAGTTATCAGCCGCCCGCCCCGGCGCGAAGCGCCTCACCGATCCAAGGCCGCAGCGCGAGAACACTGGGTGGGTGTGAACTGATGCATTTTCACCATCCTATGGATGCTCTTCGACCCAAACCTCGCCAGACGGCGTACGCTCCAACTTCCAAATGGGGGTGATCTGCTTCAATTCATCGATGGCCCACTTGCAGGCGCGGAATGCATCGGCCCGGTGCTCTGCGCCCGCGATAATCAAGACGATATTCTCCCCGATCGTGATCTCGCCGTACCGGTGAACGATCAGCAATTCCAGAATGTCGAAATCCTTCAGTGCCCTCTCGCGGATCTCCCGCAGCTTCTTCTGGGCCATGCCCTCGTAATGCTCGAAGGTGATTCCGTCGACGTCGCGTCCCTTCGAATGGTCCCGCGCCGTCCCAAGAAATATGGCAATGCCGCCGATCCGCTTCGAACGGCTTCGCACGCGATTGATCTCCGCGTCGACGGAGAAGTCTTCGCGCTGCACGCGAACCAACAGATCATTATGGTCGGCTGTACTCACTCGATCTCACCCTCCCGACCCTGGTGAACATTCCACCCGCCCATCCCACCGATTGCTTTGCAATCGTTTACCCGAGGACGTGCGCTTTGCCCTTTCTCACCCGCCCAACCCTCGCGGCGCCGAGACGCCGCGTTTGCCCAGGCTCACCCGCCAGCGAACGGAGGCAGGAGGGCTACTTCGTCGCCTTCCTGAACCTTCGTGTCCTCATGCGCGATTTCATGGTTCACGGACACAAGGATCTTCTTTTTGTGGATCAATTCGCCAATCTTTGGATAACGCTTATTGACGAGTTCGACGACGTTTTTCACGGATTGGTTCTTGCCCAAGGCCAACGTGAGACTCGACTGGTTATCTGCAAGCGACTTCGTCATGCCGAACAGCTTCACCGTGATCATGCGCGTAGACTCATTCGCCGCGACGCCGCGGTGCTCTGTCTTCCCGATTGTAGGCACCGGACTTGCCCCCGGACTTTGAGACAAGCCAGACATCGGTGAAGCTCATCCCTCGGTCGATCGCCTTGCACATGTCGTAAATGGTCAGGGCGGCCACCGAGACTGCGGTCATGGCTTCCATTTCAATCCCCGTCTGCCCGGTGGTCTTGGCGGTGGCACTCACCGTGATCGAACAGCGGCCTTCTCGATCCGGTTGAGACTCCTCCTTGAAAGAGATGTCGACGGACGTGACCAGCAGAGGATGGCACATCGGAATGAGATCAGGAGTCTTCTTGGCTCCCATCACGCCTGCCACTTGCGCAACGGCTAAGACGTCACCCTTGGCAATCTTGCCGCGCTGAATTTTTTCAAGGGTTTCCGGCTGGAGATAGACTTTGGCTTGAGCAGTCGCCACACGTTCGGTCTGAGCCTTCGCACTGACATCGACCATCCGCGCGCGGCCGGATTCGTTGAAGTGGGTAAACTCAGCCATTTCCTTCGGTGAATCAGCTGGTTAGAATGCGTCGACCCGTAATTATATGAGGGCGTAGAAGGGCGAGTCAAGGAGGATAGACGCTGTTCTGCTGATTGCCGGACTCCCAGGCTCTCGAAGCGACCCTTCCGGATCAGGCCGCGTGGAACCCTTCGGAAATTCCCTCGCAGACTCGGTCAGTTTCCGCTTTCCTTCGCGGCCTGATCTCGGTGGGTTCCCGTTTCTACGCCCAGGTCGCCGGACAATTAGCCGAACAACGCCCTGAGAAGGAAGGATGAGCGATACGGACCTCTACTAACGATTGATTGACAGACGGCGTTTTCATCCAAGAGAATAAGGAGTTATGGCGGACAAGATTGTGATCGAACGGTTGGAATTTCAGACGCGATGCGGGACGACAGCCGAGGAACGCCAGCGGCCGCAACCAATGGCCATTGACCTTGAACTGGATTGCGAAACCGCCCCGGCGGCCTCGTCCGGTCATCTCGGCGACACAGTCGACTACGCGAAGGTTGTACAGCGCATTGTCGACCTGGGAAGCCAAGAAGTGTGTGCCCTTCTGGAGACTTTCGGCGAAAAGATTCTCACTCTTCTCTTCACTGAATTTCCGATCAGCCGCGCTCGCCTTTGGCTGCGGAAATTGTCTCCACCGATCTCGCAAAAAGCAGGGTCCCTCGGCATCAAACTCGACAGGCCTCGTGCCGCCCACTATGCTCAAGCTGACGACCTCCTGCCGTCCCGCTTCCTGACACAAGAGTTGCACCGTCTTCCCAAAGGCCGGGTGCTCGATGTGGCATGCGGAAGCGGGCGCCATTCGCTGTATTTGGCCGCGCAAGGATTCGAAGTCGACGCCATCGATCGAGACCTAGAAAGTCTGGCAAAACTTTCGTCGGCCGCCGCCCAACGGCGCCTCCGCCTCAACGTTAAGCAGGTGGACCTCGAGCGCAAGACTGAGGAACGACCCGAATTTCCTCCGAAGACGTATGACGCCATTGTGGTCTGCTTCTACCTCCATCGGCCGCTTTTCCCCTGGTTAGTGGAGGCTTTGAAACCCCAGGGCGTCTTACTCTATGAAACGTTTACGATAGACAACTATGTTCGCTACCGCCATCCTCGACGCTGGGAGTTTTGCCTGGCGCAAAACGAACTGCTTCGGCTGACATCCTCGCTGCGCGTTCTCTCCTATGACGAGGGCGAACACGAAGGAGGTCCCGGCATGGGATCTGTCTTTACAGCGCAACTCATGGCTCAAAAGCCCGGTCAA
>Ga0310810_10012088_pt1 | contig 10122 bp, 8 predicted proteins | sample NCmetagenome_FD_207641 | JGI IMG/M metagenome (GOLD analysis project Ga0310810, IMG submission 207641) | Soil microbial communities from experimental microcosm in Duke University, North Carolina, United States - NC | ecosystem: Engineered > Artificial ecosystem > Soil microcosm > Unclassified ...
GCAGCGCTGGCGGGGATCCCGTCGGGAATCCGATCGACGGGCCCGTGGACCGGACGTCGACAGCTGTTCGTGCGGTTCGCGCGGGTGGCGGAGACGGCGACGATGTACACGCCGGACGCTCTGCGAAACGAGCTCGCGCGACTGGTGCAGCGGTCCGTCTACCACTCGATCGCGATCTGCGGCGGCGATCCGCTCGGCGAAGTGGAGTTCCTCGCGGCCGCGCTCGCCGGCGGTACGCCACTCGGCGCGATGCTCGATCACGATGGGCAACGACCGGACGCTCTGGAGCGCATCGCGGACAAGCTCGCGCTCGTTCAGGTGACGCTGACGGGCGTCGAAGAGGTCGATGAGGTGGCGCGCGCGATGACGACGCTGGGCGTCGCGGCGGCGAAGGCGATTCCGTCGGCGGTCGTTCTGCTGCCCGAAGCGGACCCGAGTGACGGGCGGCTTCTGAGGATCGTCGAGCAGACAAAGGGGGCGAGCGCCGAGACGTCGGTGGTCGTTCACCCGCCGGCGGAGAGTCTGACGATGGACCGGCGATGGCTCGCATGGCTCGAGCGAGCGGCCGGCGTGCACGACGACGTCCGGCTGCTGCCGAGAGTGCCGGAGCCGACGGGCATGCGGTGAGGAACGGGCGCGCGGAACCCGCAACGCGCGTCACGTTTAGTACGTTCAAGGAGAAGATGGCGGGCGCGTCGCGCCTCGCCGCCCGTGGCATCTCGAGCAGCTCCCGTCCGATGGCGACTTCCACCGTACACGACTCTTCCGACCGGCCGCGCCTGACGCGCGCGGTACAGGTGCTCGTCGCGATCAACGTCGCGATGCTGTTCCTGCAGCGAACGGTCGTGAGCGACGCCGACGCGTTCGCGGTGCTCGGGTTCCAGGCGGGGAGCCTGCAGCGGACGCTGTGGAGCGCGCTGACGTACATGTTCGTGCACTACGGGGTGTGGCACCTCGCGGTGAACATGTACGTTCTGCTGGCGTTCGGTCCGCGGCTGGAGCGCGCGATGGGATCGCGCGGGTTCACGCTCTACTATCTGTGGTGCGGCCTCGGTGGCGCCGTGGCGCACATGCTGTTCGTGCACGACGGGATTCTCGCCGGCGCGACGGCGGGGACGCTCGGTGTGATGTTCGCGTACTGGCAGCAGTGGCCCGATCAGGACGTTTCGTTGCTCGGCGCGCTGCCGATGCGGCCCTGGACGGTCCTCGTACTGCTCGGCGCGGCGATGCTCGGGCTGAGCGCGGCGGGCGCCGGTGCGGACGTCGCGGGGGGTGCGCCGATCGCGGCGGCGGCGCACGTCGGCGGGATCGCGTTCGCGTGGCTGTACATGCGCACGCCGCCGGCGGCGAGCATCGAGCGCCTTCGCCAGCGCATCTCGCCTGCGCCGGACTATCCGCAGGACGAGACGCCGCGCGCGATTCCCCGTACGCTGCCGCGCAGCCGGAGCACCGCTCAGCAGCGCGACGACGTGGACGAGATCGTGGCGAAGAGCAACGCGGTGGCGGCGCAGCAGCCGCAGCCGATGCGCCGCGCCCTGGCGGCACCACTTGCCTCCGTGCACGAGGAGCCCGTCGGGGAGTTGGACCGTGTGCTGGACAAGATCTCGCTCGAGGGGCTCGAGAGCCTGACGCCGGCGGAGCGCGCCGTGCTGGACGAGATGGCGCGCCGGCTGCGAGACGAGGGGCGGTAGAAAGAAAGAGCCCCCCGGGCTTGCCGGGGGGCAGTACCGCCAGGCCGTTCTCCCGGCGGCGATGGCCGGCCCAGAGGGGACCGGCACTTTCCCAACATATGGCGATCGTCCCGAGGTCCGCCAGGGGAGCGATCCGGGGGATCCCCCATTGCCTGCGCCGCCGGGCACCGTGCGACCGGCACCACGTTGCCCGGCGGTGCCGTCGGGTGCGATCTTGGGGGATGCCGAGGCCGGAGCTGTTGGAGACGTTCGCGAACCCGTATCCGGGGCGCGAGTACGAGATCGCGATGGAGTGCCCGGAGTTCACGTCGCTCTGTCCGCTGGGCGGCATCGAGACGGACGCGGCGGAGCTTCGACAGCTGGAGGGCGGGGCGCCCGACTTCGCCACGATGCACATCCGGTACATCCCGGGCGAGGTGTGCGTGGAGCTCAAGAGCCTCAAGCTCTATCTCTGGAGCTTCCGCAACGACGGGATCTTCTACGAGCGCGCGGTGAACCGAATCCTGGACGATCTCGCGGCAGCGACCAGGCCGGTGTGGATGGAGGTCGTGGGCGACTTCAACGTCCGGGGCGGGATCAAGAGTGTGATCACGGCGAGCGTGGGCGCGAGGCGGGGATCGCGCCGAGGTGGGGCGGGCGGCCTTGACGACGCGGGCCCGAGGCCGTAGAATGCGAATCACAATCGAATACTCGTGGTGATTTGCCGCCTCTTGCCGCCACGTTAAACAAAGAGCTAAAAAGCGAATCGCCTGGCGGCGCTGCACGCCGGGCTTTTTTGCGTCCCTCAACCGCCGCTGCTCGCATCCATGTCCGCTCGCGGTCTTCCGTCTTCGATCCCAGCGTCTTCGCGCGCACGCCGCACGAAGCGAATGCACGGATTGGGACGGATGTGTCCGGAGTGTACGGGGAGCGCGATCAGCGCGCCCATCGGCCGGATGGCGGGCTGTCGCCCGTGTCCGACGCCGCGGTCGGGATGCGAGGAGCGGGGCTAGTCCAGCCCACTCCGACGGACCCACGGGACCTCCCGGCCGCTCCGCTCGAGGCGGCCGTTTTCGTCCCGCCGCCTCACCGAGCTTCGTTCACGACTCGACGACCCTTCACCGAGGCACGATCATGAGCACCACCACCGAGCGAGTTTCGACCACCGCCAGCGACAAGGGCTACGTGAATGCGGACGTGCTGGTGACCACCGAATGGGTGGCGCAGCACCTCAACGATCCGAAGGTGCGGATCCTGGAGAGCGACGAGGACGTACTGTTGTACGACCTCGGCCACATCCCGGGCGCGCAGAAGATCGACTGGCATGCGGATCTGAACGATCCGGTGGTTCGCGACTACGTGTCGAAGGAGCAGTTTCAGGCGCTGTTGCGCCGGCTGGGCATCGACGACTCGACGACGGTGGTGTTCTACGGCGACAAGAGCAACTGGTGGGCGACGTACGCGTTCTGGGTGTTCCAGCTGTTCGGCTTCACGAACGCGAAAGTCGTGGACGGCGGACGGGCGAAGTGGGAAGCCGAGGGGCGCCCCTTCTCCACCGAGGTCCCGAAGTATCCGCCGACGCAGTACGTCGCCAAGGAGCGCAACGACGCGAAGATCCGCGCCTTCAAGGACGACGCGCTGAAGCAGAGCCAGGCGAAGAAGCCGCTCGTGGACGTGCGCTCGCCGGACGAGTTCAGCGGGAAGAAGACGCACATGCCGGAGTATCCGCAGGAGGGTGTGCTGCGCGGCGGACACGTGCCGGGCGCGAAGAGCGTTCCCTGGGGGCGCGCGGCGAACCCGGACGGCACGTTCAAGTCGGCCGACGAGCTGCGTGCGATCTACGAAGGCGAAGCCGGCCTGAAGAAGAGCGACGACGTGATCGCGTACTGCCGCATCGGCGAGCGGTCGAGCCACACGTGGTTCGTGCTCACGTACCTGCTCGGCTACGACAAGGTGCGCAACTACGACGGGAGCTGGACGGAGTGGGGGAACTCGGTCCGTCTTCCGGTCGAGAAGTAGGTATCATGGATTCCGGTCTCGTGTCGTGTACGTGGACCGCCGCGCGCGCGTCGCGCCGCCTCTCGAGGTGGGGCGCGTGAGACGGCGCGCGGTGGTCCGCGTGCCCGGGTCGGCGGCGAACCTCGGGGCGGGGTTCGACTGTGTCGGCGCCGCGGTAGACCGGTGGCTGACGGCGTCCGTGGTGGTGCAGCCGGAGCCGGATGCGGCGACGGTGATCCAGCGCGGCGGCACGCTCACGGGGCTGGACGTGCCGGCGGACGAGGATTGGGTAGTGGTCGGGCTGCGCGCGGCGTGCGAGGCGGCGGGACGCGCCGCGCCGCGCGCCCTGCGTGTGCGGGTGAGCTCGACGATTCCGGTCGCGCGAGGGCTCGGGTCCTCGGCGGCGGCGGTGGTGGCGGGCGCGGTGGCCGCGACGGGGATCTGCGGCTTCTCGCTGAGCGAGGAGCAACTCGTCGCCGCCTGCGCGGGAGTGGAGGGCCATCCGGACAACGTCGCGCCGGCGATCCACGGCGGGGTCGTGCTGGTGCTGCCGGGCGGTGCGCACGTCGTACCGCTCACCTTCGCGCGCGGGCTCACGCTCGTGTTCGCGGTGCCCGACTTCGAGGTGAGGACGCGCGACGCGCGGGGGGTGTTGCCGCGCGAGGTGGCGCACGCCACGGCCGTGCAGGCTGCCGCCCGCGCCGCCGCGCTCGTGCACGGGCTCGCGACCGGTGACGCGAATGCGCTCCGTGTGGCGCTCGACGACGTGCTGCACGTGCCGTATCGGCGCGCGCTGGTCGAGGGCTACGACGCGGTGTGTGGGGCGGCGGTCGCCGCGGGCGCGTTCGGAGCGACGCTGAGCGGCTCCGGCTCGACGCTCGTCGCGGTGGCACCGGAGCGGCAGGCCCCGGCGGTGGCGGACGCGATGCGGAGCACGTGGGGGTCGCACGGCGTCACGGCGGACGCTTTCGTGAACCCGGCGCAGGTGGACGGGCGGAGCCTCGTGGTGCACCAGGATTGCGAGGACACGCCGGCGGCCGCCGGCGCCGGAAGCTGACGGCACGAGTACGACGCATTCACATCCTGCAGGCTGGAGACACTCTCATGGCAGTGACACTCTTCCTTCCCACCGTGCTCGCGAAGCTGGCCGACGGCCGCGCGATCGAGTCGACGGGCAGCACGGTCGGCGCCGTGGTCGCCGACGTGGCGGCGCGCTATCCGAACCTCGCGCCGCGGCTGCGCGACGAGGCGGGCCAGCCGTATCCTTTCGTCACGTTCTACCTGAACGACGAGGACATCCGCTTCAACGGCGGGTTCGAGGCGCCGGTGACGGACGGGGACGAGCTGACCGTCGTGCCGGCGATCGCGGGAGGCTGACGACGATGGCCACGGCGACCGCGCCACTCGCGACGCAGCTGGAGGAGCTCTCGTCGGACGAGATTCTCCGGTACAGCCGGCATCTCATCCTGCCCGAGGTCGCGCTCGAGGGGCAGCAACGGCTCAAGGCATCGCGCGTGCTGCTGATCGGCGCCGGGGGGCTCGGCTCGCCGCTCGCGCTGTATCTCGCCGCGGCGGGGATCGGCACGATCGGCCTCGTGGATTTCGACGTGGTCGACGTGACGAACCTGCAGCGGCAGATCGTGCACGGCTCGAAGGACGTGGGGCGGCCGAAGCTCGAATCGGCGCGCGACCGGGTGAGGGACATGAACCCGCACGTGCACGTCGAGGGGTACGAGACGCGGCTCACGAGCGAGAACGCGCTGGAGATCATGCGCGACTACGACGTCGTGATCGACGGCACGGACAACTTCGCGACGCGCTATCTCACGAACGACGCGTGCGTGATCCTCGGCAAGCCGAACGTGTACGGCAGCATTTATCGGTTCGAGGGACAGTCGTCGGTGTTCGCGACGCAGGAGGGGCCGTGCTACCGGTGCCTGTATCCGGAGCCGCCGCCACCGGGGCTGGTGCCGAGCTGCGCGGAGGGCGGCGTGCTCGGCGTGCTGCCGGGACTGGTCGGCACGATCCAGGCGACGGAGGGGATCAAGCTGCTGCTCGGGATCGGGGAGCCGCTGATCGGGCGGCTGCTCCTGATCGATGCGCTGTCGATGCAGTTCCGCACGATGCGGCTGCGCAAGAATCCAACCTGTCCGGCGTGCGGCACGCACGAGATTCGCGAGCTGATCGACTACGACCAGTTCTGCGGCGTCGGCGGCGATCCGGAGCAGGATCCGCACGGCATCCCGGAGATGACGCCGGCGGAGCTGGCGGTGAAGCAGCAGCGCGGCGACGACTTCGATCTGATCGACGTGCGCGAGCCGCACGAGTGGGCGATCGCGCGGATTCCCGGGGCGCGGCTGGTGCCGCTGGGCGCGTTCACGGAATCGCTCTCGTCGCTCGACAGCGCGCGCGACATCGTGGTGCACTGCAAGATGGGCGGGCGCAGCGCGAAGGCGGTGCGGCAGCTCCAGGCGGCGGGGTTCAAGCGGGTGTGGAATCTCGCCGGCGGGATCCTGCGGTGGAGCGACGAGGTGGATCCGAGGATACCGAAGTACTGACGTGTGTTGGTGTGTTGGTGTGTTGTGTGTTGGTGTGTTGGTGTTGGTTTCCTCGACGACAGTCCTGACGGCAATGACATCGATCCTTCCCGACGCCGGCCTGGAACAGGGCGCGTCGCGTCGTTCCACCGGCGGCACACTCCGACCGTATGCGCAGCGGTGCAAGCTGTGCGGTACGGAGAACGACGCGGCGCCGGTGGCGATCTGCGAGAACTGCCTCGGACCGCTGGAGCCGCTGTATCCGGCGTCGCGCCGGCTGCCCGACCGTGCGACGATCGCGGCGCGGCCGCAGTCGATGTGGCGCTACCGCGAGTGGCTGCCGTTCGAGGGGGAGCCGCTGGCGTCGCGCGACACCGGATTCTCGCCGCTGATGGACGCGCCGCGGCTCGCGGCGCGGCTCGGCGTCGCGCGCGTGTGGGTGAAGAACGACGCGGTGTCGCATCCGTCGCTCTCGTTCAAGGACCGCGTGGTGTCGACGGCGATCAACGCGGCGATCGCGTTCGGGCTCGACACGGTCGGCTGCGCCTCGACGGGGAACCTCGCGAACGCGGTGGCGGCGCACGCCGCGCGCGCGGGGCTCGCGTCGTGGATCTTCATCCCCGAGGACCTCGAGATCGGGAAGGTGATCGGCACGGCGGTGTACGGGCCGAACCTCGTGCGCATCAAGGGGCACTACGACGACGTGAACCGGCTGTGCGCGCAGCTCGCCGACCGGTTCGGGTGGGGGATCGTGAACGTCAACCTGCGCGGCTACTACGGCGAGGGCTCGAAGACGATGGCGTTCGAGATCGCCGAGCAGCTCGGGTGGCGGCTGCCGACGGCGGTCGTGGCGCCGATGGCCGGCGGCTCGCTCGTGACGAAGCTCGGGAAGGGATTCAAGGAGTTCATCGACGCGGGACTCGTGAGCGACCCGACGCCACGCGTGTACGGCACCCAGGCGTCGGGCTGCGCGCCGATCGTACGGCTGTGGGAGCGCGGGGACTCGACGCTCGTGCCGGAGATCCCGAACACGATCGCGCGGTCGATCGCGATCGGCAATCCGGCGGACGGCGCATTCGCGGCGAAGGTGATGCGCGAGTCCGGCGGCGGGGGGCAGCACGTGAGCGACGACGCGCTCGTCGCCGGGATCCGATTGCTCGCGGAAACGACGGGCGTGTTCACCGAGACGGCAGGGGGCGTGACGGTGGCCGGCGCGCTCGCGCTGGCGGAGGCGGGGACGCTGCGCCCGGACGACGAGGTCGTGCTCTGCATCACCGGCAACGGGCTCAAGACGACGGAGGCGGTGAGCGAGACGCTGCCGAAGGCACCGATCGTGGCGGCGAAGGTGCGTGAAGTGGCGGCGCTGGTGGCGGAGCGTACGGGAGCCTGACCCGGACGAGGGAGCATTCGCGCGCCGCGTGGAGACGAGCTGCCTGACGTCGATCGCGATCGTGCTGGGCCTTCTCCTCTCGGCGGCTGCGGGCGGAGCGGACGTCACGGTGCGCGCGAGTGCGTGGGCAGCGCATGCGGCGCAGGACTCGAGCTGGCAGGAGCACGCTCGCGCGGCCGACTCGGCGGCGGCTCATCGTGATTGGGCGCGCTATCTCCATCATGCGCGCGTCGTCGACAGCCTGCTGCACCACCATCCGCGAGCGGCGGTCGGGCTGGCGCGCGGGTACGCGCAGCGCGGCGACACGGCGGTGGCGCTCGGCGTTCTGCGTGCCCTCGTCGCAGCGGGCATCTCGCGCGACGTGACGGGCGATTCGCTGCTCCGACCGCTCGTCGGGAGCAGCCAGTGGGCCGCCATCGTGCGCGGTCTGGCGGCGAACGCCGCACCGCGCGGACGGGCGAGGCAGACGTTCGCGCTTTCCGACAGCGGCTTCGCCGCGGAAGACATCGCGTACGACGCGCGCCGCGATCGGTATCTGCTCTCGAGCATCGCGCGACGCAGCATCATGGTGGTCGAGGGGGGCGGTCGGGAGCACACGCTCGCGGCGTCGTCTCCCGGCGCGCCGCTCTGGGCGGTGCTCGCGCTCGGCGTCGATTCGGCGCGCGACCGGCTGTGGGCGACGACGATCGGGAACGACCGCATTCCCGGACTCGCGCCCGGCGCGCGGCCGCGGGCGAGCATCCTCAGGCTCGACCTCGCGACCGGCAGGATCGCGCGGCGGTTCGATCTCCCGGACGACGGCGTCCCGCGCGAGCCCGGCGACCTCGTCGTCGCGCCCGATGGGGACGTGTTCGTCACCGACGGGAGAACGGGCGCGATCTACGCAATCCGCCTCGCGACGGATGCCCTCGACACGCTGGTCGCTGCCGGCGTGCTGACCGGGCCGCAGCAACCGGTGGTCGCCCACGACGGCCGAACGTTGATCGTGCCCGACTACGTGCGCGGGCTCGCCAGTGTCGATCGATCGTCGGGCGCGGTGCGCTGGCTCGCGAATCCGCCGACCATCGCCGTGAACGGGATCGACGGCCTGCAGTGGTGGGGACCCCACATGCTGATCGCCGTGCAGAACGGCGTCGCGCCCGCGCGGATCGTCCGGTTCACGATCGACGAGGCGCGCGGCGCCGTCACGCGCAGCGAGGTGTTGGCGCAGGGCGGCGCGATCAGCGATCCGACGCATGGCATCATCGTCGGGGACGAGTACGTGCTCATCGCATACAGCGGCGGCGGGGCGCTGCTTCCCGATGGAAGCGTCCGGCCCGGTGCCGAGGCGCTGCCTCCGACGGTAGCGCGGCTGCGGCTCGCGCCCTAGGGACCGACTGTCCCGCAGGTTCTGCCGCGCGCGCTGGCCGCGCGCGCTGGCCGCGCGCGCTGGCTCGGCACGGATCGGGTGTGCACATTGGCCAGACGTCGCGCCGAGCATGTCGGCGCGTCCGGGCCACCGTGTTCCGCTCACACCGATCATGTCGCCAACGCGCCGCGAGTTCATCCACACCGGGGCGGTCGCCGCCGCCGGCCTCCTGTTGCCGACGCCGTCCCTCCGTTCGCCGCGCACTTCGCGCGTCGTGGACTTCGAGCCGACGTGGGCGTCGCTCGCGCAGTTCCGGACGCCGGACTGGTTCCGCGATGCGAAGTTCGGGATGTGGGCGCACTGGGGGCCGCAGTGCGTGCCCGAGCAGGGGGACTGGTACGCGCGGCAGATGTACGAGGAGGGGAGCCGCGATTACATCGCGCACGTCGCGCGGTACGGGCATCCGTCGCGCGTCGGGTTCAAGGACGTGATCCACGAGTGGAAGGCCGAGTCGTGGCGTCCCGACGAGCTGCTCGCGCTGTATCAGCAGACCGGCGCACAGTACTTCATGGCGCTCGCCAACCACCACGACAACCTCGACCTCTGGAACTCGAGGCACCAGCCGTGGAACGCCGTGCGCGTGGGGCCGAAGAAGGATCTCGTGGGCGGGTGGGCGCACGCGGCGCGGCGCGCGGGGCTCCGGTTCGCCGTGTCGGTGCACGCGGCGCACGCGTGGAGCTGGTACGAGGTGACGCAGGGCTCGGACAGGGAGGGACCGCTGAAGGGGGTGCCGTACGACGGCAAACTCACGCGCGGGCAGGGGAGGGGGCGGTGGTGGGAAGGGCTCGACCCGCAGGACCTGTACGAGCAGCGCCACGCGCCGGGGCGGGAACTCGTGTGGGACTGGGACGCGAGCAAGGGAAGCAGCGTGCCGGACCGGTCGTACTGCGAGCGGTTCTACGCGCGCACGATGGACCTGATCGAGCAGCACGATCCCGACCTCGTGTACTTCGACGACACTGCGCTGCCGCTGTATCCGGTGAGCGACGTCGGGTTGCGCATCGCGGCGAACTTCTACAACCGGAGCCTGAAGAAGAACGGCGGGCGGCTGGAGGGGGTGATCACGGGCAAGGTCCTCTCGGAAGCGCAGCGGAAGTGCATGGTCTGGGACATCGAGCG